>Ga0307477_10000411_pt1 | contig 49169 bp, 36 predicted proteins | sample atmos_gasesECM2C_FD_203316 | JGI IMG/M metagenome (GOLD analysis project Ga0307477, IMG submission 203316) | Hardwood forest soil microbial communities from Morgan-Monroe State Forest, Indiana, United States - atmos_gasesECM2C_515 | ecosystem: Environmental > Terrestrial > Soil > Temperate... | reverse complement strand
CTTGTCAGTGATCTTCTCGACCATGGCGGTGTTCCTCCCTCTTTCTCGGGCCTGGCAGCCCGGGTTTTGGAACGTCAGAGGTAGGCTACATCGCCTTCTGCTTTTCCACACCTTCTGAGGGTACCTCTCCGCCGGCGTCAGGATGCCCTTGAGCAGGATCGGCACCTTGGCGAAGCCCAGGATCCAGTCGATCGTCTCCCAGGTCGTCGCCGCGTCCAGCACGTCGCTGTAGACGCCGCTCTCGTCGAGATGGCTCGCCGTCGCCCCCTTCCAGCCCCGGAGATTGGCGCGGTCCAGGCCCGCGGGCAGCTCGAAGCGGTCGCGCACCTCGCGGTGCCGCGTGCCGAGCACCGGCGTGTCGACGGTGATGCAGAGCGCCTCGCAGCCCGCCGCCTCGGCCCGCTGCACCAGGTCGCGGGTGAACGCCCGGTCCTGCTGCACGTAGAGCTGGAACCAGAGCGGCGCGGTGGCGGCCGCCGCGATGTCCTCGACGGTCATGGTGGCCAGTGCGCTGATCACCAGCACGGTGCCGGCGGCGCCGGCGCCGCGCGCCGTCTCCCGCTCGCCCTCCGGGTGGGCCAGGCAGTGATAGGCGGCGGGGGCGAGGAGGATCGGGTAGGGGAGCTTGGCGCCGAACAGCTCGAGGCCGGCGTCGAGGCGGCTGACGTCGCGCAGCACGCGCGGCGCGAGCAGCAGCTCGTCGAACGCGGCGCAGTTGCGGCGCAGCGAGATCTCGTCGCCGGCGCCGCCGGCGAAGTAGTCGTAGACCATGGTTGCCAGGCGCTGCCGGGCAACCTCCTCGAAGTCGGAGATGGTGATCGGTTCGGTCAAGGGGGACCTCGCTCGGGGTAGTGTCCTGGCTAGATTGCCCTCATCTCCCTTCCCTCCCTTTGGGCGAGGGTCCAAGTCTAGAGGGTGGCGGCGTAGGACTGCGGACCCTCGCCCAAAGGGAGGGAAGGGAGATAAGGGCAATCTAGCGATCTAGGACACTACCCCACCGGGAGGCTCAGTGCAGCCCGACGACGAACAGCGTGCCGAAGTTCTCGGTGAAGATCTTGCCGTCCGGGCTGATGGAGATCGGCGTGTAGGCAGCGCCGATCGCGAGGTTCAGGAAGAGAGGGTCGGTGCGCAGACCGCCGCCCTGGTTGATGACGTAGAGGTTGCCGTCCTCGCTGTTGGCGTAGACCACGCCGTGGCTGTCGACCGCCGGTGCGTTGACGCACCACTCGAAGCCGTTCGGGTGGTCGGAGATGCAGGTGACCGTGCCGTCGCTGCCGCGGGTGCAGGAGAGCATGTTGGTGTTCTGGTAGCTCCACTCCGGGACCAGGTTGCTGCTGAGCTGGGTGATGAAGTAGGACTCGGGGTCGGCCGCCGCGCGGACGGGCGGACAGAGCCTGTTGTCGTCGCAGTAGGAACCGACGCCGCCGTAGTGATTGTTCTTGGTGATCACCGAGTAGGTCCCGCCGTGGCTGTAGATGGCGGGAGTGTCGTCCCAGCCGAACAGGAAGCCGGCCAGGTACTTGCCCGACGGGCTGAACTTCATCAGGTGGCCCTGGGCGTAGTTGTAGCGGGTGAAGGTGCCGTAGAAGATGCTGCCGTCGGGAGCGACGACCGGCGAGGCGGTCGAGTTCTCGAGGATCCTTCCCGATCCGGGCCGGTTCTCCGCCGGGTCGACGCCGGTGTGGGCCCCGGCGGCGCAGCCGCCCAGCGTGCCGTTCGGCGGGATCAGCACGTTGCAGCCGTCGTGGAAGCGCTCGCGCAGCGAGGCCTTCCACTTCGGGCTCAGGTCAGGGTTGATCGCCAGCAGGTAGGCGGTGCGGCTGGTCAGGTGGGCGACGCTGGCGACGTAGATGGTGCCGTCCGGCGCGACCGCGGGGGCGGAGTTCATGGCCGCCCGCTGCGAGCCGCACCGCGTGGTCGGCGGCACCGCGTCCGGCGACGGCGGCCAGGGGAGCGGGGTGTGGTCGAGGTCGAAGGTGCCCGGGCACCGCTCGGTGCCGCGCGGGGCGCCACGGGTCAGCGAGGCGAAGGTCGCCTTGCGGACCCGGCCATCGTCGTCGACCTTCACCACCCAGGAGTTGACGGCGTCCACCGTCCAGGGGTTGTCCGGGTCCAGCTGCGTGGCGACGAAGTAGACGTTGCCGGCAGGATCGACGGTGATCGGCCCGGTGAGGAAGATGTTCGGATGGACGCTCGACCCGAACGGCCGGATGTGCGCCACGAGCGAGCCGTCGCGCTTCGACAGCTTGTACACCGAGCCGCCGAAGCCGGGGACGTAGACGAAGTCGCCCGCGACCGCGGCATGGAAGACCGGCTCCCAGCCGGGCCCCACGGCCAGGGGGCTGTAGGGGATCGGTTTCCAGTCGGTCTGGAAGGCCCAGGTCCGGACCAGCGAGCCATGATGCCAATCCAGGCGCTGCTCGTTCCAGGTCTGCGTCTCCCAGGTCGCCAGGCTGGTGTAGGTGCCGGTCTTGAGCTCCATGTAGACGGGATCGCCATCGTCCCCGGCATCGATGAGCGGCGCCTGGTAGTGCACCAGCAGGGTGCCGCCCGTCAGCGGGTCGTTCTGCTCCTGCGTCGCGAACTGGTCGTAGACCAGGCTGGTCAGGATGCTGGTGACGGGTTGACCAGGGTTGGCGACGGCCCCGGTGTGCTGCGGGTTCTGTCCCCACTGCGGCCAACCCTGGCTCTCCTGGCCGCCGTCCGCCGCGGCGGCGAGCGCCGCCGCGAACAGCACGAAGGACATGGAAGAGATTCGCGATCTCATCATTTCTTCCCGGCCTTCGCCGCCCTCGCCTCCTTGGCCTCCTTGACCATGCGCCGCACGTCCGCCAGCAGCTTCCTGGAGTCGTAGATGATGCCGTCCTTGATGGTGTACTTGACGCCGCCGGTGCGCACCACCTCGTTCTTGTCGTCGAGCGTGATCACTCCCGTGCCATAGAGCACGGCGAGGTTCTGCAGCGGGTTCTGCTCGACGACGACGAGGTCGGCCAGCTTGCCGGGCTCGACGCTGCCGAGCTCGTGGGCGAGCCCCAGCGCCTCCGCCCCGCGGAGCGTCGCGGCGCGGATCACCTCCAGGGGGTGGAAGCCGGCCTCGCGCAGCAGCTCGAGCTCGCGCACGTAGGCGAAGCCGTAGAGCTGGTACAGGAAGCCGCTGTCCGTACCGACCGTCACCCTGCCGCCGCGGTTCTTGTACTCGTTGACGAAAGTCATCCAGAGGCGGTAGTTGTGCTTCCACTCCACCTCGTCCTCGGTGGTCCAATGGAACCAGAACGAGCCGTGGTTCTTGTGGCTGGGCTGGTAGAAGTCCCACAGCGAGGGCAGCGTGTACTCGTCGTGCCACTCGGCGCGCCGGGCGCGCATCGCGTCGCGGGTCGCCTCGTAGATGTTGAACGTCGGGTCGATGGTGAAGTCGAGCGCGATGAGCTCGTTCATCACCTGGTTCCAGCGCTCGGAGTACGGCGGCGCCGCCTGGCGCCACAGCCGCCCGGCCTGGGCGAAGCGGTGCGACTCGTCGGCGTAGTTGTAGTCGAGCGGGAAGTCCTGCACCGTGCGGTCGGTGAACAGCGCCTCCGGCAGCCCGTACCAGTGCTCCATGGAGGTCAGGCCCCAGCGCGCGGAATCGAGCACGGTGACCCGCGCCACGTCCATCTGCGCGTGGTGGCAGGCGGTGCGCATCCCGCGCCGCTTCGCCTCCTCGATCGCCGCCTTCATGATGTCGGGGCGGTAGCCGAAGAACTTCACACCGTCGGCGCCCTTCTGCGCCATCTTCGCCACCCACGCCCGCGCCTCGTCGGGGGTGGTGAACGGCGCGTCGCGGTCCTGGCCGAAGGCGATGTAGGCGAGGATGCGCGGCGCGGTGATCTCGTTGCGGGCGCTCTTGGCCTTCTCCATCAGGGTCCAGTCGGTGCCGTCGAAGCTCCCCGGGTCGCGGATGGTGGTGACGCCGTGGCCCATCCACAGCTTGAAGACGTACTCGGCCGGCGTCCCCTGGTCCTTGCCGCCGATGTGCGCGTGCATGTCGACGAAGCCCGGCAGCACGTACAGGCCCGAGAGGTCGATCTCCTTGTCGCCCTTGGCGGCCTTCGGACGCTTGTCGGGGTCGATGCCGCCCGGCTGGCCGACGCTCTCGACCCGCACGATGCGGTTCTTCTCGATCACGATGTCCACCGGGCCGATCGCCGGCGCGCCGGTGCCGTTGATCAAGGTGGCGCCGCGCAGGATGAGGCGGGCGAACGGCCCCTCGCCCTCGGCGCGCGGCGGCGCCGGCGGGATCGACTTGTCCTTCGGGTTGGTCGCCGGGGCCTCCGGGTGCGCCGGGGGCGCCGGGTGCGCCGGCGTCGCCGGGGTGGCTGGTGTAGCCGGTGTCGCCGGGGTGGCGGAGTTGGCTGCTCTCGCCGCCGCCGGCGGCCCTGCCGCGGCACAGAGCAGGATCATCAGGGCACCGCAGGCGCGGCTCCATCGCGAAGCTCTGTCAGGCATCGGCTCGTTCTCCCTCCCGAACCCGCCCGGGGTGAATGCGTCGATTCGTGCGCGCCTCAATCTATACCAGCGCGAGGTCCGCCTGTAGGACAGGAACGGACAGAGGTCCGAGCCGATCTCCGAGGCCGGGCCGCGATCCTTGCCGATAGCCGCGCCGGACGGCGCCGTCCATGCTGGCGGGTGGAGACGACACCCACATGCGAGGGACGACAGCGACGACAGCGACCGGCGGCGGCCGGCGGACGGTGCGGACGGGATTCCTGGCCGTGGCGTGGCTGCTCGCCTGCGGCCTGTCCGGCGCCCTGTCCGCGGCGACAGGAGCCAGCGCAGCGCCGCCGGCCGGCGCCGGCGGCCCCACCTCGATCGACGCGCGCTACTTCGAGCGCAACTGGCGGCGTGGCGACGGCCTGCCCGGCAACAGCGTCTATGCCATCGCCCAGGCGGCGGACGGCTATCTCTGGATCGGCACCGAGAACGGCCTGGCGCGCTTCGACGGCCAGCAGTTCGTCGCGGTCGGCGCGCTCTCTCCGAGCGTCTTCCGCAGCCGCCTGGTGGGGGCGCTGGCCGCCGGCCGCGACGGCACGCTGTGGATCGGGACCGAGCGCGGCCTGCTGCGGATGCGCGGCGGCGTGGTGGCGCCGGAAGGGCCCCCGGGCGGGTTGGCGGCCGACGCGGCGGTCAGCGCCCTGGCCGAGGACGGCGGCGGCGATCTCTGGATCGGCACCCGCCTGGGCCTGCTGCGCCGCAGCGCCGCGTCCGGCAAGGTGACCCGGGTCGGGCTCGCCGGCACCAGGGTGGTGCAGCTGCTGCCGGGGGATCCCGGCGAGGTCTGGATCGGCACCGAGTCGCTCGGTCCCTGGCGTGTCCGGTCCGGCAAGCTGCAACCGGTCACCGCCGACCCGCGCCTGTCGCAGGAGACGGTGACCGGCCTGGTGCGCGACCAGGACGGATCGATCCTGGTGTTCGCCGAGCGCGCCGCCAGCCGGTTCCGGAACGGCGACGCCGTCACCACGGTCCCGGGGCGGCTGCCCGGCATCGAGGGCGTGGTCGCGGCGGGGGCCGGCGGTGGCAGCCTGTGGCTCGGCACCGCGCAGCGAGGCGTCGTCCAGGTCGCCGGCGGCGCGACCTGGTTCGCCAGCCCCGGGCATCCGCTCGCCAGCGCGCTGGTCTTCAAGGTCTTCGTCGCCGCCGACCGGACGGTCTGGTTCGGCACGGCCGGCGATGGCCTCCGCCAGCTGGTGGAGAAGAGCAGCCGCACCTATTCCCGCGCCGACGGCCTGGGCAGCGACACCGTCACGTCGGTCCTGGTGGAGCCCGACGGCTCGGTCTGGGTCGGCACCTACGCGGGCCTGACGCGGATGGCGCGCCGCCTCGACGACGCGGCGTTCGTGGCCGGCGAGATCTCCGGGACGACCGTCTGGACCCTGCTGCGCGATCGTCAAGGCACGCTCTGGGCGGGCACCTCGCGAGGCCTGGCGCGGCGGGTCGACGGGCGTTGGACGTTCCTGCCGCCATGGGGGGCGCCGGCGACGCAGGTCGTCGACACCCTCTACGAAGACCGGCGCGGCAACCTGTGGATCGGCACCGGCGGCGGCCTCGGGATGATGCCTGCCCTGGAGCCGGCGCGAGTCGTCGCGGTGGCCGGCCTCGAGGGCGCGGAGATCACCGGCATCGCCGAGGACGGCGGCGGTGCGCTCTGGATCGGTTCGCGCGGCGCCGGCCTGGTGCGCCTGCGGGACGGCAAGCTCGAGACGCTGCGCACGGCGGCGGAGCTGCCGATCGTCACCTCCGTGCGGCGCGGTCAGGACGACGACATGTGGGTGGGAACCTTCGGCTCCGGCCTGCTGCATTACAGCGCGGGTCGGTGGTACCGCTTCCACGAGGGCAACGGGCTCGCCGACGACACCGTCCGACAGGTCCAGGAAGGCCTGCTCGGCAACGTCTGGATCTGCTCGGGCGCCGGGATCTCCCGCATCCCCCTCCAGGCGGTGGCGGACCTGGAGGCGGGCCGGGCGGCGGCCGTCACCCCGTTCAGCTACGGGCCGGAAGACGGCGTCGCCGAGGGGGTCTGTTACGGCGGCTCGCATCCGGGCGTAGCGAGGAGCGCCGACGGCCACCTGTGGTTCGCGACCAATCACGGCCTGGTCGAGATCCGGCCCGAGCGCCTGGCGCCGCCGCAGCTTGGTATCGAGCCGCGGCTCGACCGCGTGACGGTCGATGGCCGCGACCTCGAGATCGGAGGCTCGCGGGCGCTCATGATTCGCGCTGGTTCGCGGCGCGTCGACTTCAGCTTCTCGGCGCCGGTCTTCGTCGCCCAGCGGCGCACCGCCATCCGCTATCGGCTGGTGGGGCTCGACAGCGACTGGATCGTGGATGACCGTCACGGCCTGGCGAGCTACACGGTCCTCGACGCCGGCAGCTATCGCTTCGAGGTCGCCCTGCGCGACGAGCTGGGAGGCTGGAGCGAGCCGCTGCGGCTGGCGGAGATCGAGGTCGAGCCGCTGATCTACCAGCGCCCGGGCTTCTTCGCCGCCGCCGCCCTGGCGCTGCTGGGCGCGTCGTTCGGCGTCCACCTCTGGGCCGCCCGCCACCTGCGGCGGCGGGCCGCGGCGCTCGAAACCCTGGTCGGGCAACGGACCGAGCAGCTGCTGGACGCCAACCGGCGGCTCGAAGCCCTCGCCGGCAACGATGCCCTGACCGGCCTCGCCAACCGGCGGGTGCTGCAGGAGTCGATGGAGAGAGAGCTGCGACGGGCAGCCCGTGGCCGCACGGAGATCTCGCTGGTGATGATCGACGTCGACTACTTCAAGCGGTACAACGACAGCCTGGGCCACTTGAGCGGCGACGAGTGCCTGCGCCGGGTCGCGATGGCCCTGCGCACCGGCGCCGCGCGCCCGGCGGACCTGGTGGCGCGCTATGGCGGCGAGGAGTTCGCGGTGCTGCTGCCCGAGACCGCGGCCCCCGCCGCGGCCGTCATCGCCGAGAACCTGCGGCAGCTGATCCAGAAGCTGGCGATCGCGCACCCCGCCTCGCCGGTCGCGCGCTGCGTGACCATCAGCGCCGGAGTCATGGGCCTGGTGCCGGCCGCCGGCACGGGTCCGGCGGATCTCGTCGCGGCGGCCGACGAGGCGCTCTATCGCGCCAAGGAGAACGGCCGCAACCAGGTGCACCTCTCCGACCGCGCCGCCCGGCAGCCGGCGGTGGCGGCCGCCGCGGGCGCGGGCACGGGCAGGCGGCGGCTGGCGGCGGTGTGAGCGCGGCCCAGTGGCCCCGCGGACCAAGTCCATGGGACGAGTTCGGCGGGCTTCGGCACAGAGGTAGTGAAGCCGCCGAATGGCGCGGCCACCGATCCGGCCGGTGCCATCCCCCTGGACGACGTCAAGACGACCGAGGAGATCGCCATGCAGAAGAAGCAACCTCGCAAGCTGCACCTGCCCAAGGAAACGCTGCTCCACCTCACCGGGCGTGAGATGGGCGAGGCCGCCGGTGGCGCGACGACAGCGACCTGTTATTGCACCAAGGTGTGTACGATCACCTGTACGGCGAAAGTCGGCGAGTGCTGCGCGTAGTCGGCCATGTCTGAGCCCTCCCGGGCATCGGCGAGGACGTGCCGCACGGTGCGCCGCGGCTGTCCGCCGTGGAGGGCTTCAGGAGAAGCGCGGCGCCCGCCGGCAGGAGGCCGCGGCGGCCCATCAGGTCCCCGGTGTCGCCCGACATGCACAGGACGCGGGCCGCCGGCCGCAGCGCGGCGAAGCGCCTCGCGACCTCGGGGCCGCTCATGCCGGGGATCACGACATCGGTGAGCAGCAGGTCGATCGCGCCGCGGTCCCGTTGACTCCCGTAGCCGGACCGGCCTAGTGTGCGCTCAGCTCGTTCTGAACCGTCATCGAGGCATGCCGATGAATCGCAGGTATTCCCTCCCGGTGCGGGCAGCACTGGCGGCGCTGGCGGCAGTCGCCGCGCTGCCCGTCATCGCCGCCGGCTGGGGGTCGGGCACAGGCCCGTTGGCGCCGCCAGCCAAGCCGCCGGCGCCGGCGCTCGACCGCGCGGCGCTCGCTGCCCGCGTCCGCGCCGAGATGCTCCATGCCTGGCGCGGGTACGAGCGGTACGCGTGGGGCCATGACGAGCTCAGGCCGGTCGGCAGGACGACCCGTGACTGGTACGCCGAGCCGCTGCTGATGACCCCGGTGGATGCCCTCGACACCCTGCTGCTGATGGGGCTCGACGACGAGGCAGCGAAGGCGCGGGCGCTGATCGTCGAGCGGCTCGGCGCCGGCGGGGGCGTGCGGCCGGCGACGGGCGGGACTGCGGCCGGCGAGCACGGAGCGCGGCCGCCGGCGGGCGGGGCCGCGGCGTTCGACCTGGACCTGTCGGTCAAGACGTTCGAGATCACCATCCGGGTGCTCGGGGGGCTGCTGTCGGGCTGGCAGATGACCGGCGATCCGCGGCTGCTGCGGCTCGCGGACGATCTCGGGACGCGGCTGCTGCCGGCCTTCGCGTCGCCGACGGGGATGCCTTACACCTTCGTCAACTTGAGGACCGGCAAGACCAGTAGCCCGCGCAGCAATCCTGCCGAGATCGGCACGCTGCTGCTCGAATTCGGCACGCTGGCCCGCGCGACCGGCAAGCAGGTGTTCTACGACCGGGCCAAGCACGCGGTGGTCGAGCTCTACCGGCGGCGCTCGCCGCTCGGCCTGGTGGGGGAGGAGATCGACGTCGAGACCGGCCGGTGGACGAGCCGGGCCAGCCACGTGGGCGGCGGCATCGATTCGTACTACGAGTATCTCCTCAAGTGCTGGCGCCTGTTCGGCGACGCGGACTGCGGCGCGATGTGGCGGGAGAGCATCGGCGCGCTCAACCGCTACCTGGCCGACGACGCCCCCACCGGCTTCTGGTACGGCCAGGTGGACATGCTCACCGGCAAGCGCACGGCCACCGAGTTCGGGGCGCTGCATGCCTTCTTCCCGGCGGTCCTCGCGCTCGGCGGCGATCTCGGCCGCGCCCGCCGCCTCGAGGCTTCGTGCTTCAAGATGTGGAACCTGCACGGCATCGAGCCGGAGGTCGTCGACTACCGCACCATGGCGGTGGTCGAGGCCGGCTACCCCCTGCGGCCCGAGATCGTCGAGTCGGCCTACTACCTCCGCCATTACACCCGCGACCCACGCTATCTCGAGATGGGGCGGACCTTCCTCGAAGGGTTGCTCGCCCATTGCCGGACCGATGCCGGCTACACGGTGCTGAAGAGCGTCGTGACCAAGGAGAAGGGCGACCTGATGCCAAGCTACTTCCTGGCCGAGACGCTCAAGTACCTGTACCTGATCTTCGCCCCCGACCAGGCCCTCGACTTCGACCAGGTGATCTTCAACACCGAGGGCCACCCCTTGCGCCGCGACTTCAAGTCCCGCCGCCCTTGAGAGCGCCGCGCGCTCAGCCCATGCCACCTCCGCCGAATGGCTGGGTCTAGTTCGAGCGCGACTCTTAGAGGGGCGGCTGGATGAAGCGGTACCCGTAGGCGAAGGGATCTTCCGTCCAAGAGCAACGGAAAGCGGCCGGCCATGCGGCGGCTCAGCGGCCGGCCTGTGCCTGGTCCTGCTCGGCTTGTCTTCCGAGCTCCGCGTCCTCGGCGAGAGCTGCATCGATCTCGTCTTGGTGGTCGTAGTAGTAGGCGAGAGCGGCATGAAGCTCGCTTCGCGTCAACGTGCGGGACGAGAAGTATTCCAGCAGCTCGTCGTCAGGCACGCCGGCCTGCCGCGCCGCGACGATGTCCATCACGCGAAGACGGGTACCGGCGATGCACGGACGCCCGCTCATCACCTCCGGGTGCGTGGAGATGTGAGGGTAGGAGAGGGCGGGAACCGTGACCATACACTTTCTATTCTAGCACTTGCGCTCGGTCTCGCCGGGTCCAAGTCTGGACTGTTGCAAGCACCACGGCTCCCAGGGCGTCAGCGCCTCGGGGTCGCGGCAGCCGGCGGCTTCGCGACCAGCTCGAGCTGGTCGGCCGGGCCGCCCTGGACGCCGCGGGCGCTGGCGCCGGGGCCGGGTGCGAGGGTGATCGCCTGCGGCAGGTAGCGCCCCTGCAGCCAGACGATCTGCTGCGCGAGCACCTCCCTCTCGAGGCGGTCGTAGGCGCGGCGCAGCTCCCAGGGCAACGCGACGTTCTGGGCCTCGCCCCAGGCCTCGAGCGCGCGGCCGGGTCTGCCGACGGACCAGACGAAGAGCGGCACGCCGATGGCGTCCAGGTAGGCGCGGACCGTCGCGGGCACCATCAGGCTGAGGTCCGTGGCGCCGTCCTGGCCGCCGGCGATGAGTACCACCGCCCTCGGGGTCTCGCGGGCGAGGGCGTTCAGGCCCGCCGTCGCCACCGCGTCGGCGAGGCGGGGATGGTCGGGGAGGCGGAAGCGCACGGCCAGCAGGAGACGCCCGAGGTCGAGGCCCGGCGCGGTCATGCTCGGCGTGATGTCGAACCGCTCCGCCGTGGTCGCGGCGCCGCTCTTGTAGATCCTGGCGACCGGCGAGACGAAATGAAGGTGAATGCGAGGATCGGGCGCGAAGGTGCCGTAGGCCCTGCCGTCAAGGCTGGCGCTGGCGCGCGAAGCCCCCATGTTGGGCCGCGAATGAGCGCCGGCGGGACCCGGCGTGACCCTGTCGAGCAGCGCGGACTGGGCGCCGGCGGCGCGCACCACGAACACCTCGGCGGGCTCCTGCTCGACGGCCGCCACCTCCGCCGGCCGTCCGCCCGCCAGGAAGCGGCCTTGCAGGTCCCGCGCGGCGAGCGTCCTGGCCGGCTTCCCCGGCGCGGCGCCGCGCACCGCGACCGCCGTCAGCTCGGTCGCCACGTCGCCGCCGTAGTCGCCGCTCAGCACCAGGTCCCGGCGCGCCTCGACGCCGTCCGGGAAGCGCAGCCTGGCCGAGAGCACGTGCGCGGCGCCGGCCCGTGGGATCTCGAGGGGCGCCTGCGCCCGCGCATCGAGAGGCAGCGGCACGCCGTCGAGGCTGAGCTCGAGCTCGGACGGGGCCTGGCGGGTGAAGCTGTCCCAGACCAGCCGCGCGGTGCGCGTCTTGCCCGCGGCGGAGCCTGCGAGCACGATGTCCACCTCCGCCTGCGGCCGCGGCAGGTTCACCCACTGCTCCGCGCGGGCCACCTCGCTGCCGTCCGCGGCGAGGCCGCGCGCCTCGAGGCGGTGCGGCAGCAGCGCCGGCCCGAAGTCGACCGTGGCGCTCCAGGGCGCATGCTCGAGCCTGGCGACGCCGCGGCCGTCGAGCGCCAGCTCGACCGCGGCCACCCCGGCGCCCGGGTCCACCGCGACCGCTTGCGGGCCGGTGACCAGGCCGAGGAACAGGGTCAGGAAGGCGATCTGCATGGACGATTCCGGTCGGCGGCGAGCGGTGCCTGGTTGTCGTTTTACTACAACTCGTAGGCCCTGGCGCAGGTTCCGGGCTCGCCGGCTGGTGGCCGAGCGGTCGTGGGTCCGTTTCCTCGCGAGGGTCCATCCCGCCTGCCTCCCTTGGGGCGAGGCACCCGAAGTCCGAGGTCGGTTCCCTTCGGCCCCTCGCCCCAAGGGAGGCAGGCGGGATGGACCCTCGCGAGCTGACCCACGACCGGCAGGGCGAGGTCGCGGTCCTTCGAGTAGAATGCCGGGCACTTCGCTCCTCTCGGCAACTCGGCCCGCCGCTTCCGACTGCCGGCCGCAGCTTCCCGCCCACCATCAGAGCCCGAGCACGAGGAGACATCGCTTGAGCACGACAGCCACCCCCGACCCCAAGATCGCGCTGCTCCGTCACGCCGTGGCGGCCCTCGCCTACCGCGGCGGCAAGCCGCTGCGCGGTTGCCCCGAGGGATTCGCCGACTTCCGCGCCGCGCCGGGTACGCGCACGCCGGCGGAGGTCCTCGCCCATCTCGGCGACCTCCTCGAGTGGGCCGCGTCGCAGGTGCGAGGCAAGTCCACGTGGCGCTCGTCGCCGCCGCTGCCGTGGGAGCAGGAGAAGGCGCGTTTCTTCGCCGCCCTTGCTGTTCTCGACCGTGCGCTCGACGGCGTGCTCGACGGGGAGCTCGACGGGGAGCTGCCCGGCGGTGCGCCGGCGGCGTTCTCGGCCGAGAAGCTCTTCCAGGGACCGATCGCCGACGCCTTCACCCACGTCGGACAGCTCGCCCTGCTGCGGCGCCTCGCCGGCGCGCCGGTGCGCGGCGAGAACTTCGTGCGCGCGGACATCGTCGCCGGCCGGGTCGGCGCCGAGCAGTCGCCTCCCGCTCTCGAGTTCGACTGAGCGCGGTGGCCGAGGCTAGCTCTCCCGCCCGCTCGCCGTCGCGCCGTCGCGCCATGCGAGTGATGAAGTTCGGCGGCACCTCCGTCTCCGGCGGCGAGCGCCTGCGTGCCGTGGCGGGGCAGGTGCGCGCCGCGGCCGCCGAGGAGCGCGTGCTGGTCGTGGTGTCGGCCATGGCCGGGGTCACCGACCTGCTGATCGCCGGGATCGGCGCCGCCGAGGCCGGCGGCAGTCCCGGCGCGGCGGAGCGCTTCGAGGTCCTGCACCGCGAGGTCTGCGACGAGCTGGCGCCGGACCTCGGCCCGGAGCTCGCGGCGGTGGCGCGGCGGCTCGCGGAGCTCGGGACCGAGCTGGCGCGCCTGCTGGCGGCGGCGGCCATCCTGCGCAGCTGTCCCGACGCCGCGCGGGCCAGGATCTGCGCGTCGGGGGAGCGTGCGGCGAGCGTCCTGCTCGCCGGCCTGCTGCGCGCGGGCGGCCTGCCGTGCCTCGAGCTGGATCCTTGCGCGGTGCTGCCGTGCGAAGGCGATGCGCTCGAGGCGGTGCCGCTGCCCGCCCTGATCCGCGAGCGTCTGGCCGGCTTCCGGGAGGGCGACGCCCCGCTCGGTCTGCTGCCCGGCTTCTTCGGCGGCAAGGCGCCGAAGGGCGCGCGGGCTGAGCGGGGCCATCCGGCCGAGCCGGGCGAGCCGGTGCTGCTGGGACGCGGCGGCTCGGACCTCTCGGCCGCTCTCGCCGCGGCCGCCCTGGATGCGCGGCTGCTCGAGATCTGGACCGACGTGGACGGCGTGTTCACCGCCGATCCGCGGGTGGTGCCGACGGCGGCCTGCCTGGAGGAGCTGAGCTTCGACGAGGCCATGGAGCTGGCGCATTTCGGCGCCAAGGTGCTGCATCCCCGCACCATCGGCCCGGTGCGGGCGCAGGGGATCCCGCTGCGGGTCCGCAACAGCCTCGCCCCGGACCGCCCCGGCACGCTGATCCACGCCGGAGCCGCGGCGTCGGGCCGGCCGGCGCGGGGCCTCTCGCTGCTGCGCGGCGCGGCGCTGCTGGACGTCTCCGGCCCCGGCATGCGCGGGGTGCCGGGCATGGCGGCGCGCGTCTTCGCGGCGCTGGCGGCGCGCGAGATCAACGTCGTCCTCATCACCCAGGGCTCGAGCGAGTGCGCCATCTCCGTCTGCGTGGCGCAAGAGAGCGCCGAGACGGCGGCCGGCCTGCTGGAGCAGGCTTTCGCGGCGGAGCGCGCCGCGGGCCTGATGGACGCGGTGGCCCTGCGGCGCGACCTGGCGATCCTCAGCCTGATCGGCGACGGCATGCGCCACCAGCCCGGCGTCGCCGGCGCGCTGTTCGGCGCGCTCGGGGACCTGGACTGCAACGTCGTGGCCATCGCGCAGGGGTCCAGCGAGCGCTCGATCTCGGCCGTGATCCCCGGCGAGCAGGGCGCCCGCGCGATGGAAGCGGTGCATGCCCGCTTCTTCGACGGCTGCGAGCGCCTCGAGCTCTACCTCATGGGCGTCGGCCTGGTCGGCAGGCAGCTGCTGGTGCAGCTCGCCCGGCAGCAGGACGGCCTGCGGGGGCGCGGCGTCGAGCTGCGCCTGTGCGCCGTCGCCGCGTCGCGGCGGATGCTGCTCGACCCCGCCGGGATCGAGCCGGCAGGCGCCCTCGACGTCCTGGCGGCTCGCGGCGGGCCGCTCGACCTGGAAGCGCTGCGCGACTCGGTGCGCCGGCGCCGGCCGGGATGCCCGGTGCTGGTCGACTGCACCAGCGCCGCCGATCTCGCCGCGGCGTACGGCGACTTCGCCGCGGCGGGCTTCCACCTGGTCGGCGCCAACAAGAAGCTCAACAGCGGTCCGCTCGCAAGTTATCGCGCGCTGCGCGGCGTGCTCGCCCGCCACCGCCGCCGCTTCCACTACGAGACCAACGTCGGCGCCGGCCTGCCGGTGATCAACACCCTGCGCGACCTGCTGGCGGGCGGCGATCGCGTGCTGCGCATCGAGGGTATTCTCAGCGGCTCCCTGTCGTTCATCGTCGGCCTGCTGGAGGAGGAGGTGCCGTTCCACGCGGCCGTCGAGCGGGCGCGGCAGGCCGGCTTCACCGAGCCCGATCCGCGGGAGGACCTCTCGGGCATGGACGTCGCGCGCAAGGCGCTCATCCTGCACCGCGAGCTGGGCGGCTCCCTCGAGCTCGAGCAGGTGGAGGTCGCCGGGCTGCTGCCGCCCGACTTCGACGCCGGCGGCGGCCTCGAGGCGTTCATGGAGCGGCTGCCGCAGCTCGACGCGGCTTTCGCGGCCCGCGCCGCCGAGCTGCGGGCACAGGGCCAGGCGCTGCGCTTCGTCGCCGCGGCCGATGCCGGCAGCTGCCGCGTGGGTCCGGTGGCGGTCGGGCGCGAGCACCCGCTGTTCGCCGTCCGCGACGGCGAGAGCGCGGTCAGCTTCACCACCGCCGCCTACAGTCCGCGGCCGCTGGTGGTGCGCGGCTACGGCGCCGGCGCCGAGGTCACCGCCGCGGCAGTGCTCGCGGACGTCATGCGCCTCGTCCAGGGGGTCTACCCGTGAAGCGCGTCCGTGCCTACGGTCCCGCCGGCATCGGCAACCTGGCGGCCGGCTTCGACGTCCTCGGCGCGGCCGTGTCTCCGGCCGGTGGCGAGCCTTGGGGCGACATCGTGGAGATCGGCGAGATCGGCGAGAGCGGCGAAATTGGCGAGACCGCCGAGAGCGGCGAGAGCGGCGAAATGGACGAGATTGGCGAGATCGGCGAGATCGGCGAGCTGCGGCCGCCAGCGCCGGGGCCGCCGCCCGACGTCACGCTGATCTGTGACGGCCCCTTCGCGCACCAGCTGCCTGCCGCCCCTGCCGACAACGTCGCGGTCAAGGCCTGCGCCGCCGTCGCACGCCTCCTGCGCGGCCGGCAGCTGCCGCGGCTCGTGCTGCGCCTGACGAAGGGGCTGCCGGTGGGCAGCGGCCTGGGCTCGAGCAGCGCCACGGTGGTGGCGGCGGTGCGCGCCCTCGACGCGCTGCTGGGGCGGCCGCTCGACGAGGCCGGGCTGCTCGCGGCCGCCGGCGAAGCGGAGGCGTATGCCGCGGGCGACCTGCACCTGGACAACGTCGCGGCGGCGCTGCTCGGCGGGCTGCGCCTGGTCGACCCCGGCGGCGGGGCGCGGCTGCTGCCCTTCCCGGACGACCTGCGCTTCGTGCTGGCGGTGCCGGCGTTGACCCTGACCACTCGCGCTGCCCGGGCCGCCCTCCCGGCGACGGTGCCGCTCGGCGTCGCGGTCGCCCACGCCCAGAACCTCGCGGCGCTGGTGCACGCCCTGCACGCGGGCGAGCGCGAGCTGCTGCGCGCCTGCCTGCGCGACCTCCTGGCCGAACCGCATCGGGCCGCGCTGGTGCCGGGCTTCCGCGACGTGCAGGCGGCGGGACTGGCCGCCGGCGCCTGGGGATGCAGCCTATCCGGTGCGGGACCTGCCGTCTTCGCCGTCGCCGAGGCCGCCGCCGCGCCGCCGGTCGGAGAGGCGCTGCGCCGCGCGTGGGCCGGCGCGGGCGTCGCCTGCGAGGTGAAGGTCTGCGTCCTCGACCGCCGCGGCGCCCGGGTGCTGGAACAGGACGATCCGTGCGGCTGACCGGCAGGATGCTGAATGCGGAGGGCGCGTGCGGCTGACCAGCACCCGCAACCCGGCGCTGCGGGTGAGCTTCAAGGAAGCCGTGCTGCGCAATCTTCCCGGGCCGCAGGAAGGGGGCGGCCTCTTCGTGCCCGCCGAGCTCTCGCCCTGGGCGGACGCGGCCGAGCTGCTCGGCCTGCCCTGGGCGGAGCGCTGCACCGAGATCCTGGGGCGGCTGCTGGCGGCGGAGTACTCGCGCGAGGAGCTGGCGGAGATCGTGCGCGAGGCGTTCGACTTCCCGGTGCCGCTGGTGCCGTTGGCGCCGATGGCGCCGGAGAGCGACAGCCGCCTCTTCGCCCTGGAGCTGTTCCATGGCCCGTCGCTGGCCTTCAAGGACTTCGGCGCGCGCTTCCTGGCTGCGGTGCTGGCGCGCCTGCCGTCCCGCCGGCCCCGCACCGTGCTCACCGCCACCAGCGGCGACACCGGCGCGGCGGTGGCGGCGGCGTTCTGGGGCCGGCCCGGCTGCCGCGCCGCGGTGCTCTACCCCGCGGGACGCATCTCGCCGCTGCAGGAGCGGCAGGTGGCCTGCCTGGGCGGCAACGTGCTGGCGCTGGCGGTCGAGGGGACCTTCGACGATTGCCAGCGCCTGGTCAAGGCCTGCTTCGCCGATCCCGAGCTGTCGGCCGAGCTGTGCCTGACCTCGGCGAACTCGATCAACGTCGCGCGCCTCCTCGCCCAGGTCCTCTACTACTTCGAGGCAGCGGCCCAGCTGCGCCGCCTGGCGCCCGGCGCCGGGCCGCCGGTCATCGCCGTGCCCAGCGGCAACTTCGGCAACCTCTGCGCCGGCCTCTACGCCCGCGAGCTCGGCCTGCCGGCCGCCGGCTTCGTGGCCGCCACCAACGCGAACCGCACGGTGCCGGACTATCTCGACGGCGGGCGCTACCAGCCGCGGCCCGGGATCGCCACCCTGAGCAACGCCATGGACGTCGGCGACCCGAGCAACTGGGAGCGCATCGTCCACCTCTACGGCCGCGATCGGGAAGCGCTGCGCCGCGCCCTGCGCTGGGGCTCCCAGGACGATCGCGCGACCGTCGAGGTCTTGCGCCGCCTCTGGGCGAGGGGCTATCGGGCCGACCCTCACGGCGCCGTCGCCTGCGGCGTCCTCGAGAGCGCGCTGCGCCCCGGCGAGACCGGCATCTTCCTGGCGACGGCCCACCCGGCCAAGTTCCAGGCCGCGCTCGCCGCCTACGGCCTGGAGCCGCCCCTCCCGCCCGCGCTGCTGGCGCTCCTGGACCGTCCACTGCAACGCGAGGTGCTGCCGGCCGGCGAAGAGAGCCTGAAGGCGCGGCTGCGCGCCGGGTAGCGGGTCCGCGTGACCGGCGACCGACAAATGGCGAAGGCGGCTGTTGGGCGTCCGGTTGCGCGAGAGTTAGACGTCGGTCCTCCTCGCGAGGAACCGAACCTCATTGCCCTTCGAGCGGTTGCCAGAGCTCAACCTTGTTGCCCTCTGGATCCATGACCCATCCGAATTTCCCGTACTCCGAGTCGTCGGTCTTCTCGAGCACGTCGCAGCCTTCCTCGCGCAGCGCTGCAAGAAGTGCCGCCAGGTCTTCGACTCGATAGTTGACCATGAAGGTCGACTTGCTCGGAGCGAATTGGTTGCCGTCCAGTGGACCGACGGACCAGGCCGTGGTTCCGTTGGTCGGGTTGCCTTCGGAGTCCGTCCAGGTGAAGGCTGCTCCACCCCAGTCCTGAACGTCGATCCCGAGGTGCTTCTTGTACCAATCGCATAGCGCCTTCGGATCCTTGGCGCTCATGAAGATGCCGCCAATGCCTGTGACTCTTCGCATTCAGACCTCCGATGTAAGCTGAAATCTCCGGGGGTAGCACTGCCGACGAGGTGGGAGGCGGTAGTCCGTCTCCGCGAGCATTCTACTCCCCTGCCCCCCGAGCGGGGGCCGGGAGGCTCATTCCTCGCGCAGGACGACGATCGGGTCGGTGTGCGCGGCGTTGAGCGATGGCACGGCGCAGGTGAGGAAGGCGACGGCCAGGAGGCCGCCCGCCACCAGCGCGTAGGTGACCGGATCGGTCGAGCGCACGCCGTACAACAGGCTGGCGGCGAGATGGCCGAGGACGAGGGCCGCGAGCACTCCGCCGGCCAGGCCGAGCAACACCGGTCGTAGACCGTGACCCACGGTCCAGCGGAAGACTCGCCGCCGGCCGGCGCCGAGAGCCATGCGGATGCCGATCTCGCGGGTGCGCAGCCGCACGTGGCCCGCCAGCACGCCCCACAGCCCGACGATGGCCAGCAGCAGCGAGATCGCGGCGAAGGCGGCAAGCGCGACGGCATTGAAGCGCGGCCGGGCGACCGCAGAGTCGACGATCTCGGCCACGGTGGAGATCCCGGCGATGGGCAGCTCGGGGTCGATCCGGCGCAACCGTTCCCGGATCGCCGGGACGAGCGTGCGCGGTGGCTGGTGGGTGCGGACGAAGACCGTCATGGTGAATTGCGGGGTCTGCAGGAAAGGCACGTAGAACGTCGGCTCCGCCTCGCCGGCGAGCCCCGCCGACTTGACGTTGCCCACCACGCCGACGATGGCGAAGACGCCGGGGATCCCCGGGCCCCACTGCCACTGCGTGGTGGTGATCGCGAGGCGGCGGCCGAGCGGATCGCGGCCGGCGAAGAACTTGTCGGCCAGGGCGCGGTTGACGATCACGGCACCGGGCGCGTGGACGTCGTCGGACGCGGTGAACAGGCGGCCCGCGCGCAGCTCGATCCCGAGGGTCTTGAAGTAGCCGGGCGTCACCGTCTGGAACACCCCGGTGGGTGTCTCGCCCGGCGCCGGCGCCGCCGTCCCCGCGATGCGGAAGGGCTGGAGCCAGCTGGTGGTCAGAGGCCGATCATAGGCCGCTCCGACCGCCACCACCCCCGGCAGCGAGCCGATCTCCCGCAGCAGCTCGTCGTAGAAACCGTCGAGTTGGACCATGTCGCGATAGCGCGGCGCCGTGTGCGCGAGGTCGAACGCCAGGATGCGGTCCGCCTTGAAGCCGGGATCGACCGTCGCCAGGCGGTGGAAGCTCTGCAGGAGCAGGCTCGATCCGATCACCAGGGTGACGGCCAGCGCCACCTCCACGCCGACCAGCAGCTCGCGCAGCCGCAGGCTCCGCACCCCTTCGCTGGCGGCTCTTCCCCCTTCGCGGAGCGCGCTCTCGAGGTGGCGCCTGCCTACCTGCGCCGCCGGCGCGGCCGCGATCGCCAGGCCGCTGACCGCGCACAGGGCCAGCGTCGCCAGCAGCGCCCGCGGATTCACGGTGGCCTCGGAGAGCCGTGGCACGTCCTGAGGAGTGAGGGCGGGCAGCAGGCGCACCAGCCCGACCGAGAGCGCGGCTCCGAGGCCGGCCCCTGCCACGGCCAGCAGGGCCGCCTCGGCCAGGAACTGCCGCAGGATGCGCAGGCGGCTGGCGCCCAGCGCCGCGCGCATGGCGAGCTCCCGCCGCCGGCCGCTGGCCCGCACCAGCATCAAGCCGGCGACATTGGCGCAGGCGATCGCGAGCACCATGGCCACCGCGCCCAGCAGCGTCCAGAGCGCCGTTCGCACCGGGCCGACCGCCTCCTCGACGAGCGGCACCAGCTTCACCTGGAAGCCCTTGTTGGTGGCGGGAAGCTCGCGGGCCAGGCGTCGGGCGATGGTGTTCAGCTGCGACTCCGCCAGGCGTGCGGTCACTCCTGCGCGCAGCTCGGCGAGGACGCCGAAGACATGGGCGTGATGGGCCTTGACCTCGCCGAGGGGAAGCCAGAAGTGCTCTTCCGCGGTGCCGAGCCGCAAGCCGGCCTCCGTGACGTCGAGCGGCAAGAGCTGCGGCGGCAGCACCCCCACGACCGTGTAGGGATGGCCGTCGAGGCGCACCGCTCGACCGACGGCCGCACGGTCGGCGCCGAACAGGCGGACGAAAAGCGCATGGCTGAGGAGCACGGCGGGTGGCGCCGCCGGCCGGTAGTCGTCCGGTTGGAAGACCCTGCCGAGCAAGGGTCGGACGCCCAGCAGCGGAAAGAACTCCTCCGTGACCCGCGATCCCCGGACCTGGAGCGGCTCCCCGCCGGCGATGATCGTGGAGATCGCCGCATCGGACAGCGCCATGCGGCGGAAGGCGGTGCTGCCCGCCCGCCACTGCTGGTAGTTGAACTCGGCGACGCGGGACCTGTCGAGGCCGCGCTCGGGGTTGGTGTCCCAGAGCGCCACCAGCCGCCGCGGGTGAGCGAACGGCAGCAGCCTGAGCAGGACGGCGTCGACGACGCTGAAGACCGCGGTGTTCGCCCCCAGCGCGAGGGCGAGGGTCAGGGTCACCGCGGCCGTGAAGCCCGGCCGCCGGCGCAGGCCGCGGATGGCGACGCGGAGGTCCTGCAGCATGCCGCTCATGAGCCTCTCCTCTCCGCCGGGGTGGCGGGGCGCTCGCCGTTGTGACTACAACTGTAGTCTACGGATGGCGGCAGCGGCAGTCAAGACAAGGCTCTGGCTCGGCGGTGCCCGCGAAGCTCCCGCCCTCCCTCCTCGCCGAGCCAGGGCGACCGCTACGGCTTCTTCTTGCACGCCCCCTGGTGCAAGATCGTGACACCGTTGGCGGCGGCGAAGCAGGAGTTGCCGTAAGTCGTGCCGTTGCAGCCGCAGACCGGGTCGAAGATGTCGGGGCAGATCTCCGGCCTTGGCGAGCACAGACCCTTGCTGGCGCAGGCGCCGACCGCCTTCTGGCAGAAGTCTTCCTTCTTGCAGTCCTTGTTGCTGCTGCAGTTGGTGGGACACGCCCCGTTGGCGCGGACGCTCACCCCAGCCTGAGCGGCCATGCAGCCGTTGCCGTAGGTCCTCCCATCACAACCGCACACCGGGAGGAAGAGGAAGGGGCACACCTCGGGCCGGCTCTCGCACGTGCCGGGGCCGTCGCACTTCCCTGTCGTCTTGTGGCAGAACTTCTTCGGGCTGCCGCAGTCGGCATCGGCCTTACACGGCGCACCCAACGCCTTCACGGGGCCAGTGCCCGGCCCGGCCCCCGCCTTGGCGGCTGGTTCCGGGGGTGCCGCAGCGTGCGCTGCGATGGCGGCGAAGGTGAGCAGCAGCATCGGAACGAGAAGCTTTCGCCAACGGTTCGACATAGGCACCTCCTCGAGGTAGGCAGTGAGAACCTCGATTCCCAGAGCGGCGCACCTGCTCCTCGGTCGAGGTTCAACAAATCAGAGTTTTAATTACCCTAGCGCTCCATGCCGGCCCTGTCAACGGGAGAAGCCCCGGGGCCCCGGGGCCCCGGGGTAGTGGGTCCGTTTCCCGCGGCCTCCCTTTGGGCGAGACCGTGTTACCGGTGGCCGGCCTCCTCGGTCGCTCTTGCCCCGACGTCGAGCCTGAAGACGCCGCCGGTGGTGCTGGCGTAGAGCACCTGGGGTTGGGCGGGGTCGAAGACGAGGCTGGAGATGCTGAGCTGCTGCGGAATGCCGCCGTCGATCGGCGACCAGGTGGCGCCGCGGTCCGCGCTCATCCATATGCGGCTGGCCGGGCCCGGGCCATGGCTGCCCGTGAGATAGAGGCTCCCCCCGGCAAAGACGAGCCCCGGGAGCGTCGGGCTGACGGCCAGCGCGTTCGCCCCGCCGCCCAGCCCGGACTCCCGCCAGGTCGCGCCCCCGTCCCTGCTGATCCTGAGGCTGGAGCCCTCGAGCGGGTCGTCGGTGGCCGCATAGACGGTGCCCGGGTCCACGGGGTCGACGGCCACGGCATTGACCGCGTTGTGCTGGCCGATGCCCACCCAGCTCGCGCCGCCGTCGGAGCTCCTGAAGAGCTGGCCGTAGGGCGGATACAAACCGGTGGCGAGCACTGAACCGCCGCCATAGACGACCATCGGCGCCGAGGGCGAGAAGGCGAACGACACGATCCATACGTCCAGGCCGGTCGCGGCCGCCTGCCAGGTCGCGCCGCCGTCGTGACTGTCGAGCGTCATCCCCTTGCCGCTGACCAGCAGGTGAGAGGAATCGCCAGGGTCGACAGCCAGGCTGCCCTCGGAAGTGTCGGCCGGGAGCGCCGGCAGCGCGGCCCAGCTCCGCCCCCGGTCGGTCGACGAATAGAGCGTATTGCCGGTGCCCAGGGCGTAGGACCTGCCCGGGGCGGCAGCCAGCCGGTCGATGGACAGGTCGGCCACACCATCCTTGCCGAGCCCTTGGCCAAACAGCCGCCATCTCGCGCCGCCATCGCGGGTCCGAAAGACTCCCAGCCCGGGTTCTCCCAGCCCGGGCGCGGCGGCGAGCAGCAGGCCCGGAATCGAGCTGTCCCCCACGACCGCGGTGGTCCCGATGCCGTCGATGCCGTCGTTCATGGGCGCCCAGCCATGGCCGGCGTCCGCGCTGACGAAGATGCCGAGACCCGCTGCGACGAAGAGGTGCGAGCCCCCTCTGCCGCTGCCGGCATAGAGCACGGCCGGCGCGCGCGGGCTGATGGCCAGCGAGCCGATCGTGGCGGTCTCGATTCCCGAGGCGGCCGCCTGCCAGTGCGCGCCCGCATCGGTGGTCCGGAAGACGCCGCCGCCGGCGGTCCCGGCATAGACCGTGCGAGGCGCTCCCCGCGTCGCCGCCAGGGCCAAGACTCCCTGCGTGCCGAGGCCGGAGGTGGCAGGCTGCCAGGTTGCCCCGCCGTCGAGGCTCTCCACGACGCCGTTGAAGGGGGGGCCTCCGTAGGGAGTGGCGATGCAGCCGGCATAGACCCGCTGCGGCCTGAGCGGATCGAAAAGCAGCGCCTCGCCGGAGCATTCCGGATCGACCTGCTGCCAGGTGGCGCCACCGTCGGCGCTCCGGAAGAGACCCGCGGAAGTACCCACCAGCAACACCCCGGAGCGCTTGGGGTGCGCCGCGATCGTGTAGCAGCGGTCCGGCCCCTCCGGTCCGAGCCCCATGCGGATCTTGGTCCACGTGGCTCCGCCGTCGGCGCTCTTCCAGGGGTCGAACCCGTCGACGATGTAGATCGTATCCTTCTGACGCGCATCGAAAGCGAACTGCAGGGCGACCAGGCTGCTGAGGCGCTGCCAGGTGGCGCCGCCGTCGCGGCTGCGCCAGATGCCCGCAGCCTCCCCGGAGGCGTACAGCGCGCCGTCAGGGCCGACTGCTACCGTTTCCAGCAACAACGTCGGGTCGAAGCCGTGGTCGATCTCCGTCCAGCTCGCGCCGCCGTCGGCGCTCTTGAGCAGGCCCGCGGTTTCCACCACTGCATAGACGGTCTGTTCCTGCGCGGGGTCTACGGCCAGCGCCACCACCGTGCCGCCGTGCGGGCCGATGGCGGTCCAGGGCCCGACACCGGCCGCCGTGGCGCCGCCGGCCGGCCACGGCCCCATCAGCATCCCGGCCAGCGCCGGCAGGGCAAGTCTCCAGGTCACAGTCCGTCGCATGGCTTCCTCCTGGCACCAGCATCGTGCCGTCCGGCCGGCGCCGGGCGCGGTCGCCGGCCTCCCGTCGCCAACCGCCACCAGCCTTGGTCGCCAGCCGGGACCGGCCTCGTGATGCAAAGGCATTCTCTACATTCTTCTTGTACGGAGGCCCGCCGCTCTCCGTCGCTGGCGCCCGCGCGTCAAGGCTCTGGATGAGCGCCTCGCCGGCATCTCTTGTCATGAGGTCTTGCCATCGATATTGCTCTCGGGCAGCTCGAGCGAGTCGCTCACCGTGACCTCGGCAGCTCGCAGCCGTGTCACGGTGAGGTCCTGGATTTGAAGAGACCTCAATTCGGCGCTCTCGATCAAGACGCGCCGAATCGCCAACCGCCCAATGGCCAATGCGCCGATCGCGAAGGCGCCGACTGCCACCGCGCCGATCGCGGCGGCGATCATTGCCACGCCGCGGGGACCGAGGCGCTCTGAACGAGTAAGGTGCTTCATGGATTGGCCTCCTCGAGTGTGGTCACTATGAAGTTCCGGACCGGCAGGATTGGATCGACCATCACGTGCTCGAAGCTCGCCACGGCGTTGAGCAAAGTGAGCATTTCCGGCGCACACGGGGCCGTGAAATCGCTCGCCACGACGAAGTGGTTCGTGCGGCCGTTCCGTCCGTACCAGGTGACCTCGATACGGTACGACTGGCCAGCCGGAACCTGGTACGCGCTGCAGTCGCCAGTCAGACTGCCGACGCGCGCGAGCGCGAAGCTCGCCGTGAGGCCCTGGAACACGTTGGCTGGCGCGGGGTTGAGGCGCGCCAGGACAAAGGGGCCAAACCCGCCCTGGGGGGTGCCGTAGCGCGCGATCGAGCTGGTTGACCCATCGGTCGCCACGGACCAGTCCTTCGCGATGCTCAGCAATCCGAGCGGCACGCCGTACTCATACACCTGCGCGGAGTGCAAGGTGAAGAGAGGCTTGCCCTGAAACTCGGCACCTTGCCCGGCGCGGGTCACGAGCAGGGCCAAGGCGCAGCAACCGACGACGGCAGCTCTCATCGGACTCTCCTCTGCCGGTCAACGTGCCGGCCAAGCGCAACGATCCTACAGCTTGCAGGTTTGTACCCGGCCCGGCGAGCAGAAGAACTGGCCGGACGCGGCCCATCCGCCTTGGCGGCAACGGGGGAAGCTCATCGCTTTCCCTTCGCGCCTTTCCGCCGGCCCCGCCCTTGGCGCCCTTGGCGACCTTGGTGTGCTTCACTCGCGCCGCGAAGCAGACCAGGCCCGACGGCACGATCACCTACGAGCTGGCCTGGAGGGACGCCCAGGGCAAGCGCCACGAAGCCACCTTCAAGGATGACGGGACCTTCGTCGAAGAGGAATAGGGCCGGCCTCCCACCTCCTACGCGCTGTCCGGGTCTCGCCCTGCGCGCGTGCCGCGCAGCCCTTCGTAGGCGGCGGCGCCGAGGAGGGCTCCGGCCAGCGGTCCCAGCCAGTAGACCCAGTGATGGCGCCAGACGCCCGCGGCCAGGGCCGGACCGAAGGAGCGCGCCGGGTTCATCGAGGCGCCGCTGACCGGTCCGCCCCAGAGCGCGTCGAGCGCCACGGTCGCCCCGATCGCCACCGCGGCAAGCTCGCCCACGGCGCGGCTGTCGGTCGCGACCGCGGTGATGACGAACATCAGGACCGCCGACAGCAGCACCTCCATGCCCAGCGACTGCAGCGCGCTGCCGGCCGGCACCGTGGCCCCCAGGCCGGCCTGCAGCCCGAAGAGGCCGGCAAGGGTCCACGCCGCCGCCGCCGCTCCCACCAGCTGGCCTGCCACGTAGACCGGCACCTCGCGCCAGGGGAAATGCCGGCAGCCGGCGAAGGCGACCGTGACGGCGGGATTGAAGTGCGCTCCCGAGAGGTGACCGGCCGCGGCGACCGCGATGAGGATGACCAGGCCGAAGCAGGCCGCGACGCCGCCATGCCCCAGCGCGTGACTCGTGCTGTCGACGACGATGGCGCCGCAGCCCGCCGTGACCAGGGCGTAGGTGCCGAGCAGCTCGGCGGCCGCGCGGCGCAGCACCGGCGCTCTCAGGGGTTCACCCCGAGCGCGGCGATGAGGAAACGGATGCGCGTCCGCAGCTCGCGGGCGACGTCCTCGAAGGCGCGCCGCCTCGCCTCGTCGCTGCCCTCGACGGCAGCCGGGTCGGGCAGGCTCCAGTGCTGCGCCTCGGCTCCCGCCGGCAGCGCCGCGCAGGTCTCGCGCGCCACGTCGCAGCAGGTCACCAGCCGGTCGCAGGGCAGGTCCGCGACCGCGGCGAGCGGCTTCGCCCGCTGGGCGCGGATGTCGATGCCCCGCTGCGCCATCGCCCAGACGGCGAGCGGGTGCAGCTCGGTCGGATCGGAGCCGGCGCTGGCCGCCTCGACGAGGCCGGCGCCGTGATGGCGCAGCAGCGCTTCGGCCATCTGCGAGCGGGCGCTGTTGTGGGTGCAGACGAAGAGCACACGCGGTGGCGGCCCGGGGGCGCGGGTGGCAGGCGCCGCCGCCGGCGCGGGCGGCGGGTCGGCGGCGCCCCGCGAGAGGCCGGGGTGCAGGCTCTCGCCCGCGGCTCTGTAGAGGAACGCCACGCGGTCCAGGTCGAGGCTGTAGTAGACGTCGCGGCGATCCGAGGAGCTGCGGCGCTCCCGCACCACCGACTCCTCCCGCAGCCGCCGCAGGTGGTAGGACACCAGGTTGGCGGGCTCTCCGAGGCGTGCCATGAGCTCCTGGACGCGCAGGTCGCCGCGGCTCAGCGCTCGGACGAGGTTCCAGCGCTGCTCGTGCGCCAGCAGCTTGAGCAGGGGCGGCGGCGATGCTTGGCTGGTCATATTGATGCAGTCTAGATTGAATCAAGATTGCGCGCAAGGAGCTTGCTCACAAAGAGGGGAAGGTCTGGAGTTGACTTGACTTTTATTTCAAGATAGATTGAACCAAAATATATCCAAATAGGGAGATCTCTCCTTCATGAACTACCCGGGCAAGTTCCGCGTCCTCTTCCTCTGCACCGGCAACTCGGCGCGGAGCATCATGGGCGAGTACCTGATGCGCCACCTCGACGGCGATCGCTTCGAGACCTTCAGCGCCGGGTCGCACCCGGCCGGCCGGGTCCACCCCAGGGCGATCGAGGTGCTCCGCGACTACTTCGGCATCGACGCCTCCGGCGCCCGCAGCAAGTCCTGGGACGAGTACCGCGGCCAGCGGTTCGACTTCGTGATCACCGTCTGCGACAGCGCGCGCGAGAGCTGCCCCTACTGGCCCGGCCAGCCGATCCTCGCGCACTGGGGCACGGACGACCCCGCGGCCTACGTCGGGACCGAGAAGGGACAGCTGCAGGCGTTCCGCAAGGCGGCGACCGAGCTGCACCGGCGCATCGATCTGTTCCGCAACCTGCCGATCGAGACCCTGAGCCGCATGCAGCTCGAGCAGCAGACCGCGCAGATCGGCAAGCAGTGAGGCCGCGGGCTGGCACAAGCGGGCGCGGCGGTTCCAGCCGCCGAAAGGATGACGAGAGCGCGGGCGCCAGGCTGCAGCACCGAGACGAGGCGTGCGCGCTACAGCACCGAGACGAGCGTGCGCGCTACAGCAGCTCGCGCAGCCGCCGCGCCGCGAGGCGGGCGCGCAGGACGAGGAAGAGCTCCGCGGTCGCCACCGCGTCGATCAGGGCGTCGTGGTTCGGGTAGGCGGGAAGTCCCAGGGCGGCGCGGGCGGCGGGGAGGGACGCCGGCAGGGGTGCCGGGTGGGGCGCGAGGAGGCGCTGGCGGATCTCGAGGCGCCGCAGGAGCACGACGGTGTCCACCACCTGCGGGCGCGGGCGCGGCCAGCGCCGCCCGCTCGCTCGCCACGCCTGGCGCAGGAAGCCGAGGTCGAGGGGTGCGTGGTGGAGGACCAGCACGCCGGCGCGCAGCTGCCGTTCCACCTCGGGGAGCAGGTCGGCGAGCGGCGGCGCCGCCGCGAGGTCCGCCGGCAGGAGGTGATGGGCGCGCAGCCCCTCCTGCGACAGGCCGGCCGGATCGGCGGGGCGCACCAGGCTGGCGAACCGTTCGCCACAACGGATGACGCCGCCGCGGATGGGCACCATCGCCAGCGACAGGATCTCGTCGCCGCGGGGCTCGAGGCCCGAGGTCTCGAGGTCGAGCGCGACATAGAGGACTTCGTCCCAGGGCGGCGAGGACCAGGCCATGGGCGGCTCCGCGCGCCTCAGACGACCCGGTCGGCGCCGTAGCGCAGCGCGGTCGCCTCCTGGATCTCGCGGATGGCGAGGAACGTCTCCTTGAGGTACTGGCGCTCGAGGGCCGACAGGTCCTGCAGCCGCGCCGACTGCGCCGGCGCCTCGCCCCGGCCCAGCGCCGCGAGCTGCGAGCGCAGGCGCAGGCGCAGCACGAAGCGGAAGGACTCCGCGAGGGTCGCCGCTCCCGCGGCGCTCAGCGTGCCCGCGGCGGCGGCGGCCTGCAAGCGCTCGAGCGTCGGCCGGGCGCGCGAGCCGGCGGCGAGGGCGTGGAGCCGGGCCAGGCCGACCATCGGCATGATGCCGGCCGCCTTGAGGTCTACTCCGCCGTGGTCGGCGCGCAGCTGGCGGAACATGCCGATCGGCGGCCGGAAGCCCAGCGCGGTCTGCGCCAGCTGCGCCATGAAGATCCCCTCGCGGCCGGCGCGCAGCAGGACCTCGTCGAGCGGCTCGATGCCGAGGGCGCCGTGGACGCGGCGGCAGTCGAAGAAGCTCGAGGCCTCGACCAGCGCCTGCGGCCGCGGGTCCTCGACCCACTCCTGGAACAGCCGGCGCCAGGCGGCGAGCGGGTGGCGCCAGCGCGTCGCCATGAAGCCACCGGGGCAGGGCGGGAAGGCCGCCGCGAGGAGGCCGTCGACGCCGCGCTGGGCCAGGCGCTCGAAGTAGGCCGCGGCGGCGGGCGTGTCGTCCTCCCAGACCAGGGCGTTGTCCTGATCGGTGATCAGGGTCTGCTCCATGCGGCCCTCGGAGCCGAGCACCATCCAGGCGTAGGCGCATGGCGGCGGCCCCAGGTCCTGCTCGGCGAGGCGCAGCAGGCTGGCGGTGAGGGCGTCGTTCAGCCGCGCCACGATGCGCCCGATCTGCCCGGCGTCGGCGCCGCTCCAGGCGAGCACCTCGACCATCGCGGCCAGCTCGCGCGCATAGCCCGCGGCGGCGCGCGGGTCGCCCAGGCGCTCGAGCGCGTGCATGAGGTGCAGCGGGCTGCGCAGGTGGAGGCGCAGCAGGTCGGTGTCGCCGAGCAGGCCGACGATCTTGCCGTCCTCCTCGAGCGGCGCGTGATGGACGTGGTGCTCGAGCATGAACAGCAGGACCTCGAACAGCGAGGCGCCGGCGGGCAGGGTGAGCACGGGCCTGGTCATCGCCCGCTCCACCGGCAGATCCGGTCCGTGGCCCTCGGCGAGGACGCGGGTGCGCAGGTCGCGGTCGGTGAGGATGCCGGGTGGGCTCCCCGCCACCAGCAGCGCGCCGGTGCCGGCGGACCGCATCAGCCGGGCGGCGTCGCCGATCGTCGCCGTGGCGTCGACGAACACCGGCGGGCGCGCGGCCAGCTGGCGCGCGGGGATGGCGAGGTCGGAGCCGAGACCGAGGGGCTCGATCTCCACCGAGCGCCGCAGGCGCGCGGCAAGGTCGAGCAGGAAGAACTCGGCGAAGGCGGGCGACGCCTCCATGAGGGCGTTGAAGACCGCTGCCGGCAGGCGGTAGAGCAGCGTGTCCTCGGCGGCCACCGCGTCGGCGACCGGGCTGGCGCGGCCGATCAACGAGGGGTGACCGAAGCAGTCCCCTTCCTCGAGCGCCCGCACCAGCTGGCCGTCGCGCTCGAGGCGCACCGCGCCTTTCCGGATGACGAACAGGTGCTCGCCGGGCGCCCCGCCGCGCCGCAGCACCAGCTCGCCGCGCGGCGCGAAGCTGATCTCGAGGGCGTCCTCGACACGGCGCAGCTCCCGTTCGCCGAGGCGGTCGAAAGGCGGATGGCGGCGCAGGAACTCGAACGGCTCCATGGCGCCCGGCTGGGGCTCGGACATCTGGCGGCATTCTATGCCCCGATGCCTCGATGCCCCTGTGCCTTCCTCGATGTTTCCGCCATCTCCGGCATCTCCGGCATCGCCGGGTACCGGACTCTCCGGGAACTACAGTAAGGTAGAGGGCATGAGCGACGACGATCCGGAGGCCCGCGACCCGTCCGCGCCGCCGGCGCCGGCGCCGACATCGGCGCCTGTGGCGAACGACGCGAGGGGTCCGGAGAGCGACACCCCTCAGCACGTGAGGGATCGCTTGCGCAGCATCGCGGCGCGGCTGCGCGATGCCGCCGAGGACCTGGGCGGCGAGGTCATGATCGAGCTCCCCAGCCGGCTCGGCGACCATGAGGGCCTCCTGCTCGCGCTCGCCAACGAGCTCGAGCAGCTGGTCAAGTGAGATCCGCGGGCGCTAGCGGAAGAGCGGCGGCAGCAGCGCCGGGGGCAGCGGCGGGCTGAGCAGGAAGCCCTGGTACTCGTCACAGCCGCTCTCGGCCAGGAAGCGCAGCTGTCCCTCGGTCTCGACTCCTTCGGCGATGACCCGGATGCCGAGGCCGTGCGCCAGGCTGATGATCGCGGTGACGATGGCGCGGTCCTCCTGGCTGGCCTCGAGGTCGGCGACGAAGCCGCGGTCGATCTTCAGCGCGTCGATCGGGAACTGCTTGAGGTAGGCGAGCGCGGCATGGCCGGTGCCGAAGTCGTCGATGGCGATCCGCACGCCGGTGGCGCGCAGCGCCGACAGCACCTCGACGGTGAGCGCGGCGTTCTGGATCGCCGCGCTCTCGGTGATCTCGATCTCGAGGTGGCGCGGGTCGAGGCCGGTCTCCTCGAGGACGCGGCCGATCCCCGCCGGGAGGTTGCGCTGCTGGAACTGCAGGGCGGAGAGGTTGACGGCAAGGCGCAGCCCCGGCTGGCCGGCGGCTTGCCAGGCCACCGCCTGCTTGCAGGCCCGGCGCAGCGTCCACTCGCCGATCGGCACGATGAGGCGCGCCTCTTCCGCCACCGCGATGAAGGCGTCGGGCGACACGATGCCGCGGCTCGGGTGCTGCCAGCGCAGCAGCGCCTCGACGCCGACGATGCGGCCGCTGGCCAGGTCGAGCTGCGGCTGGTAGTAGAGCCTGAACTCGTGGCGCTCGATCCCCTGGCGCAGGTCGTTCTCGAGCGTCAGCCGCTCCAGGGAGCGCGCGTTCATGGCCGGGGTGCAGAGCTGGAAACCGTTGCGTCCCAGCTCCTTGGCGCGGTACATGGCGATGTCGGCGCTGGTGAGCAGCGCCTCGGCATCGGCGCCGTCGGCCGGGTAGAGGCTGATGCCGATGCTGGTGGTGATGTAGAGGCGATGGCCGTCCACCTCCACCGGCCGCGCGACGGTGGCCAGGATCTTCTCTGCCATCGTGGCAGCCTGGCTGCCGCGGCCGACCTCGGGGAGCAGCAGGTTGAACTCGTCGCCGCCGACCCGGGCCACCGTGTCGCTCTTCCGCACCGACTGCCGCAGCCGCGCCGCCACCGTCTGCAGCAGGCGGTCGCCGGCGGCGTGACCGAGCGTGTCGTTGACCAGCTTGAATTGGTCGAGGTCGAGGAACAGCACCGACAGGCCGCGGTGGTGGCGCCGCGCCAGGCCGAGGGCCTGGGTGAGACGGTCCTGGAACAGCATGCGGTTCGGCAGGCCGGTCAGGGCGTCGTGGTAGGCCTGGTGGACGAGCTGGCTCTCGGCGTTCTTGCGCTGCGTGATGTCGACCAGGGTGCCCTCGATGACCTGCTCGGGTGCGCTGCCCAGGAGGGTGGCGCTGGCCAGCGCCCAGACCGGCGTGCCGTCGCCGCGCCGCAACTGGATCTCGATGTCGGTGAGCGCGCCGCGGGTCAGCAGGCTGGCAAGCAGCGCCCGGCGCTGCAACGGCTCGGCGTAATAATCGATCAGTCGCTTGCCGATGCACTCGCCGCTGGATGGGAAGCCGAGGATGCGGGCGAAGGCATCGTTGCACTCGAGGATGACGCTCGCGGTCGAGGTGCGGAAGACGCCGGCCAGGTTGCGCTCGAAGAGAGTGCGGTAGCGCTCCGCCGAGGCCTGCAAAGCCGCCTCGGCGCGGCGGCGCTCGGTGACCTCGCGGAAGCTCCAGACGCGGCCGACCGGCTGGTCGTCGAGCAGCTGCGGCACGGAGTAACGCTCGATGATGCGGCCGTCGGCGAACTCCAGCACGTCGAAGCTCTCGGCCTCCGGGGCGGCGTACAGCTCGTGGACCTTGGCGAGGAAGGACCGCGGGTCGCGCAGGCGGTCGAGCACGGAGGTGAGCAGGGCGTCGTCGTCGCCGGCCTCGAGCAGCTCCGCCGGGATCTCCCAGATCTGCGCGAAGCGCCGGTTGTAGGAGATCACCTTGCCCTGGCGATCGACGACCAGGATGCCGTCGGCGGTCGATTCGAGCGTCGAGCGCAGCAGCGACAGCGAGCGCCGCGTCTCGGCCTCCGCTTCGAGGCGCGGGCTGATGTCGTGGGCGAGGACGATGCGGGCCGGGCGGCCGGCGAAGGTCAGGGAGTGCGAGGCGACCTCCACGACGATGACCTGGCCGTCCTTCTTGCGGTGCGTCCACTGGCTGTCCATGCGGTGGCCGACCAGGTTGGACTTCAGGTCGGCGAGCAGGGCGGGGATGGCTTCCGGCGGACGGATGTCGTTGATGGTCATCGCCAGGAACTCGTCGCGGGAGTAGCCATAGAGGTGGACGGCGGCCTGGTTGACGGCGAGGAAGCGCAGGGTCACGAAGTCGTAGACCCACATCGGCAGCGGGTTCCGCTCGAACAGCAGGCGGTACTGCTCGTCGGCGTCGGGCAACCCCTCCCAGACGACGCCCACGGAGGCGGTGGTCGCCTCACTCGCTGCGGCCCTCGCCGCTTTGGCGGCCGCGGCACCCCTGGCCGCCGCTGCGGGTGAGGCCGCTCGCGCGACGCGGCCGCGGCCGGCGGCGCGTTTCGCCTTCGGCTGCCCGGCGGCAGGTGGCACAGGCGGAGGGGCAGAGCTGCGCATGGATCGACCCAAGATGTTGATCATATCCTTTTAACAGGCTGTCGGCCTCGTCCAGGGCGCGGTGACCCGCCAGGACCGTTCCGGCGCCGGCCCGCCGCGGCGTCGGTCGCGGCAGCGGCTGCCGCGGGCCGGTGCGCCGGCGCCTCGGCCATGCTGCGCGATGGTTAATATAAATGGTTACAATTTCAATGACAGGAAGGGGCGGCGCGGATGGGCAGGCGCCGGCGCCGGCGACCAGGGACGAGGGGCGGGCGGCGCTCGGTCCGGGGAGAATCGGCGCCTGCGCGGTCGAGCTGGCCGCTGTCGGCACGGAGGAGGCCGCCTCGGGCTGGGCCGTGGCAGGAAGTACCGGTGCAGCGGCGAGCCCCGCCGCAGGGCCGAGGAGACGGGGCGCGCAGCGCAGGAGCCGGCAGGCAAGGCAAGTGCCGCGACGGCAGACGCCGAGGCGCGAGGTGCCGGAGCGGCAGGTGCGGCAGGTGCTGGGGTGGCCGACGCGGCGCCGAGGGACGTGGAAGTGGCCGGCACAGGGGGTAGCTGGAAACCTCGGACCTCCGTCGTCTCCGCCAGGCCGGGGGCCTTTGCGGCGGTTCGATCGGAGCTGGCCCTGTCCTTGCTTGACTTCTTCCGCTGGAGGCGCCGGCAGCGCTAATGCTGTCGCATACCGACGGGAGGCAGCATGAGATCCAGCCAGCAATCAGCAGCGCCGCCGCTCGGGAGTCTGCCGCACATCAGTACCGGCTCCGGCCGTATCTCCATCCCGCTCCATCGTGTCCTTGGATTCGCGCGCCAGGAGTCGGACTCGCGCCCTTCCCGCCAGCTGGCGTTCGCCCTGCGCCCGCTGCTGGGGCTCGCACTGGCGACGACCGGCCTCTGCCCGGAATCGCCGGCGGTCTCGCCGCTCCGGCGTGCCTTGCCGCCGTCCGGCAGCGAGATGGACGCCGATTCCGAGATCCTGTTCAGCGCCCTGTCCTCGCTGGTCGAGGTCGTCAAGATCCTGACTCCCGGCGCCGGCAAGGTCTATGCCCTGCTCGGCCACGAGGCGGTGCCCGCGCCGGACGGCCCGGACGGCGGCGACCACGAGCGAGGTCAGCGCGGGGCGGCGACCGCGCCGCGGTCCGAGGTGGTCATCGAGCTGGTGAGCACCGACGGCTGCGCCTACGCCAGCCTGCCGCCGGCAGTCCGTGACGACTTCGGCAGCCTGGCCTTCGAGCTCGCGGTGGTGGCGGCGGTCGTCGAATCGAAGGGCGGCGAGCTCGACTTCGGGTCGCCGCACGGCGACACCCGGAGCTTCGTCGTTCGCCTGCCGGTCTGCCGCTGCTGAGGGGGTCGAGGACCTCTCGGAAGCTGCAGGAGAGTCTCGCGGGGCGTGGAACACCGCCGGCGGCGGCGGGCGTCATCGGTGCGCCCGGCGGGCGATCGGCGACGGCCAGGTGCGATCAGCGACCACGCCGGCGATCAGCGGCGTCGCCGGCGATCAACGGCGGAGAGCGGCGAACAGCCACGCGACCGGCCAGCGGAAGCCTGGCAAGAGCTCACCGCCATCGAGAAAGCCGTCCTCACCCACCAATCTCTCCGCTCCGTCCGCGGTGTGGATGCGCACGGCACGCTTCGATGGATCGACGACCCAGACGCAGCGCACGCCGAGACGCAGGTAATCGGCGACCTTGGCCCTGACCTCCCTGGGCCGATTGCTCTTCGAGAGCACTTCGACGGCGAGGTCCGGCGCCAGCGCGAGGAAGGTGCGCCCCAGCCCCTCGGGCGGCAGGCGCCGGCTGGCGATGAAAGCGACATCGGGACAGAGGACCGTGTCCGGGTCGCGCTCGAGCAAGAAACCGGTCGATTCCCCAAACAGCTCTCCCAGCTCGTGCGGATAAACGTGCTGGCTCAGTGCTGCGCTGACGCGCATCACGACCGAACCGTGCTCGGAAACAGAGGGTGTCACGAGGTGCAGCACCCCCCGGACCAGCTCGTGGGGAAGCCCGTTGGGGTCGTCGAGCCGTGCGAGGTCGTCGGCGGTGAGGAGGGTCGAGGATGCCATGCCGGAAGGGTTCGCCATCGATTCGTTCTCATCATAGCAAGCTTTGGAAGTCGAGAGCCTCGGAGCCGCGCCTTGCGGTACCGCGGCATTCCGCACCATCCAGTCTGAACGGCCCCAACGGCGCGGGCAGCCTCCTCCTAGATTGACGGGAAGCAGCCCGAGATATGCACAACGTGCCGAGAAGGCCGGCGCGTTGCTCGAGCCTGCCGCCAGGCGCGACCGTGGACCTGATCCTGGACGTCAGTGGCTTCTTCAAGTTGACCGAGAGCAAGCGCGGACTCCGGCGGCTCGGTCGCGGCGTCGCGGCCTCTCGTGGCGGCGCGCCATGATAGCGTCGCCCGCGACTCCGGAGGCGACCATGCGCAGCGCCACTCTGATCCACGGCGCCCGCGCCGGTGCCGCCCTGATGGCCGCCTGCGCGCTCGCGGCAAGCACCGGCGCCGGCACGGATGTGGCGCGTGCGGCGCGTGGGGCGCGTGGGGAACCCTCGCCGGCGCTAGAGCCACCGCCCGTGGCACAGGCGGCAGGGCAGCCGCCGGCCCAGGTGCGCAGCCTCGACGATCTCGCGGTCCCGCCGGGCGTCGGCTGGGAGGCGGTGGCGGCTCAGGGGGTGAAGCTGGCCCTCTCGCAGATGTCCTCCGATGCCGCCGCTGCCTCCGGTGCCGTCGCTGCCCCTGGCGCCGCCGCTGCCTGCGATGCCCAGGCCGGCCCTCGGGGCGGCGGCGTCCGGCTCGAGATCGATTTCCAGGGGCATGGCGGCTATGCCATCGCGCGCCGCCGGCTGGCGCTCGACCTGCCGGAGAACTACCAGTTCGGCTTCTGGGTGCGCGGCGACGCGCCGGCCGAGAACCTGGAATTCAAGCTCGTCGACGCGTCGGGCGACGACGTCTGGTGGGCGGTGCGGCGGGACTTCGCCTTCCCCGGCGCCTGGCAACGCATCGTGGTCAAGAAGCGCCACCTGACCTTCGCCTGGGGGCCGGCGGGGGGCGGTGACATCCACCACGCCGCCGCGCTCGAGATCGCGGTCAGCGCCGGCCGAGGCGGCCGCGGGGTGGTCGAGCTGGCCGGCTTCACCTATGAGCCGCTGCCGCCGCCGCATCCCTACACCCTCGAGCCCGAGGTGAGCGCCTCGTCGGCGGAGCCTGGACGTGAGCCGGTGCTGGTGCATGTCGGCAGCGCGCCGCCGGCGAGCGCCAGCGCCGGCTGGCACAGTCTCCCCGGGGCGCCGGAGGAGCAGTGGCTGGTCGTCGACTTCCGCGAGCGCCGCGAGCTCGGCGGCCTGGTGATCGCCTGGGACCGCGACGACTTCGCGACCCGGTTCGACCTCCTCACCTCCGACGACGGCGCTGCCTGGCACGCGGCGCGCAGCGTGGCGCGGGGCGGCGCCGACGAGGGCGGCAGGAGTCACCTCTATCTCCCCGAGACCGACGCCAGGTACCTGCGGCTGCGCTTGCGGGCGAGCAGCCGCGGCCATGGCTACGGCGTCCGCGAGATCGCCGTCCTGCCGGTCGAGCTGTCGGCCTCTCCCAACTCCTTCTTCGCGGCGGTCGCCAGGGACTCGCCCCGCGGCAGCTATCCTCGGGCGATCGGCGGCGAGCAGGCGCTGTGGACGCTGGTCGGCGTCGATGGCGGCCGCGACCAGGGCCTCCTCGACGAGGACGGCAGGCTCGAAGCCGGTGCCGGCGGCTTCTCGGTGGAACCCTTCGTCCTCGCCGGCGGCGAGCTGATCGGCTGGAGCGACGTGCGCACGACGCCGTCGCTCGCGGAGGGCGATCTGCCGATCCCCAGCGTCCGCTGGCGCCGGGCCGGACTGGCCTTCGAGGTCACCGCGTTCGCCGCCGGGCCGCCGGAGAGCCCGGTGCTCTATGCACGCTACCGGCTGCGCAACCGGAGCGCGCGGCCGCTGCGGCCGCGGCTCTTCCTGGCCCTCCGCCCCTTCCAGGTCGATCCGCCGTCGCAGTGGCTGGGCAAGCCGGGAGGCGTCGTCGAGGTGCGGCGGATCGCGTTCGACGGCCGCGCGGTCGAGCTGACGGTGGGCGGCGATCGCGCCCGCCGGACGCTGCTGCCGCTCTGGCCCGCGCCGGCGGCTTTCGGGGCCATGACCTTCGACGAGGGCGGCGTCGTCGACCTGCTGCGCCGCGGCCGGGTGCCGTCCGCCGGCGCGGCCGTCGACGACCCCTTCGGCTATGCCGAGGCGGCGCTGGCCTATGACCTGCGGCTCGCTCCCGGCGCCGCCGGCGAGGTCGAGGTCGCCATCCCGCTCGGCTCGCCGCCCGCCGGCGGGCACCGGGTCGAGGCGCCGGCAAGCCTCGAGCGCCTCTTGCGGCAGGTCGCCGCCGGCTGGCGGGCGCGCCTGGGCGGGGTGGTCATCCGGTTGCCGCCCGCGGCCAGGCCGCTGGCGGCGATGGTGCGCACCGCTCTCGCCCACATCCTGATCAGCCGCGATGGGCCGGCGCTGCGGCCCGGCACCCGCTCCTACGCGCGCTCCTGGATCCGCGACGGCGCGCTGATCTCGGAAGCGCTGCTGCGGCTCGGGGCGACGCGCGAGGTGCGGGACTTCGCCGCCTGGTACGCCGGCTACCAGGAGCCCGGCGGCAAGGTGCCGTGCTGCGTGGATGCCCGCGGCGCCGATCCGGTGCCGGAGAACGACAGCCCCGGCGAGCTGCTGTACCTGTTCGCCAGCTACTACCGGTTCAGCGGCGACCGCCCCTTCCTGGAGGCCAGCTGGCAGCACGTGGAGGGCGCCGTCGGCTACATCGACGAGCTCCGGCAGCAGCGCCGGACGGCGGCCTGGCGCCAGCCCGAGAAGCTGGCCTGCTTCGGTCTCCTGCCCGAGTCGATCAGCCACGAGGGCTACTCGGCGCATCCGGTCCATTCCTACTGGGACGACTTCTTCGCGCTGCGCGGGCTCGGCGATGCCGCCGGCCTGGCCCGCGCCCTCGGCAAGGACGGCCTCGCCGCGCGCTGGTCGGCGATGCGCGACGAGCTGCGCGCGGACCTCCTGGCCTCCCTGCGCCGCACCATCGCCGGCCGCGGCCTCGACTACATCCCCGGCTCGGTCGAGCTCGCCGACTTCGATCCCACCTCGACCGCGATCGCGCTGGCGCCGGGCGGCGAGCTGGCCGACCTGCCGGCGGCCGAGCTGCGCCGGACCTTCGAGCGCTACGACCAGGAGCTGGCGCGGCGGCGGCAGGGCGGCGACTGGACCTCCTACACCCCCTACGAGCTGCGCAACGCCGGCGCCTTCGTCCGGCTGGGCTGGCGCGAGCGCGCCCTGCAGCTCCTCGCCGGCATGATGGCGGACCGCCGTCCGCCGGGCTGGAACCAGTGGCCGGAGGTGGTCTGGCGCGATCCGCGCTACCCGGGGTTCCTCGGCGACCTGCCCCACGCCTGGGTCGCCGCCGAGTACGTCCGCGCCTTCCTCGACCTGCTGGCCTACGAGCGCGAGTCCGACCAGGCCCTGGTGCTCGCCGCCGGCGTGCCCGCGGCCTGGGCCAAGGGCGCCGGCCTCGCCGTCCGGGGGCTGCGCACTCCCTACGGCACTCTCGATTACTCCCTCGTCGAGAGCGGCTCGCGGGTCCGCCTGCGCATCGGCGGCGGCCTCCGCCTGCCGCCCGGCGGCCTCGCCGTGCAATGGCCCTTCGCAGGGGAGGCCACCGTCAACGGCCGGCCGGCCGCACGCCGGGACGCCGGCGGCGCCGCCCCGGGCGAGCTGATCGTGCGCGAGCTCCCGGCGGACGTGCGCCTGGCCCGGCCGCGCGGGTGAAGGTCCGGGGCGAGGCACCCGAAAGCAGGGCTGGCCAGCTGCCCGAGCCGGAGGACCGGTCGTTCTAGATCGTCTAAGTACTGCCCACCGGAAATACGGTGACGCATCGAGGGCGCCGAGACGCCGTCCCAGCAAGGCGTCGCGACTGAGGCATAGCGAGGGACTATGCCGCAGGGAGCGCAACGCAGCTGGGACGGATGGATCGGCGGCCGAATGCCACCGTATTTCCGGTGGGCAGTACTAAGCTGCCAGGTCGAGCGCCTCGGCGACCAGGGTGTAGGAGCGCACCCGATCCGGGAGGGACTGGGCCAGATTGAGGAAGATGAAATCAGTGGTGCCGAAGGTCTCGCTCAGGGCGCGCAAGCCGGAGCGAAAGGCGGCCGGAGACCCGACCAGAGTGGGCATCACGTACGGGCCATAGGAGGCTGCGATCTCCTTCGCTCTTGCGTCGGTGTCGGCGCAGACGCCGGCGAAGGCGAGACTGCACCGGGGCTCGGGCAGCTCCGAGCTCGGGACGAACCGCGCGCGATAGTCGGTCAGGCACCGGTGAGCGGCGGCGCTCTGCTGTCCGATGAACAGCGAGAAGCAGAAGGCGGTGCCGGCGGCCGCCGCCAGCTCCAGGCTGGAGCTGCTGGAGCTCGACCCCAGGAGCCACACCTCCGGCGGTGCCACGCCGACCGGGTTGAGGGAGGTCTCTCCCACGCCGCGCAGGAAGCCCAGCATCTTGCCCACCTTCTCCTCGAAGGGCGGCTCGTTCGGCTGGCGGAGGAGGCTCTCGATCACCGGATGGGTGCGCACCCGCGCGATCCCCAAATCGATGCGGTCCGGAAAGATCGTGTTGAGGAGCCGGAAGTCAGAAGCAACCTTGAAGGGGCGATAGAGGTTCAGCATGATGCCTGCGGTCCCAATGCGCATATGCCGTGTGAGACCAGCGAGGATTGGCAACAGGATCTCCGGGCTCGAGTGAGCAACATCCTTGGTATGGTGCTCCGACAGCCAGTACCGCGAGTACCCCAGGGACTCGACCAGCGGCGCCAGCTCGAGCGTCGCCCAGAGCGCCTCGTCCGGCGGACCGTCGTAGAGCCTGCACAGGTCCAGGACCCCAACCGTATACTTTGGCTTCATCTGTGCCTCCTCCCTTGGGGCGCTAGGCGACCACGCCCCGCCCGGCACTCTCGTCAAGCTCATCAGGCGCCCCCGCAGCGGCGGGCGCTGGTAGAGAGGCGTTCAGGACTCGGTCCCATGCCGGTTCCAGGCCGGTTGCCGCGGCGAGCAAGGCCAGGCCGACGCCCGCCGCTCCCATCAAGAAGCCCTTGACGACGAAACGGGTGCCGGCCTCGTCGACGGCAAAGCCGCCACACCACTTGCCTGGCTCGCGCAGTCGCAGCACCTCCGCGAAGCTGGCGAGGGCGGCCTGCCCGAAGAGATCCTCGCCGGTGGCCTGAAAGAGACGGTTGAACAGGTGGCCACGGCCGGCGTGGCCGTGGCAGAGGATCGGGTTCGCGCGGTTGAGCGGTTCGACATCCTCGGGGCGTCTGACGGCCTCGAGTCTCGCGACCTGCAGCGCGCTCGAGACAATGGCCGGGTTGCCGGCCGCGGTGCCGGCGTTGAACAGGGCGACCGCGACGCCGAGATCGCCGTTGCACCAGCCTGATTGCAGCTGCGGGCGATCCGTTCCCTCGGCCTCGGGGAAAGCTGCGAGCCCTCCCGCGGGAAGTCTCTGCGCCAGGAGCCATCGCGACGACCGCTCGACGAGCGAAGCCGTTCTCTCGAGGCAGGCTCCTGCCGCGCGCACCTGTGCAAGGGCAGCGGTGACTCCGGCCACGCCGTGCGCGGCCCCAAGCAGGCAGATGCCCGCGGCAAGCTGGCGCTCGAGATCCCCCCGCTGGTGGAGCCGCCGCTCTCGGGCGACGTACTTTTGAGCGATCTCGGGCGCGAGCACCCATGCGATTCCCTCGAGGTCGGAGCGACCGCTGGCTTCGAGCGCGCCGATCACGGTCTCCAAGAGCTCGCATGCGGAGGGAGCGGGTAGCCTCTCGAGCGCGTAGACGCAGATTCCCGCCAAGCCGTTCATCAGCTCGGGAGTCGCGGAGCCCTCCCGCGTCCACTCCATCAGGAACTGGTCGATCTCGAGACAGCAGTCGTGGTCGCCGGGCTGCCAAAGCCAGTCGTCGACGTGGGACAAGACCCACCCGATCCCGGCGACTCCGCTGAACAGGTCCGGGGCCATGCCGACCTCGGAGAGCGCGCCGAGTGACGCTTCCAGTTCTCCGCGCGCCAGATCCAGCACCACCGGGCTCTCGAGCTCGACGCCGGCATAGGAGAAGAAGAGGCTCAAGCCGGCGCGGCCGTACGCCAGCGAATAGGGCAAGCTCAGTTCATGGCTCGAGACGATCTTGAATTCTGTCTCCGAGAGGTCTCGGATGATCGCCTCCACGGCTTCGAGCGCCAGCCTCGCATGTGCCCCCTCGAGCAAGGGCCGCCAGGGTCGAGTGCGCCTCGCAGTTGCGTGACCTGGTTTCATTGCCGCACCTTCCTTCGAGATCAGCGTCCGGGACGCCCGGGTGCAACGACCACCGTCGCACCCGGGCGGATGGGTCGTTACTGGACGATCTGGCAGACCTCGACGATGCTGACGCCCGTGTTGCACCCGATGTTGCAGGCGAAGGTGTGGTCGCCGCCGGCCACCCCGGATAGCTCTTCGCGGTTGAGTTTGCGCATGGTCTCACGCTTGAGCTGGAATGCGGGAGACTTCTTCTCGGTCTTCATCAGGTTTACCTTTCCGCTAATGGCTGCGCCGAGATGGACGACACAGCGGAGCCGTACGTACCGCGCCTGCCGTGCCCGCGGAGGGGCGTACGAGCAGGGCCGCAGCGGCCCAGACCGGCTCTCGGACCACCCGAGAGATCCTTGCCGGCCAGGCTGGCGGCTCCTCAGCCGTCGAGCACCTCGCGGCTGACTTCTCTCGCCCAGACCGCTTGCGAAGCTGTTTATTCCCGAAGACGCCGATGTTGGAGACGCCGCACCGTGCTGGTACGCGGCGCTCCGCAGTTGACAGCCCGCTCGCGCCTCCGCTAGCTTCACTTCGCGACGTCACCCGCCGACCGCAGGAGCAGGGGGAAGGAGCGCCGTGCCCGAGCCCGAGCCTGACCGCAAACTCGAGGGCGCGTTCGAGGATTACCCGCTCACCCGCAGCGAGTACATCTCGGCGATGGTGCACTTCTACCGCGGCGAGCGGAGCCGCGCCGATGCCTGGCGCAGCCGGCTCGACCCGACGACGAACTGGGCGGTGGTCACCACCGGCGGCATGCTCTCGTTCGCCTTCAGCCATCCCGAGAACTCGCATGTCACGCTGCTGCTCGCCAACCTCCTGGTGACCGTCTTCCTCGGCATCGAGGCGCGCCGCTTCCGCTACTTCGACGTCTGGCGGGCGCGGGTGCGGATGCTCGAGGAGAACTTCTACATCCCGATCATCCGCCGCAACCTGGTGAGCCCGCGCCAGGACTGGCGCGAACGGGTGGCCGACGACCTGGACCGGCCGACCTTCAAGCTCACCTTCCTGCAGGCGATCGCCATCCGCCTGCGCTACAACTACATCTGGATCTTCCTGGTGATCCTGCTGACCTGGCTCGCGAAGATCCACCTTCACCCGACGCCGGCCACGACTCCGGCCGAAGCCTTCGAGCGGTTGCGGATCGGTCCGTTCAGCGGCTGGGCGATGCTGGCGCTGGTCGTGACCTTCTACGGCATCGCGGTCGGGCTCGCAGTCTGGGGCGGCCGCCTGCCTCATCACGGCGCCATCCACGAGGTGCGGGGGCTGGAGCGCCAGCTGGATCACTGGAAGCGTTAGCTTGGCGCAGCTCTGCTGGCCAGCGGCCGGTCGTGGGTCGGCTCGCGAGGGTCCATCCCCTCCTGCCCCCTTTGGGCGAGGGGTCCCAAGGGAACCGACCTTGGACTTCGGGACCCCCGCCCAAAGGGGGCAGGAGGGGATGGACCCTCGCGAGAAGACTGACCCACGACCAGGACGCCCGCCCCGCGCCGTCCTCCGCTGCCGTGCTTCTCGCACCCCTCTCTGTAGCCATCCCTGACGGGTGGGCGAGCATCTCGCCGGCCCGGCCGGGAATGCCGGCTTTGCTGGTCGCGGCTCTCGCGGGAAGAGCCGGTCCGGGCCGGCGAACGTGGCCTACGACACTTCCGGAGGAGAGAGACGATGCGAATCCGCCGCTCGACGTTTGCGATGACGCTCGCGCTTGGTTCCCTGGTCTTCGCCGCCGAGGCGGCGGCATCGAACCTGATCTACCAGGGCGGCCCGGTCATCCAGGTGGCCAAGGCGGTCCTCATCTTCTGGGGACCGAGCTTCACGAACCCCGCCTCTCCCGACTACGTGTACGCCCAGACCCTGATCGCGTACCGCAACCAGCTCGGCACCACGCGCGAGTACAACGTCATCACCCAGTACTACGAGATCGTGGGCGGGGTCAGGAAGTACATCAAGCTGTCGAACCTGGCCGCGGGGACCCCCGACTGGTTCGACTCGTCGACGCCGCCGGTGAACGTCACGGACGCCATCGCGCAGGGCGAGGTCCAGCGCTACCTCGCGACGCATGCCGTGGACGGCAGCACGATCTACGAGCTCTTCCTGCCGAGCACCTCCTACTCGTCGTTCGACGGCGAGACCTCCTGCGGCGGGCCGAGCCTCGGGTTCTGCGCCTATCACAACGACGTGACCGCTTCCGGATCGACGGTGGTGAAATACGCCGTGCAGCCCTACCCGAGCTGCAGCGCCTGCCAGGTGTCGGGCTGGAGTGCGATCGAGAACCAGGAGCACTTCGTCGCGTACACCACGCGCGCGACGGTGGTCAACCCGGAGTTCGACTCCTGGTACAACGCCCTGGGCATGGACGGCGACAGCATCTGCCTGTGGTCGCCCCCGCCCTTCCTCGACAACGGCGGCGCCTATCCCTACGAGTGGTCGAACCTGGCGAGCGGCTGCGTCAAGTGGCGTTAGGCCGGGGGTCACCCGTGCGGCGCGCGGCGGCGGATGGTGTTGACCAGGATCAGGTGGTCGCTGCGCGGCTGCCAGTTGACGGTGTCGCGGGTGCCGTAGAGGATCGGCGCGGAGTAGAGCGGGATGAAGACGAAGTCGGCCATCAGCACGTGCATCGCATGCTCGAGCTGGGTCCGCCGGGCCAGCAGGTCGAGGGCGGACTCGCTGTCCTCGATCAGCGCGTCGAGCTCGCGGTTCCGGTAGTGGATGAAGTTGCCGGCGCCGTAGCCGCTGTCGGCGGTGGGGCTGTGCGCCATCGCGTCGAAGAAGTCGCTGGCGTCGCCGGAGAGACAGAACCAGGAAGCGAACGAGACCTCCGCGTCGGGTGAGAACTCCTCGACCGGCCGCGCGCGGGCGCGCACGCGGATGCCGGCGCTCAGCAGCTGCCGCGCCAGGGCGTCGAGCTCGGGGCGCGCCCCCGCGCGGATCTGCAGCTCGAGGTCGAGGCCGCCTGCGTGCCCCGCGGCGGCGAGCAGCGCGCGGGCCGTGGCCGGCGAGGCCGCGGGCGGCCGGATGTCCGGAGCGAAGCCGAAGACGTTGCCGGTCACCATCTGGCCGATCGGCACGCCCTCGCCGTGGAGCGCCGTCCGCACGAGCTCGCCGCGATCCAAGGCCAGCGAGAGAGCGCGCCGCGTCCGCAGGTCGTCGAGCGGCCGGCGGTCGCTGCGCAGCAGGAGATAGGTCACGCCGAGGCTGCGGGCCTGCTTCGCGATGCGGCAGCCGGGCGCGGCGCGGATGCGCGCCAGGTCCGCGAAGGCGGGCTCCTCGACGATGTCGAGGTCGCCGTCCAGCAGGCCCTTGACCCGGGCATCGGGGTCGGGGACGGGTAGGAGCTCGACGGCTCGCTCGGGCGGGGCGCCTCCCCAGTAGCGCTCGAAGGCGCGCAGGGCGAGACGCTTGCCGGGCTCATGGGCGACCAGGCGGTAGGGACCGGTGCCGACGGGCCGCACGATCACCGGCGGCGAGCCCGCGGGCACCACCAGGACGAAGGCGACCTTGTTGAGCAGGATCGGGTCCGGCCGGCGAGTGGTGATCTCGACCGTGTGCGGGTCGAGCGCCAGCACCTTCTCGATCGCGACGAGGTAGGAGCCGATCTCGCTCGTGGGGGCCCGGCGCGCGCGCTCGAAGCTGAACAGGACGTCGCGCGCCGTCAGCTCGCGCCCATCGTGGAAGTACACGCCGCGCCGCAGGTGAAAGATCCAGGTGAGCTCGTCGGGGTTCTCCCAGCTCTCGGCGAGGGCCGGCCCGACGCGGTTCCCGGCATCGAAAGCGGTCAGCGAATCGTAGAGGTTCCGCAGCACGGAGAGGGTCAAGAGCTCGCCCGCGTGAGGATCGAGAGTGAACGCGGCGCCGTCGAGAGCGATGCGCAGCGGCCGCTCCGGCAGGGGCGCCGGGCGGCGGCAGTGGGCGGTGAAGACGACGGCGGCCGCGAGCGCCGCCCAGGCCATCCTGCCATGCGGCCCGCGGCGCGCCGGCCGCGGCGCCCACCCGCGGTACCCGCCGCCGCCGACCGGCAGGCGGGCCGTGCGTGCCGCGAAGGGCGAGCGGGGTGTGGCCAATCCTCCAGATCCTCCAGCGTTCGTCCGATTGTTAAGAGAAAGCATATCACTGGCCGGGAACGTCCCTGCAGCCGGGACCTGGGGGGCCGAGATGGGCGCTTGGTGTACGATCGTCCCATCAAGAGGAGAGCCGGCGATGGTGAGAACGTACGAGGTCGTCTCCGGAGGCGTCTTCGCAGTGGTTGCCGTCGCGCACGCCTGGCGTGCCGCCGCGGGGTGGGCGATTCAGGTCGATGGCTGGTCGATCCCCATCTGGGCGTCCTGGGTCGCGGCGCTGGTGGCCGCCCTGCTGAGCGTGTGGGCCTTGCGGCGCTCGCGAGCCCGCCGGCGATAGATCGCCAAGTGGGTCCGTTCGCGAGGGTCCCTTCCCTCCTGCCTCCCTTTGGGCGAGGCATCCGAAGTCCGAGGTCGGTTTTCTTGGGACCCCTCGCCCAAAGGGAGGCAGGAAGGAAGGGGACCTCGCGGGAAATGGACCCACTACCGTCCTGCGCCGGGAGTCACCCGGCCTGGATGGCCCGGGTCGGATCGATGCGGGTCGCCCGGAGCGCCGGCAGCAGGATGGCGAGCCAGCCGGTCCCGCCCAGCATCGCCGCGACCGCCGCGAAGGTGAGCGGGTCGGTCGCGCTGACCCCGTAGAGGGAGCCCTCGAGCCAGCGGGTTGCCGCGAGGGCCGCGGCGGCGCCCAGCAGCAGGCCGGCCGCCAGGGGGAGGAAGCCCTCGATCGCCAACTGCCGGACGATGCGCGCGCGGCTCGCGCCGAGCGCCATGCGGATGCCGATCTCGCGGGTCCGCTGGCTGGCGAAGTAAGCGATGACGCCGTAGATCCCCACGGTTGCCAGCAGGAAGCCGAGCAGCCCGAGGCCGAGGAGCAGCGCGGTGTGGAAGCGTTGCTCGGCGAGCGAGCGGCGCAGCGCGTCCGCGAGCGTGACGACCGGGACGGGCAGGGTCGGGTCGATCTCGTGGACCGCGCCGCGCAGCGCGGCGGCGAGCGCCGCGGGAGAGTCGCCGCGCACCACCAGGTTGACCGTGCGCTGCAGCCACTTCCAGCCTTCCTGGGGCGCCTGCGCCATGGGCAGGTAGAACTCGGGCCGCACCTCGCTCGCCGGCCCCCGCGTGCGCACGTCGCCGACGACGCCGATCACCGTCTTGAGCCGGCTCGCCGCCGCGTCCTCGCAGCACGCGATCCGCTTGCCGATCGGATCGGCGTCGCCCCAGGCGCGCCGGGCGAGCGCGCGGCTCACCACCATGACCCGGTCGCCGCCGGCACGGTCGGCGGCGTCGAAGGTGCGGCCGGAGAGCAGCGGGATGCGGAGGGTCTCGAGGTAGCCCGGCATCACGAGGTGGAAGCTCGCATCGATGAGGTTCTCGGGCGAGAAGGGCTTGCCTTCGGGCAGGAGCCCGTTGTTGCCGCCGTAGCCGCCGAGCGGCACGCCGCTGCCCGCGGACGCGCCACGGACGCCCGGCCGCTTCTCGAGGCGCGCGACGATCTGCTCGAAGGCCTGCTCCACCGCGCGCGGCTGCGGATAGGCGGATTCGGGAAGCCCGACCCGCGCCGTCAGCACGCCTGCAGGATCGAAGCCGAGAGGCAGGCGCTCGAGGTGCAGCGCGCTGCGGATCAGGAGACCCGCGCCGACCAGCAGGGTGAGCGCCAGCGCGACCTCTCCGGCGACCAGCACGTGGCGCAGCCGGTCGCGCGACGGACCTTCGCCCGACATGCCGCCGCGGAGCAGGGTCTGCGGGCTCTGCCGCGCCGAGCGCAGCGCCGGGACCAGACCGCAGAGCAGGCTAGCGGCCAAGGACAGCAGGAAGGCGAAGAGCAGCACGCCGCCGTCGATCCGGGTCTCGCCGAGGCGCGGGATGCCGGGCGGCGCCAGGCGCACGAAGAGCTTGACGAGCACGAAGGCGAGGCCGGTGCCGAGCGTTCCCGCGGCGAGACCGAGCACCGCGCTCTCGGTCAGCAGCTGCCGCACCAGCCGCCCGCCGCCGGCGCCGATCGCGGCGCGCACGGCGAGCTCGTTCTGGCGCACCGCCCCGCGCGCCAGCAGCAGGCTGGCCACGTTCGCGCAGGCGATGAGCACGACGAGCCCGACGGCGCCGAGCAGGATGAAGAGCCGTCGCGGCACGTCGCCGAGGATGAAGGCCGAGAGACTCGCGACGTGGACGCCCTGGCGGCCGACGTTGTCGTGGGGGTAGAGCGCGGAGAGGCGGCGCATCCCGACGCTCAGCTCGGCCTGCGCGGCGCGGGCGCTGGTTCCCGGGCGGAGGAGGCCGACGACGTCCAGGTAGTGCTCGTCGTGCTGCGCGCGCTGCGCCGGCGTGAAGACGAGCGGGACCCACAGCTCCTCGTGCGAATCGGTGGGATCGAACCGCTCCGGCATCACGCCGACGACGCGATAGGGCCGGTTCGAGAGACGGATCGTCTTGCCGACGATGGCGCGGTCGCCGCCCATCCGCTCCGCCCAGAGGGCGTGCGACAGGACGGCGACGGATTCTTCTCCGGCTTCGCCGTCGGCGGCGCCGAGGGTCCGGCCCAGGAGGGGCCGCACTCCGAACACCGCGAAGAAGCCGCCGGTGACCCGCGCGGCGAGGACCCGCGCCGGGTCCGGTCCCCAGGCCAGGTTGAGCGCCGAGAACTGCATCGCGGCGAGCTGGGAGAAGCTCCGGGTGCTTGCGGTGCTCGCGGTGCCCGCCGTGCTCGCGGTGCTCGGGGTGCCCGCGGTGCTCGGGGTGCCCGCGCTGCTCGGGGTGCCCGCGGTGCTCGGGGTGCCCGCGGTGCTCGGGGTGCCCGCGCTGCTTGCCGCCAGGTCGACGTAGTTGCCGGCCGAGAAGTTGCTGTCGCCGCCCTTCCAGGTCTCGGCGACGAGCACGGTGCGGTCGGGATGCGCGAAGGGAAAACGGCGCAGCACGACGCCTTCGACGACGCTCCACAGCGCCGTCGTGGCGCCGAGGCCGGCGGCGAGCGTGAGCAGCGCCATGGCGGTGAAGGAGCGCGCGCGGGCGAGCTGGCGCAGGGCGTAGGCGACGTCCTGGCGCAGCTCGTCGGCCAGAACCGACCAGCGGAGCCGCCGCTCGGTGCCGCGCGCCTGCCGCCCGCAGGCGGCGGCGAGCGCCCGCCGATCGCCCAGGCGCGCCGCCGCCTCCCGGCGCGCGGCGCGCTCGTCGAGGCCGCCGGCGGCCAGCTCGCGGACCAGCAGCTCGAGATGGAGGTCGAGCTCCTCCTCGACCTGGCGGGCGATCGAGGGGCCGAGGATGCGGGAGCGCAGCAGGCGCCGCAGGCGGCCCTCCTGGGCGGTCACGCGCGCTCTCCCAGGGCGGCGGGCGGCGGCAGCAGGATCGGCGACACCGCGGCCACGAACTCGGCGAAGGTCTGGACCTCGACCGCGAGCTGCCGCGTTCCCGCGGGCGTCAGCCGGTAGAAGCGGGCACGCCGGCCGAGCTCGGAGGTCCCCCATTCCGCCTCGATCCATCCCAGCCGCTCGAGGCGGTACAGCGCGGGGTAGAGGGTCCCCTCCTCGACCCGCAGCGCCTTGCCGCTCCGGCCGGCGAGCCAGCGGGAGACTCCGTAGCCATGGAGCGGGCCCCCCGAGAGCGCGGTCAGGATCAGCGCGTCGAGGGTGCCGCGAAGCCGGTCGCTCGTGCTCTTGTTCTTCCTCATCGGGCTCCTCATCGGGCTCCTCGCCTGAGGTGAATACCCAGAGATCTTGGTAAGGGTTACGATAAGGGGCCAGATACCCAGATGTCAAGGTATTGTCGCACCCGTCCCTTCGGCACCTGCGGCCGCGAGCTCTTGCTGCTAGTGTCACGTCACACTTGAACTGTCGCAATGCGAGAGGTATGCTTCTCCCACCACAGGCTGAACGGAGGGAGAGCCATGCCTCAGATTCGGTACAAGGTGACTTTGACCGAGCCGGAACGGCAGATGCTCCAGGAGCTGGCAACGCACGGCAGGCACAGCAGCCAAAAGCTGCTGAACGCG
>Ga0307477_10000410_pt1 | contig 49189 bp, 44 predicted proteins | sample atmos_gasesECM2C_FD_203316 | JGI IMG/M metagenome (GOLD analysis project Ga0307477, IMG submission 203316) | Hardwood forest soil microbial communities from Morgan-Monroe State Forest, Indiana, United States - atmos_gasesECM2C_515 | ecosystem: Environmental > Terrestrial > Soil > Temperate... | reverse complement strand
GTTCTCGATCCCAGTCAGGCCGCCCTGTGCCTGAGCAACACCCGGCAGAAACTTCAGCCCAAGTCGCTCCGCAAAGCTCTTGCTCACTACTGAAAGGTTAGCGCCGGTATCCAGCAGCCAGGGTCCTTGCACTCCGTTGACCGTCAGATCCACATTTATGGAGTTCAAGGGATTGCGTTCCGTCTTCAACCTCACGGCTCCATCCCAAGTGACGGTCTGCGCCGGCGCCTCGCGCAATATTCGCGCCAGCCCTGCATCATCCTTCGCGCCCTTCAGTTCATCAAGTCCGAGTTGACTCGAGAAATGGGCCAATAAGTCGTCATAGACCTGCGCCGCATCGCCATACTGAAAGCTTTTGATGTAGTCGTCCGCCAAGGCCTGCAGCGCGACAGCAGCCCGGTCCGGATGCGACGTCCGAATGCTGGGGAGAACACTTTTCAGCAATCGGATGGACTCCGGAATGCGGCCCGCCCGGTTGGCCAACACTCCGGCGAAATATTCGCGTTCAAGTACCGGCTCCATGGTGGGCAGTCTCGCCTCCAAGTCGTCGATCCGGAATTCCTTCAGTTCCTGGTCCGGTCCATCTTCGGTGACTGCGCTCTTGCTCTGTGCCCAGGTGCAAGACGACTGGATGCAGAGGGATGCGAAAAGCAGAACGACTTTGCCGATTACTGCAACCCATTTCGCCATTTCCTGTTCCTTTTTGCCGTTTCGATTGGGAACGATTGTGATGCCTGAAGTTCTTTTCGAAGAGAACGTCAGCCGTAAGTCGTTGAATAAAATCAAATATATTCAACAACGTGATAGTATCATACCGCATGAGCGGACTGCAAAACCACTACATCATTCGAAGCAAGCGGCAAATGCGGGCTCTGGCAGCCCCAACGCGGCAGGAAATCATTGACGTATTACCACGGATGGGGACCGTTTCCGTTGCCGAACTCGCAACCGTATTGGCAAGACCTGCGGACTCCCTCTATCACCATCTTGGTATCCTCAAGCGAGTGGGCCTTGTGCGAAGCGCTGGATCTCGCCGGCTAGATGGACGCCGCGAAACTCTCTTTCGCGCCGTTTCTCAAGAGATGAGCCTGCGCTACGAACTCGGGACAAAAGGGAATGGAAGTCAATTAAACGCAATTATTGCCGTTATGGGACTCGAACCCCAGACCTCTACCGTGTCAAAGCGGCGTGATCAGGTACTGCCAACAACTTCGAGGGCGTTGAGAGCTGCCTAAGTACGTGTAAGTACGGCTCAGCCGAAATTCTTACAGGGTGAAATTGCAGGTGACAAACTCCACGGTGAACCGAAGTACAGCAAAGCAGCACTTCGGTGTTGTTTACTTCTAATGAACTTCAGGGTTTACTGGCATGCGAAAGTGACCACCACGCTGGACCTGTACTCCCAGTTCATTGACGCCGCCAAGCTTGAAGCGCAAGAAGACATCGCATTGGCGATCACTAGCGCGGCGGCAGTGGATTAGTCCGACCCCTCTACGGCACTAGACCCCAAACTGCCGCAGATGATGATCCAGATGCTTGTACATCAATATCGCCCACTCTTCCGGCGTTAGCCGCCCGAAGAAGCTATGCGGATGATTCGTGCATCCCGCAGGTCCACTCGCTACGAAGCGGTCGATCAATCCGCGCAACCGCTCCTGTTCCTTTCCCAGGTCCCGTTCATTCTCCACTAGAAGACCCTTCACGGTGGGTGAATTCCTACGCATCGGTTCGTCATTTCCAAGCACCTTCGGCTTCAACATCCTCCCAATAATGCGCCCTAGCATCATCCGCGATGGAAGCCTGTCTCCTAACGCCAACTCCAAACCTCGCGAGCAGTGCTCCACCATTTGCGAGGCATTCATGGTGCCCCACTGCCGCTCGCTATCCGGCCGCAGCCGAGCGATGCGCTGCTTCACCTCTTCCACCCTCGCCACGTCAAAAAGATTCCTCATTCCGAAAGCCTCCTACCGTCATGCGCTTACAACTACAGTCAACCTGCATAGATACGTCGAACGAGGGAGAGCTGAATCGACACCTTCCCTTAAATTTACTACAGGGGTGCTTTGTAAACTGCTCTGGGTAGGGTGATCCGGCTCCATTGAGACCGCCAACTGCCGGCAACTCGATATGGGGATGGCTCCATCCCAAGCGCCGGGGCGGGACCCTAGTGGCCCGCTGTTTCCCGGCGCGGCATCTCGGCAAGAGAGCGCGAAGTGGCTTTCGGGGAATGGCTAAGCGGTCGAATCGCGTTCTACTTCATCCGGAGTGCCATGACAGGGTTCACCGCCTGCGCATTCCTGTCTCGAAACCGCGTCTCTCCGAAAGAGGCGTTCGACGGGCTTGAGCTGTGTGAAGGGAAACCTTCATGCACAGTTCTTAGAGGGCTGGACGGGAGTAATCCCGTCCGGCTACTCGATTGGAGCATTTTCGGTTTCAGCTCTAACTTGAAAGATATGGTAGGCCCGTGGGGACTCGAACCCCAGACCTCTACCGTGTCAAGGTAGCGCTCTAACCAACTGAGCTACGGGCCTAGAATCCATTGAGTTTAGCACGGGTGCGGATCGAACGCAGTGGCCGAGCGTTCCTCAAGACATAACGTCAGATTCCAAAATCTACAAGACCTCGCGGTCATCTCTTGCATCTTTGAATCTTCCACTGCCCTCAGAACGTGCGCTAAGTGGAACGGGCTGATGTATCCCGTGTCACAAGGTCGCGTGATACCTCACAGTCAGGAAACGGTCGATTTCGGTAGAAATAACGGAATTGATGGTCATCCACGGGACGACTGCGCATGCCAAGCGGGTTTCGTTTTGTGCCGTGTAGGGAGGTATACTCCGGAGCAGTGATTTCATGAGAGCCCCGTACGGTCTGGAGATTATTGAGAGTTGCCTGTCCTGTCCTCACCGCGAAGACCGTCTTTTCTGTAATCTTTCTCCCCCTGCGGTGCAGAAGTTGGCGGCCATCACCTCCGCGGCGGCCTATCCGAAGGGAGCAACCCTTTTTGTGGAAGGGCAGTCGCCGCGAGGAGTCTTCGTTATATGCAATGGCCGGGTCAAGCTCTCCACCTCGTCGGCTGACGGTAGGAGCCTCATTCTTAGAATCTCGGAAACGGGAGAAGTTCTGGGTTTGCCCGCGACGGTTACGGGAAAACCTTACGAGCTTACGGCCGACGTAATCGAACCGACTCAGGCGAATTTCATTTCCAGGGAGGACTTCTTGCTCTTTCTGCGCGAGCACGGCGACGCGGCATTACGCGCGGCGCAGTTGCTCGGTGAAACCTATCATTCCGCCATCGCGGAAATGCGAAACATTGGGCTCTCTCACTCCGCAGCCGAAAAGTTGGCTCGCTTCCTGCTGGATCTCTCTTCCAATCATGATCAAGGAAAGGGCGAGATAAGGCTCACGCTCACCCTCACGCACGAAGAAATTGCCCAGAGGATAGGGGCCTCGCGAGAGACCGTGACGAGGTTGTTCGCCGATTTCAAGAAAAAGCAACACTTGCAGGTAAAAGGCTCCTCCCTTATCATTACAAATAAAGCGGGGCTCGAAAGCGTCTTGGGCTCTTAGCTCCCTGTTTCCCCTTCCCGGGAATTCTCCCCTCCCAAGTTGGCCGTGTGATGGCTGTCACATCCGTCGGTGACGCGCGTCATATACCCACGTTCCTGCAATAGTCACAATCAACAGTAATTCGATTCGATTCGGTTCGGGTGACGGAGAGATTTGCCCATGTCAATGACATGCACTTCCAAGAGCTCGCTACCTGCCGACCTCGGAACTCTCCTGATGACTGTCTTGCCGGCTATAAGTGATCGTTACGCGCAGGTGTTCTGTTTTATACATACCATAAACCTGTTAACAAACAGAATCTTATCCGCCGCGATTGATAATGCGGGTTGCTCGACGTTGTTGATTGCCTAGAGTACTGTCCATGCGAAGCTCGAACATTACCAAATGCCGGCTCCTCTCGACTCTTGCGCTGTTTGGTTTGGTGGCCATCACGGCCGTGGACGCCGCGGACAAGGCAAAGTCCGGGGATCAGGAAAGGAAATACGTGCGGCCTACGGATCCATCCCTGTACGTCGGGGCCGAAACCTGCAAGACCTGCCACGAAGACATGCCCACGAAAGGCTTCTTCAAGAGCTACGAAGACTCTCCCCATTACGCGACGACGCTGGATACCAAGAGGGGCCCCGAGTGGCATGGTTGTGAGTCGTGTCACGGGCCAGGCAAAGCACACGTCGAAGGCGGCGGGGACAAAACGAAGATCTTCACCTTCAAGAATGCCTCGGCAGCGGAGATCAGCGCGCGGTGCCTGGACTGCCACCAGTACGGCGAAGAGCACAGCAATTTTGCGCGGTCTGCACACCTGCAAAATGGCGTGGGCTGCACGGATTGCCACGATCCCCACCACGCCAAAGAAAGCCAGTTCCTGATGAAGGAAAAGGCGCCGCTGCTCTGCTACGGCTGCCACCAGGAAGTGAAGCAGCAGTTCAACCGGACGTTCCATCACCGCGTCAAGGAAGGATTGGTGCAGTGCACCGACTGTCACAATCCGCATGGGGGTTTCCTGAGCCGGCAACTGCGGGCAACCGGCTCGCAGGATCTGGTCTGCGTCAAGTGCCATTCGGACAAGGCGGGACCGTTCGTGTACGAGCACGAGGCGGTGAAGATCGAAGGCTGCGTCGCCTGCCACACGCCGCACGGCTCCTCAAATCCGCGGCTGCTGAAGCGCGCCCAGGTCAACCTGCTGTGTCTGGAGTGCCACTCCTTCAACGTTGACGCGGGAGCGCCCGCGATTCCGACGTTCCATAACCAAGCGCAGAAATATCAAGCCTGCACGCTGTGCCACACGCAGATTCACGGCTCCAACGTCAATCAGTGGTTCTTCCAGTAAGGGGCGACGATGCGAATTGTGGATGTCACTCACGAATCTGAATTTACTCCACGGATGGCACCGCCATTCCTCATCGCGCTTGCGGTACTTCTGACTCTCGGGCTTCCCGACGCGCGCGCCCAGCAGCAAGACGAGCAAAAAGGGATTGACCAGGGGAATTACAATATCAAGCAGTCCATCGAATTCGGCGGGCGCTTTACAAGCATTGGCGGGGACATCCAGACCTACGACACGTTCGTCAATTTGCAGCAGGGCCCGCGGCTTCTGGGCTTCACGATGGAGATGCGCTCGCTGGACCATCACGGCACGCTCTTTGACACATTTCACTTCAGCAATTTCGGATACGGCGGCGACCCCAACATGGCTTCGCGGCTGCACATGAGCAAGAACAAGTGGTACAACTTCGACGCGCTCTTCCGCAAAGACGTGAATTACTGGGATTACTCGCTGCAGGCGAATCCATTGAACCCGACGACACCCTTCGCGAACGGCCCGGCGGGATATGGCGCTCCCACGTGCACGAGTTGCGTACTGGTGGAGTCCCCGCACCTGATGGACACGCGGAGAAAACTGGGGGACTACAACCTGCTGCTGCTACCGCAATCCAGGGTGAGATTCCGCCTCGGCTATTCGAGGAACACGGTGAAAGGGCCGGTTCTCTCGTCGATCCACCAAGGAACAGAACAGGCGCTGTTCCAAGACTACAGCACGACGGTGAACACGTACCGGATCGGCGTGGATTTCAAGGTCCTGCCCCGGACGAATATCAGCTACGACCAGCTCTGGAACTACTACAAGGGAGACACCGGCACGACCGACCAGAACCAAAACCCACTGTTCCGGCTGTCGAACGGGGCGGCCGTGGACCTGGGCCTTTCCTTTAACGCCGGCGCAAGCCAGCCCTGCGGCGGAACCTTCCTGGCCACAGGGTTCGTGAATCCCACTTGCAGCGCCTATTTTGATTATCTGAAAAGCGGCAGAGTGCGCACCAACACGCCCACCGAACAGATCAGCATGCAGTCTAGCTATTGGAAAGATTGGGATCTTTCGGCGCGCGCCAGTTACTCCGCCGGGGATATGAACGTATTCGGATACAACCAGACGGTCTTCGGCCGCGAATCGCGCACGAATCTGCGCAATGACCAGATCACCGGGCCGGTTCAGGGAAGGCGCGTGGCGGCAGCAGCCGATTTCGGCGCGACATGGCATATCACCAGCAGGTTGAATTTCATCGATTCCTTTCACTTTGAGAACTGGCATGACCCCGCACAGTTCCTCTCCTCGGAATGCTCGTTCTTCAGCGCGAACCTCTTAACGCATGCAAACGTGTTCACGCCCACTGCGCCGCCGCCGGCGACGTGCGCCGCTCCAGCCGATGGGGTGGCCGGCACTCCCGTGCACTCCACGAGTTCCGGGCCTGACATTTCGCTGCTTTTGAACAGCAACTTCCTGAAGCACGACGAGAAGACTAATTTGGCGGAATTTGAATATCAGTTTAATTCCAAGATGGGAGCAAGGCTCGGATTCCGCTACCGGCATCGCGCCATCGGCGACAATTTCTACAGCACGGCCAACGAGATCTTCTACCCGAACAATGCCGCACGCGGGGCCTGCGCGCTCGTCGGAGGGCTTCAGCCCGCGGGCTGCACGCAAAACACCGATGGCTCCATCACTTATATCGTGCCTGCTTCCACCCCCGCCCCTGTGGGCTTGACCTTCATTAACGAGTATGCCGGAGTGTTTGGCCTGTGGTTGCGGCCTACGGCCAACTGGCGAATCAGCTTTGACACCGAATTGATGAGCGCGGACAACACCTTCACGCGCGTTAGTCCACGCCAGTCACAGGAATACCGCTTGCGCACGAAGTACAAGGTCAGAGACTGGTTTAACCTGAACGGAAGCGTCAGCATCTGGGAAGGCCGAAACAACGTATTTGAGGTCAACAACCTCCAGCACAATCGTGCGTATGGATTCTCGGCGATGATCCAGCCCAACGAGCGGGTCGGTTTCGAATTGGGATACGACTACAACGACGTGTACTCGCAAATTCTGATCTGTATTACGAGCAGCGCCGTTCCCGCTGGGCCCTCGACGGTCGGCTGCGCTGGTTTACCCGGCCTCCTCGAGGAGACTTCGGTTTACACAAACAAATCAAATTTCGGCTATTTTGATGCCTCCTGGACGCCACTCAAGCGCTTGACCGCGCGGCTGGGCGCAAATCTCACCGGCACTTCCGGCAGTTCGCTCATCAGCATTACTCCTAATGCGCCATCCGGGCCGCTCGATTCGAAATACACGCAGCCGTTCGGCGGGATTGACTGTCACATTGCCAAAGGCTGGACGGGAAGGGCGTACTGGGGCTATTACGGCTACCACGAAGACGTGAGCAACGTTGTGCAGGATATTTTCGCTCCGCGAAATTTCCGCGCCAATCTGGTCACGCTATCAGTACGTTATGCGTTTTAATACAGCGGCCAAGCAGAGAAAAAAACTGCCTCGAGCCGGTCTCGCAAGGAAGGGGAGCACGATGCAAAACAGAGTTATTTGGAGTTGCCGGGCAGCGGTTGTCGCAATTCTTGCCGCCGCCGTCTTCCTGGGTCCGGTGGCAAAGGCTGACGACTCCGGGGGGAGCACCTACAAGGCAAAGTGCGCCGCGTGCCACGGCCCGGATGGCAGGGGCGAAACGGCCACAGGCAAATCCATGAAGGTCAAGGACCTTGCTTCGGACGAGGTGCAGAAGTTGAGCGATGCGGACTTGTCCGCCGCCATTACCAACGGGAAGGGCAAGATGCCGGCCTATAAGACACTGACGCCGGAGCAGGTGAAAAGCCTGGTCGCTTACACCCGTTCGTTCGCCAAGAAATAGTTCGAAGTCCTGTTGGAAGGTGGCGGCCGAAGTGCCGGAGCCACGGACTTCTTTGAGATTTTTAGGGAGCGTGCATCGTTGACTGCGCCTGCTGCGATCCTATATCTGCTCATTCTGCTCAGCATGAGCTTGATTGCGGTGCTCTTCGTGCGGCCTAGTGTGACCGTGACGCGAGGGGGAAAGATCATGGCGCTTCTGGTTCTCCTCTTTCTTCCGGTTTTGTGCGCCTGGATGGGGATTTCCAGCGAGCTCGATCGCTCCAAGAGCACTGCGTTCTGCCTGTCGTGCCACACCATGGAACCGTTTGGAAAAACGCTGCACATCGACGATCCGTCCTACTTGGCGGCGGCGCACTTCCAGAATCATCGTGTGCCGGCGGAAGAGGCCTGCTACACCTGCCACACCAATTACACGATGTTCGGCACGGCAAAAGACAAGATGCGCGGATTGCGCCACGTTTACGTATATTACTTTACGACGCCCCCGCCGCCGGAAAAGATCAAGCTCTACGACCCGTATAACAACCGGGAATGCCTGCATTGCCATGAAGGAGCGCGATCCTTTGAACAGGGAGCGGTGCACAACTCCGACCCGGATTTGTTGCCGGCGATCAAGGCCAACAAAAAATCGTGCGTCTCGAGCGGTTGCCACGATGCAGTGCACAACGTGGGGACGCTTGCGAACGTTAAGTTCTGGAATGGTGGCTCGTGAACCTCAGCGCACATCCAGTCGAGCGGCGCTTACAGATTTCCGGCGTGCTGATCATTTTAGGGCTGCTGGTGGAAGCGCTGTGTCTTGCCTGGAGAGGGCCGCTGGCGTTCATGGTGTTTCTTTGCGTGGGCGGCTTGTTGCTATTCGCCGGAATTTCCGTCTATCTCATTTCTTTGGTCTCCGTTCCATCTACGAAGAATTAGTCCTCGTCGTTCCGTTCTTCACAGAGACCGGCACGAAGTTTCGCATCTCAGACATACTTCCTCGGCGGCATGCTTCCGGAAAGGAAGAGTGGCGGTGTGGTAGTGTGTTCGATGGAAAAAGCGAGAATGCATGGCGATTAAGACGATTATCGAGCCGTTCCGGATCAAGAGCATCGAGCCGATCCGCCGCACCACGCGCAAAGAACGCCAGAAATTGATGGAAGCCGCGGGGTACAACCTGTTTCTGGTGGCGTCCGAAGCGATTCTGATTGATCTGCTGACGGATTCGGGGACGGCGGCGATGTCCACGGAACAGTGGGCGGCGATGATGCGAGGCGACGAATCCTACGCGGGTTCGCCGAGTTTCACGCGCTTTCGCGATTCGGTGCAAGCGATTTTCGGTTTCCGGCACGTGGTGCCGACGCACCAGGGGCGCGCGGCAGAACGCATTCTGTTCAATGTGATCTGCAAGAAGGGCGACATCGTGCCGAACAATACGCATTTCGACACGACGCGCGCGAACTGCGAGTATGCCGGCGCGGTGGCGCTGGATCTGCCCATTCCGGAGGCGAAAGAGCCGGCGTACGTGCATCCGTTCAAGGGGAACATGGACACGGCGGCGCTGGAAAAAGTGATCGAGCGCGAAGGAGCGAAGAACATTCCGCTGGTCATGCTGACGGTTACGAATAATTCGGGCGGCGGCCAGCCGGTTTCGATGGCGAATGTCCGCGCGGTGAAAGAGATTTGCAGGAAGCACGGAATCCCGCTGTATATCGATGCGTGCCGGTTTGCGGAGAACGCGTACTTCATCAAATTGCGCGAGCCCGGTTATGCGGAAAAGTCCGCTCGGGAGATTGCCCGGGAACTGTTTTCACTTGCCGACGGCTGCACCATGTCCGCGAAAAAAGACGGCATGGCGAACATCGGCGGGTTCCTCTGCACCAACGATGACATTCTCGCGCAGCAGCAGAAAGACTTGCTGATTTTGACCGAAGGTTTTCCGACCTATGGCGGATTGGCGGGGCGCGACCTGGAAGCGATTGCTGTGGGATTGAATGAAGCGCTCGAAGAGGAGTACCTGGAATACCGGATCGCTTCCACGGCGTTTCTCGGGAATCACATTGCAAATGAAGGCGTGCCGATTGTGCAGCCGCCGGGCGGACACGCCATTTATCTGGATGCCCGGGCGTTCTTGCCTCATATTCCAGTTGCGCAATTCCCCGGGGTGGCGCTGGCGAATGAACTCTACCTGGAAGGCGGGATTCGCTCCGTGGAGATTGGCTCGTTGATGTTTGGCGAGCACGCGCAAATGGACCTGGTGCGGCTGGCGATTCCGCGGCGGGTGTACACGCAGAGCCACATCGAATACGTAGTGGAAGTGATTCTCGAAGTTTGGCGCAAGAGGCAGCAGATCCGCGGCTACGAAATCACGCGCCAGGCCAAATTCTTGCGGCACTTCAGTGCGAGGCTGAAACCCATTGGAGAATGACCGCCTCGCGTTCATACCGGAGACCAACCCCACATGCAGATAAGCATTGATCCGGAGCTGAAGAAAACGTGTGCCAAGACAGCGCTGGGCTGCGTGCAAGCGCGCGTGGAAGCAGGCGCGTCGCCCGCCGGGCTGATGGAAGAACTGAACGCGCGCGATGCAGAAATCCAGAAATTGCCTTTCCCGCGGGGCGTGCTGGCGTCGCCGCACGTGGAGGCGACACGCGCGGCGTATCGTGCGCTGGGAAAAGATCCGGCGCGATACCGCAACTCTGCGGAAGCGCTGCTGCGGCGCGTGGTGGGAGGCAAAGGATTGCCGCAGATCAGCGCGGTCGTGGATGTGATCAATCTCGTGTCGGTGGAGAGCCGCTTGCCGGTTGGGCTGTATGACCTGGGGCATGTGGTGGGCGATATTGTTTTTCGCGCGGGCCGCGCAGGAGAAACGTACAAGGGCATCGGGAAATATGACTTGAATCTGGAAGGCTTGCCGTTGTTCGCGGATACGGTTGGACCGCATGGCAGCGCGACGAGCGATTCGGAACGCACGATGGTGACGGCAGAAACGAAAGAGATTCTCGCAATCATCGTTTCCTTCAGCGGGGCGGAGAATCTTGACCGCTGGACCGAGAGACTCGGAGCGCTTCTGCGGCAATATAGCTGCGGCACTGAGATCGTGACGAACATCGTGAAATAGCCATTTTTGGAAGGGTAATTGCGCGCGGCGGCGAAATGCGCAAAGCAGCGAGCGGCTGTACGACCAGGGAGAGAAGGGCAGGGCGGTGCTGCACCCATTCCATGCGAGGGCGAAAATGCGCCGCGCGTTAGCGCGACACGGGTTCGAGTTGGGACTCGCTCGGAGCAACGCGGTGCTTGAGCAGGCCGCGGGCGGCGAGAAGCTCGGCGTTGAGAAGAGCGGCACCGGCGGCGCCGCGGACCAGGTTGTGCGAAAGCAATGTGAGTTTGACGTCGAGCAAAGGACATTCGCGGACGCGTCCGACGACAGCGGCCATGCCATTACCGGCGTCAACGTCGCGGCGAGGCTGCGGGCGATTCTCCTCTTCGAGGACGACAATGGGATTGCGGACGGCGGTCGGGAGCGAGGCGAGGACGCCGTCCACCTCGAAGTTGCGAAGAGCTTCGCGAACTTCGTCAAGCGAGGCGATTTTTTTCAGGCCAACGGAGACGCATTCGAGGTGGCCGTCGAGGACCGGCACGCGGTTGCAGTGCGCGCTCAGGCCCAGGCCGGCGTCCATGAAACGCGCCCCGTCCCATTTGCCGAGGAGCTTCTGCGGTTCGGCTTCCATTTTTTCTTCTTCGCCGCTGATGAACGGAACGACATTGCCCTGGATGTCCATCGAAGCCACGCCGGGATAGCCCGCACCGGAGATCGCCTGGAGCGTGACGACGAAGATTTCCTCGAGGCCAAAGGCGTCAGCAAGAGGTTTCAGGACGAGGACGAGACCGGCGGTCGAACAATTGGGGTTGGTGACGATGAAACCGGTGTCATAGCCGCGATTTTTCTGCTGCAGGGGTATGGCGTCGAGATGCGCGGCGTTCACTTCGGGAATGAGAAGGGGAACGTCGGGATCCATGCGATGATTTTTTGAGTTGCTGACGACGGGATAGCCTGCGCGAGCGAAATCCTCTTCGGCCGTGCCCGCAACGGAAGAATCGAGTGCGGAGAAAACGAAATCGCATTCGAGCGAGGGGTCGAGCCCTTTGACGACGAGATCGCGCGCGACAGCGGGGATCGGCGTGTCGAGATGCCAGCGAACGGCCTCCGCGTAAGTCTTGCCGGAGGAGCGTTCGGACGCGGCAACTTCCGTCAGCTCAAACCAGGGATGTTCGGCAAGCAGCTTCACGAGGCGCTGGCCGACGATGCCGGTGGCGCCGAGGACGCCCGCGCGCCACTTTTTTTGATGGCCCTTCACCGGAGCGCTTTCACCGAGACTTTCCGATGCGTTTTCCTGTCGCTTCGAGTGCATGTCCTGGTCTCCATTATTTTGAGATGGTGAACTCACGTCACACCGCCGCGCTGCGATGACTCTGCAAAAACCTGAACTGGCGCCTGCGTAGTTGCATTGGAAGCTCTTCCCAGACGTGGCGAGCCGATGCGCGTGCCGCGCGCCAGGGGATTAAACGTATTGCGGACCCAGACGACCATTTCCGTCTCGGCGGCCAGCGGCAGGACTTTGGCGTGAAGGACTTTCGCGCCGCTGGCGGCGAGCGCGTGGGCTTCATCGTAGCTCAGTTCGTGAAGCAGCCTGGCTTCCGCCGACTCTTTCGGGTTCGCGGTATAGATGCCGTCCACGTCGGTCCAGATGACGAGTTCATCGGCGTCCACGACGTGGGCGATGATCGCTCCGGAAAAATCCGAGCTGTTGCGGCCGAGAGTGGTGATGCGTCCGTCGGGAGTCGCGCCGATGAATCCGGTGACGACGGGAACAATGCCTTCCTGAAGAAGCGGAAGAAGTATAGCCCGGCCGCGTTCTTTGGTTTGTTCGAGATGCGGCTGGGCATCGCGGAAGTTGTCGCAGGTCAAAACGAATTCCGAGGAGGTGACAGGGACGGCAGACACTCCGACCTTTTCGAGCGCGGCGGCGAAGAGCCTGGCGCTGAAGCGTTCACCGAACGAGGCGAACCGGTCGAAAAGTTCAGCGGTGGCAGCTACGCGATCATGAACAGGAACTTCGTGAAGAAGGTCGCACCCGAGGAGCTGGAGTTCGCGGCGAACGCGAAGATTGGTATCCTCATCGAGTTGCAGATCGCTTAAAACGCCGAGATGGAGATCCAGGACAAGCTCGGCCTCGCGGCGAGCGTGGGGCAGTTTCCCTTGCGCGAGCGTGTGAGCGATGGAGAGCAAATGATCGGTGACGCCCTTCATGGCGGAGACAACCACGGTGACGCGCGACTCCCGCGCGGCGGCGCGAACAAGACCTGCGGCATGGAGCATGCGATCCGCGCCGAGCAGTGAGCTGCCGCCAAACTTAAAGGCGGCGGCATTCACGCATTGCTTCTGGAACCCGCCGGCGCAGCACACCACACCGGCGGGCCTGCGTTCCGCTTCTAACTCTTCCTGAACATTTTCGAGACTCATGGCCTGCGCTCCTCGATCGGTTCCGCTGGAGCGTCTCTGGGGGGGGCTTAAAAGAAGAAACCCACCGCCAGGTTCGCTTCTGGCGGTGGGTTGGAAACTTTTTCTAGCTTGCTAGCTGTTTCTCCACGCGCCCGAAGCGGAAATAGTCATCTTAGTCGTAGTCGAGGTAATCGACATGGACGACTTGGACGTAATTCGCTTCGTGGCGATGGACATCATCACGGGAGAAGAATAGCACAGGGGTGCTTCCGAGAAAAGCGGAATTTTTGTGACGGGGAAAAAGGTGCTGTATGGGTCCATGCCGCCGGCCGAAGGAGGAGCTTGGCCGATGCGCCGCAAAACAGGGCTCAAATCGCTCCGACTGGCCTCCCTACAGGTTTTTCCTTAGTCCGCACGAACAGTTTTCCCACAAACACGCCAAAAAACGAAACCACTGGCGCTGCATCCGTGACCCGCTAACCTTGATGGGGACACATTTGTTCGTTGAAAAAAAACGGATGGCAGGAAATGCTCGACTTCGAAACCAAAGGTGAAGGGACCATGAGGAAAACGGGGAAGGCAAAAAAGCGTGCGATGGCGACGTTGGGGCTGCTGCTTGGCCTCACCGGCGAGACGATGCTCGCGCAACAAGAGAGAAAGGTGCTTGAGAATCCGACGCCGGATTATCCGGCGCTGGCAAGAAAGATGCGCATCACCGGGACAGTTAAGGTCACCGCGCTCGTTGGTACGGATGGGCTGGTCAAGGACGTGCAGGTCCACGGAGGAAATCCGGTTCTCGTACAGGAAGTTGAGAACACGCTCAAGAAGTGGAAGTACGTGCCGGCAAGCTACGAAACCAAAATAGAACTGGAATTCAAGTTTTAACGGCAAGACTGATCGAGTCTACGGAGGGTGGTTCGCGCAGAGGCAGATGCCGGCGGTGGCGTTCGACCCAGCTCGAACAATCTGCAAACTTCAAGCAACGGTCAGTCCGATTTACGGGCTGGCCGTTTGCATTTGCGGCGAGCCATCGGCGCAAATTATAAAAGGAAGGCTTGCGCTCGGCGCGATTCAGTCAGTGAGCCTCGAACAGAAGGCTAGAGCAGGTGAGGCCGGATTCGGCTTTCTGAAGCTCGGAGATATCGAGGGAAGTGACATGAAAGCCGCGAGCTTCGATGCGGGCGCGGGTCAGCGGGAAGGATGCGGGAAAAATGACGGTGCCGCCGAGCGCCAGGGCGTTGGCGGCGTGCACCTCAGACGGATCAACATCAATCCACTCGTAGCCGGCGAGCGCGGTGGCGTCAAACCAGGCGCGGTTGGCAAGGAGCGTATTGCGGCCAAGATGCGTGACGGCAGACTTGAGATGCAAACAGCCCGTGACGGGCACGCCGACAACTTGGTAGTTATGCGGAGCGAGAATGGCAGTGAGCTGGCGCAGACCTTCCGCGTTGCTGCGCCGCGTCAGGCCGACAAACAGTTTGCGCTGGATTCGCAGGACGTCGCCCCCTTCGAGAGTGCCGGGAAGGGTGATGTGTTCGAGCGTGCGGAACTTGGAAAGCGCGCGAGTCAGCGACGGCGCCTCGCGGCGCCGCGTTTCCGTGCCCAACGGAAAGATCACGGCCAACTCGTCGAGAACGATGGCGGGATCTTCGACGAACATGGAGTCCGGAAGATCGCCTTCGGCGCGAAGAGAGATGACGCGCGCGCCCAGTTTCTCAAGAAGGGCTTCGTAGGCATGGTGCTGCTTTTGAGCGATTACCAGATCGATCGACTGGCGATCAATGAAGGAAAGCTCGCAATGGACGATGGCCGGGCTGACGGCACGCGTAATGGCGGTAAGCATTTTGCGTGTAAAAGTTTACATGAGAATCGCGAGAGGTGGACAATCGTTGAAGGACTGCGCCTGGCAGAATAGACTCTAAGGCCGCGAACAATGGTTCGGGAGGCATGAATGACGGACTCGATTCGAAGGGCGGCGGCGATTGCCTTGTTGTTTCTTGGGGGAACGGCACTGTGGCGGGCGGGGAACAGCACAACCAGCGCGGCGTCGGCAAACGACGTCATGGTGGCGACGATCGCGGCGGCCAGAGAACACGCAGCGGAAACTGATCCGCGTTTGAAGGGCGGGTCGCGCTTCGAAGAGGGCGGGTGGATTTACGTGCATCTGGAAGGCGAGCCCGGCGCAATCGGCTATCAGCACGGGTATTTGCTTGCGCCTGAAATCGAGGATGCATTTGCTGCCGTCAGCGCGGGGATGATGCATTCGACGGAGCGCGACTGGCAGTTCTTCCGGAAGGCTGCGCACGAAATGCTGTGGCCGAAGATCGAGGCGGAGTACCAGCAAGAGCTGCAAGGAATCGTCGACGGATTACGCGCGCGCACGGGTTCGAAACTGGATGTGGATGACATCGTGGCGTTCAACGCGTTCGAAGAACTGCCGGATTATTATGTGCCTTGGTTGAACAAGCAGCAAAAGACGGCCAAGGCTCCCAACTTGAAAAGCCCGGGGAATTGCAGTGCGTTTGTGGCTACGGGAAGCTGGACAAAAGACGGGCTGATCGTCATGGCCCACAATAACTGGACGAGCTACATGAACGGCGAACGCTGGCGAATCGTGTTCGACATCGCGCCGAAGAAGGGCTATCGAATCCTGATGGATGGATTTCCTGGCGTGATTGCGAGCGACGATGATTTTGGAATCAACAGCGACGGAGTGATGGTGACGGAAACGACGATTACGCAGTTCGAAGGCTGGGACCCACGCGGCAAGGCGGAATTCGTGCGGGCGAGAAAGGCGCTGCAGTATGCGGGCTCGATCGACGAGTACACGAAAATCATGCTGGACGGGAACAACGGCGGCTACGCGAACGACTGGCTGCTGGGCGACCGCAAGACCGGCGAAATCGCCCAACTCGAGCTCGGGCTGAAGGCCTACAAACTGTGGCGGACAAAAGATGGCGTGCTTGCCGGATCCAACTGGGCGCGCGATCCGAAAGTGATAAAAGAGGACACCCCGCAGTTCGATCCCAATAATAAGGAGAGTTCGCCGAATGCGCGGCATGCGCGCTGGGACGAATTGCTGAAGGACAACAAAGGAAAGATCGACGTGACGCTGGCCGAACAAATGCTTGGCGACCACGCCGATAGCCTTGAGAAGAAGGAAGATGTGAACGAGCGGACGCTGTGCGGGCACGTGGACGCATCGCCGCGCGGAGTAACGGAATGGGCGTGGACGCCGTTCTATCCGGGCGGAGCCGTCCAGGGAAAAGCTACCGATGCAGCGATGGCCAAGGAAATGCGCATTGTGGCTCGCGTGGGGCATCCCTGCGGTGGAAACTTCCTGGCAAAACCGTTCCTCGCGGCACACCCGGAATATGCATGGCAGGAACCCTATTTGCGAGACATGAACGCAGGTCCGTGGACGGAGTTCCGGTCCAACCAGACTGCCGGCAAGTAGCAAGCTGTTTAAAGTTCGGGAGAATCCGGCGCGAGCGAGAGGATCGCGGACGGTCCAGAGGACATGGGCGAACTTCGAGAAATCCAGAGCCGCGTGATTCCGGCACCAAGAAGCATTCCAGCAAGGATTAAACCAATGACGCCAAGGATGATCCAGGTGTCTGACTTTGAGAACACGGGCCGACCCGCGGCAGCCGGCTCTTCCTTCGAAGAAGTATCGGACGCCTCCGGGTGCGCGAACGGGGACGATACCGACTTGTCGGAGACTTCCGGTTGCACCAGCAGGCAGTAGCCCCGACGCGGAATGGTCTCGATGTAGGTCGGTTTGTCGGAAGAATCGCCCAGCGCCTGGCGCAGCTTATTCACCGTGGTATTTACATTGGCATCGTAATTGACGTGTGTATGCGCGGGCCAGAGGCGCATGCGCAGCTCTTCACGCGTGACGACTTCACCCGGCTTCTCGAGGAGCGCCACGAGAACCTGATAGACCTTGCCTTGAAGTTTCAGCCGGGCACCATTGCGCGTCACTTCCTGCCGACGCTGGTCCATTTGGAACGGCCCGAAATGGACATAGCGACCGCTAGAAAGGATGGGCCCCTCCGAGGTCGTCGGTTCATCCTGTTCCTGCATTGAAATGACTTCCGGTGACATGGACCTCCACCCTTGTTTGTATAGACGCAAGATCCCGCCGGGTGTTTTCAAGGAGTACGAGGAATTCTCAGCATTTGTTGCCTCCATGATTAAATGTGGTAGGAGAAGGTCGTGGTTTCCTTTGACGATATAACAATCCGGATGACGGGATGGCCAAACGCCCAAATTTAGAAACAATTTATATGATTTAGTGGAGGTATCCAGGTGCGAAGCGGTTACGCTTCAGCTCCTGGATCAGGGAAGATCGAGGTCCAGAGCGTAAATGTCCGTAAGCCCGCGCTCAACCATCACGTAAAGAGAACCGTCCTGCCCAAGACCGCTGAAGATGCAATGCGCCGGGCTGCTGCGAAGAATCTCGCCGCAGCCAAAGACTCGTTCCACCTGGTGGTTCGCGAGCTTTACGCGAAATATGGCTTGTTCACTATCGAGCTGATCCTGGAAGTAAATTGCCGAAGAGTCGGAAGCCCAGAACGGGGCACCCAGGAACCCTCCTTGAGCAAATTCGGTCCATTTTTCCGTCTGGAAATCGTAAAGGAGAAGACGGCGATTCATTTCGTCCAGAGCGGCAACGTACCTTCCATTGGGCGACCAGCGCGGCGCAATCAATCCCCTCGAATCAGGAAGCAATGTCCACTCACCGGTGCTCGATTTGAACAGGTAAATTCCGAACTTGGGTTGCGTTTTCTGTTCCCGCATGCTGACGACAATTTGCGTGCCGTCGGGCGACCAGTCCGCGTCGGAAGCTTCGCGGCCTTCCGGGAGAACGGCGCGCAGCGCGCCGCCATCGGCAGAAAGAAAATATATTTGACGCAGATATCCAGGCCGCACGCCCGTGAACAGAATCTGCTTCCCGTCGCGGGACCAGTGAGGGGCGGAAGCCACCAACGGAGGCTTGGTCAAACGAAGGCGCTGATTCCCATCAATGCTGCTGCGCCAGAGCGAGCCGTCGGGGCGATCGGTGTAGAGTGCCAGGTGCCCATCGGGAGAGACTCCGGCTTCCTCAGCGTTGGCGTTCAAAATCAACGATTCGGCGTGATGCGATTGCGGTTCGATCTTTTGCAGCTCGCGATGAGAGCGGAAGCTGAACGCAAAGACGCGCGAACCCGCTTGCGCTGGAATGGCGACGTGCAGGGAATCGGGACCATGCGTCAACTGCACGGGGTCGTGATGCGAGCGTCGAAACCAGTTCCAGGCTTCGCGGATGCCCCAGAGATTGCAGTCGTACGTTTCGCATCCGGAGAAGAGAAAGTACCTGCCATCGGCGGTCCACTGTCCAGCGGATTGCGAAGTAGGCGTCCTGCCGCTCGCAAGAATCGGATGCAGCCCGGAGCCATCCGCAGCCATTTCCCAGACCGCCTGCGAACCGTCCTCGCGGCGGTCCATGCTGAATCGGATCATTTCACCGTCGGTAGACCACGCCGGAAAATGCGGAAGTCCCGGACCGTGGGCCAATTCATGCAGCTGTGTTCCGTCGGGGTGAACGCTGTAGAGACTTCTTCCTCGGACAAAAACGATTTGGCTCCCATCCGGGGACCAGGCCGGATCATGGCCAACGGCTTCACCCATGCGCCGCGGTTGGCCACCTTGCACGGGCCAGAGCCAGAGAGGCATCTCGTCGTCGCGCCGAGTGAACTGTCCGATCAGAAACTGTGAATGATCGGGCGAAATGGCAAAGATACGAGTGTTTTCAAATGGCGCAGCGAGCTTTTCGGCGTTGCCGCCTTCGACGGAGGTTTGCATGAGATTCCAATGTCCGCCGTCGCGCTCCAGAAAAAAAATCCTCGTGCCATCGGAAACGATTCCGCCCCATTCATCAATTCCGCCCGCGTTGGTGATGCGCGTCATGCGCTCGACGCTGGGACGCGGGACGGGATAGGCGATAAAGAAGAGAAGCCATGAACCGAACACAATCGCGCACGAGAGCAGCGTGATGTCGGTCCATTTGGCGGCAAGCTCGGCCTTCCTTCTCTCCTTCGAAAGTTCCGCAGCACGTTCGGGCGAGAACTCCGGTTGCAAGTGCATGCGAACTTCGAGGGTTTCGTCGGACGTCAGGGAGGAGTCGTTTGGCGATAGGACCGCGACAGCGGAAGAACTCTGGACGAACTGCACCGGCGCCAAAAAACGATAGCCCTGCCGCGGGACGGTTTCAATAAATCTTGGATTCTCCGCGTCATCCTGGAGGGCGGCGCGAAGTTTTTTCAAGGCCGCGTTGAGGCTGCCATCAAAATTGACGTGCGTACCTTCCGGCCACAACTCTTGCCGAAGGTCTTCCCGAGTAACAATTTCGCCAGGCTTTTGCAGCAGGAGGGCGAGTATGCGGAAGGGCTGTTCTTGCAGCTTGACCCGCACGCCCTGGCGGGACAACACACCCTGGAGCAGATCCACCTGGTACAGGCCGAATCGAAGCGAAACCTTGGGGTCGACTCCGGGCTCCACGAGAAATAAGTCCTCCAAATTGAACCGGGGGAATATAACACGCCAACCTCGGCAAACCAAGTGGCTAGTTCATTTGCATGCGTAATATGCTGAACAGATTAGCTTTATCTGGTCATGGTAGTTTCAGAGTTAGTTCGTTTGACGCTGCCAAGTCGTTCAAGATAAGGAATGTAACTATCCCGTCGCGGATTAGGTTCTTCCGTCAACTGATTGCTTCGGGAACCTAGACGTCACTAGGAGGACTTGGGGAATACACAGTTTGAAAGCCCGTAGTCCCAAGAACCATCGAAATATCCGCGTCCGCGCCCTCTGAACCAATCCTACCTTAAGAGTCGGGCGCGGATGTTTCGAGCCTGCCTGATCACCCGTCGGATTCCGGCGCCACTTTTTGTTTCCAGCTTCCAATGCTATCGCTTCCCCCCAGCTTGAACATTGCTTTGCGTTAAATCTCTACATGCCGCGATCGGGAAACGTCGCCGATGGTTCCCCCCCGGGAAATCATGATTTTTTGCTTGACACTATGGCGTGAGCCGATATAGCGTAGGACGACAGTATGATGGATCCTCGCAGGAGCTGACATCCTTGGGCGCCGCACAAAACAATCCGGATCCTTACGGGCCGCTTACGCCGGCGATGTTCCATGTGCTGCTGGCGTTGGCTGGCGACGATCTGCACGGCTATGCCATCCTCAAAGAGGTCGAGCTGCGCACGGGCGGAAAAGTCCGTCTGAGCACCGGGACGCTGTACGGAATTATCAAACGCCTGGTGAATGACGGACTCATCTCCGAACTGCGTTCCCGGCCGGCGGACCCGGAAGACGATGAACGCCGCCGCTATTACCGTTTGACGCCGCAAGGTCGTCAGGTGGCCGCCGAGGAAGCCGAGCGCATGGATGAAGTGCTGTCCATCGCCAGATCGCGCAACCTGCTGAAGAAAACGCGCACGGCGTAACAGGATTCCCGGAGCCGGGCGAGTCGGTTCCGGAAAAATCGAGTGGTCCGAAGCGCGGCGCGTGGTGGCGCCCCAGGAGGACGCCATGGATGCAAGCGGTTCCCGCGCGACGCGATTGTATCGAGCGCTTCTGAAACTCTTGCCATTTGATTTCCGGAGCGATTTCGGCCCGGAGATGGAAACGGTTTTCCACGAACAACACCAGGAAGCGGGACGCCGTGGCGGAGCCGCGGGTGTTCTGCGCCTGTGGTGGGAAACGATCGTGGGAATTTTCAAGACTGCGCCGAGCGAGCATGCCGCCATGCTCGCGCAGGATGCGCGCTTTGCCCTGCGCATGATGCGCAAGAATCCGGGGTTCACGCTGGCGGCGGTGCTCACGCTAGGCCTGGGAATCGGCGCGAATTCGGCGATCTTCAGCGTAGTCAACGCGGTGCTGCTGAAACCATTGCCGTACGAACACGGCGATCGCCTGGTGACGCTCGAGCAGCAGGCGCCGCGCGCGGGACTCCTGCGCCAGCCCTTTTCGGTAGCGGAAACCAATGACTACCGCACGCAAAGCCATTCCCTGAATGGCCTGGTCGAATACCACAATATGAATTTTATCCTGCTGGGGCGCAGCGAACCGGAGCGCGTGGAAACCGGCGTGGTTTCCTGGAATTTTTTCGATGTATTTGGAGTCAAGCCGCTCTTTGGCCGCGCGTTTCGTCCTGCCGATGAGCAGCCCGGCGCTCCCGCGGTCTTACTGCTTAGTTACGAATACTGGATCCGCAGTTTTGGCGGCGATCCCACGATCGTGAACAAAACGTTCACCATGAACGACAAGCCCCATACGGTCATTGGCATCCTGCCGCCGGTGCCGCAATATCCCAACGAAAACGATGTGTACATGCCAACGACGGCGTGCCCGTTCCGTTCGCGTCCCGCGTTCATCGCCAACCGGCAAGCGCGCATGATGCAGGTATTCGGGCGCATGAAACCAGGAATGAGCGTGAGCCAGGCGCAAGCGGACTTGAACAATGTCGCGGCCAATTTGCAGCAGGCCTATCCCAAGGATTATCCGCCAGCCTACGATTACTCCATCCGTGCGGCTTCGCTCGAGGAAGAGCTGACGCACAACGCGCGCCCGACGATGCTGGTGCTCCTCGGCGCGGCGGGTTTCGTGCTGCTCATTGCCTGCGCCAACGTGGCGAACTTGAACCTCGCGCGCATGGTGCGCCGCGAACGTGAATTGGCTGTCCGTGCAGCGCTGGGCGCAGGACGCGTGCGCATGTTCCGCCAATTGCTGACGGAAAGTTCGCTGCTCGCGCTGCTCGGCGGCGGGCTGGGCCTGCTTTTTTCCTGGGGCGCGCTGGATATTCTGGTGAGTTTTGCCTCGCGCTTTACGCCGCGGGCGCGTGAAATTCACCTGGACAGTACCGTGCTGCTGTTTACGCTCGCGGTGGCCGTGCTCACCAGCGTGCTTTCCGGAACGGCGCCGGGGCTGGCGGCGCGTGAAACCGTCGTGGGCAGCCTGAAAGAAGGCGGCACGCATTCAACGATCGGCATCGGCCGGCGCCGGATGCGGAGCCTTCTGATCGTCGCGCAAGTGGCCGTGTCGTTTCTTCTTCTGATTGGGGCGGGATTAATGCTGCGCAGCTTTGCCAAGCTGCAGCACGTGGACCCGGGCTTCCAGCCGGAAAACGTGCTGACCATGCAAATTGGTTTGGATTTCACCAAGTACAACACCGACGACAAGCAGCGCGCCTTCTTCGAAACGTTTCTCGACAAGGTCCAGTCGCAGAATGGAGTGAAGTCGGCAGCCGCCTCCATGATGATTCCTCTCACCGCCGACATGCAGATGATGGGGGATTTCCTGATCGAAGGACAGGCCCCCGTGCCCGGGCAAGCGCTTCCTGTCGCGGATTTCCGCGTGGTCAGCGAAAACTATTTCGATACATTGCGCATTCCGGTTCTGGAGGGCAGCGCGTTCACGCGTGCGGACCGTCCCGGTGTTCCGAACGTGGCTATCGTCAATCGCACTGCTGCGCGGCATTTTTGGGGCACGCAGGATCCCCTCAGAAAACGGTTTTCCACCGACGGCGGAAAAACTTGGACGCAGATCGCCGGGGTCGTAGGCGACGTCAAGCAGTACGGATTGGACAAAGACCCCGCCGACGAAATTTACCTGCCGATGGCGCAGAATCCCCTTCGGGATGCCATCCTGATCGTTAAGACGACGGTTGAGCCGATCAGCGTGGCGCGCGGAATCATCGAACTCTTATACGCGGTGGACCCCAACCAACCCGCGGCCCGCGTGCGCTCCATGGAGCAGGTGCGCGCCGAATCGGTGGCCGCGCCGCGGCTCACGGCAAGTCTGCTGAGTCTTTTCGCCCTGTTGGCGCTGGCCATTGCTGCGACGGGGATTGGCGGAGTGATGGCCCTGGCCGTTGGCCAGCGGAGGCATGAGATCGGCGTGCGCATGGCCATCGGCGCGCGCCCTGGGGAAATCCTCCGCATGATCTTGGGCCAAGGCATGGCGCTGGCCATCGTCGGCATCGCACTCGGCCTGTTTGGCGCATTTGCACTGACGCGGCTCCTGCAAAAACTCCTCTTCGAGGTAGGCCCGACGGACCCACTGACGTTTGTGGGAGTGGCGCTGGTGTTAAGTGCGGCCACGCTGCTGGCGTGCTACGTGCCGGCCCGTCGTGCCGCCCGCGTGGACCCCATCATCGCCCTGCGCATGGAGTAGCGCGGTTGGACAGACATTCCTACCGCCTGTCCTACTTTGTTGGCCGCAACGATAGCGAGTCTGCTAAACTATACGTTGCTCGACCGCACCTGAGAACACGGAGAATCGATCCGGGCTGCTGGTTGTTTCAGCAGCTATTTTTGTCTTTAGAGGACAGGAACCCGGCTGGCCGGGATCAGAAGAAGCAGAAACTATGAGTCAACAGATTCGTAACATCGCCATCATCGCGCACGTGGACCACGGCAAAACCACACTGGTCGACGCCATGCTCCGGCAAAGCGGCATTTTTCGCGCCAACGAAGCCCTCGTCGAGCGCGTAATGGATTCGAACGACCTGGAACGCGAGCGTGGCATCACCATTCTGGCCAAGAACACGGCGCTCTTTTTCCACGACACGAAAATCAACATCGTGGACACGCCCGGACACAGCGACTTCGGCGGTGAAGTGGAGCGCGCGCTGCGCATGGTGGATGGCGTCGTGGTGCTGGTGGACGCCAGCGAAGGGCCGCTGCCGCAAACGCGCTACGTCCTGCAAAAGGCCCTGGCGGCAAAACTGCCTCCGGTGATCGTGCTGAACAAAATCGACCGCACCGACGCGCGCCCGAAGGAAGTTCTCGACGAAATCTACGATCTCTTCATCGATTTGGATGCCACCGAAGACCAGCTCGATTTTCCCGTGATTTACACCAACGCGCGCGACGGCGTGGCGCATGCGAAACCGGGCGACGGTTCGAGCGATTTGCTGCCGCTCTTCGAAGCCATTGTGAAGCACATTCCCGCTCCTCCTGGCGATCCGGAAGGCGTGCTGCAAATTCAGGTGATGAACCTGGATTACAGCGAATTCCTGGGACGCATCGCCATCGGACGCGTTTTTAACGGCACGCTGAAGCGCGGCGCCGACGTGGGCATCGTCAAGCTGGACGGCAAGCTGGTGCCGACGCGCATCACCAAGCTGTATACCTTTCGCGGTTTGGAACGCGACGAAGCGCAAGCCGTACCGGCCGGCGATCTCGTGGCGATTGCCGGCGTCGAGGGCATCAACATCGGCGAAAGCATCACCGATTTGGCGAACCCGATGCCGCTGGAGCCGCTGTTGATCGACGAGCCCACCCTGGCGATGATTTTTACTGTCAACAGCAGCCCGCTATCCGGCAAAGAAGGAAGCTACCTTACTTCGCGGGACTTGCGCGACCGTCTGCAAAAAGAACTTCTCACCAATGTCTCCATCCGCGTCGAAGACACAGACACACCGGAATCCTTCCGCGTGCTCGGCCGCGGCGAGTTACAACTCGCCATTTTGATCGAGACGATGCGCCGCGAAGGTTTCGAACTAATGGTAGGCAAACCCGAAATCGTCACGCGCACGGAAAACGGCAAGAAACTCGAGCCGCTGGAACGGCTGGTCATCGACGTTCCCGAGAATTTCATCGGCATCATCATGGAAACCGTCGGCAGCCGCCGCGGCGAGATGATCAAGATGAGCAATCACGGCTCCGGCCGCGTGCGCCTGGACTTCAAAATTCCTTCGCGCGGCCTGATCGGACTTCGCAGCCAGCTGCTGACGGACACGCGCGGCACGGCCCTGATTCATTCGATTTTCGAAGGGTGGATGGAATACGGCGGAGAAATGGCGCTCCGCCCAACGGGCGCCTTGGTCGCGGACCGCAGCGGCCCCTCCACCGCTTTTGCGCTGTGGAACATCCAGGAGCGCGGCGAGCTGTTCATCGGCCCCGCGATTGAAGTCTACGAAGGCATGATCGTGGGCGAAAATTCACGCGAGCAGGACATGGACGTCAACGTCACCAAGGAAAAGAAGCAGACCAACATGCGCTCGTCCAGCGCGGACGAAGCCATCCGCTTGATTCCGCACCGCGAGCTGAGCCTGGAGCAAGCCATCGAGTTCATCGCTGACGACGAGTTCGTCGAGATCACTCCGAAATCCATCCGCCTGCGCAAAAAAGTTTTGCAAGCCAACAAGCGCCCGCGCCGCTGGCAGGAAATCCGCGCTAGCCAGGCCACCACCTAAACCAAGCTCCGCCAAAACGTATTAGTGCGCTGATTTTTCGAGCAGCTCCGCCAAATACTGCTTCCACACAACCGCTCGCGTGTGGGTCCCATGGCCGCGCGTTTCATCACTGATCGGCAGAAGGACAAACCGGCCGTTCTTCACACGTTTGATTTCGCGGTCGGCGATGCCCAGCTCGGGCGGATTGATGAAGTCATCCGCGGAATTGATGTACATGACTTGTGCGGTGATTCTCTCGAGTTGCGGCGAGGGATCGTAATTGCGCGAAGCATTCACCTGGTACAGGAAGTCGTTGGCATCCAGCCCGGCCAAGTGCGTCTTGAAATAATCATCCAAATATTTGTCCGCGGCATCCCGCGTAGGAAGTGTTTTCTGCATGTACAGCGGCGCGCTCCCGGCGATCAGCAGAAAATCCACCGCGGTGCGCATCGCCTGCTGCGGCTCCGCCAGGTATTCTCCGCCCTTCCAATCCGGATCATTGCGAATCGCGTCCATCACCATCTTGCGCCAGACCCGGTTGCGCCCGGCGATTTGAACCGGCTGGCACGCCATCGGCATGAGCGCATCCATGAAATCCGGATGCGTTTCTCCCCACACAAAGGAATGCATGCAGCCCATGGACGTTCCGAAGAGGAGGCGCAAGTGGTTTACGCCTAGTCCTTCCGTCACGAGGCGATAGTGGCCCAGGACCATATCGTCATAGTCGTACTGCGGAAAATGCGCGTGCAATCCGTCGCTGGGCTTCGACGATTTGCCGTGCCCGATGCCGTCCGGCAAAATAATGAAGTAGCGCGTCACATCCAGCAGCTGCCCAGGCCCAAACAATTCCCCGGCAAAGACAGGCGACAGGAATTGATGGCCGGTGCCGCCGGTGCCGTGAAGGATCAAGACGGCATTGGTGACGCGGCCCTGCGCGTCGCGCGCGGGCTTCCCGAGCGTGGTGTAGTGAAGCCGCAACTCGGGCAACGACTCGCCGGACCGAAATTTGAAATTCTGGACGACGTAATCGCCTTCCGTAGTGGCGGGAATTGCCGCCTGCTGGCCAGCGGAAGGAAGACTTGCTAGACCACAGATGGCCGCAAACAAGATCGAAGAACGAAACAAGGATGCATTCATCAGGCCCCTCTTTCGGGAAAGAATCTAGCACACTCCGCGCGGGAGTCCTTCCCCCTGAACGGAGGACAAGAGACGGCGACCAACCATTCTGTGAGAAAATCGTAAGGGAACAGTTCCGTACTGTACAACTGCAAACTGGCACTCCCTGCAAAGAATGATGTAAAGTCATGGGTTCGAGTGCAGGGGCGCCGGAAACGCTGCATCCAATTGGCTCATCGCTCGGTGCGGCAGCCGCTTCCGGCATAGTTCATCAAGGAGACTGATGGCATCCGCGAGTGATCGACCCACAGGTACGGCCGTAGCAACGCACCCCACAATCGTCGCGACGGCGACGGCGCTTCCTCCCCATACGATCACGCGGGACGACGTAAAGGTCTATATGGGGCGCGTGTTCGATATTCCCGAGCGCAGGCTCGAAGCCATGATGAGCATCGTGGACAACGCGCAGGTGCACACGCGCCGCTCGATTTTTCCCCTCGACTACACCATCGAACCGCGCCCGCTGGAAAAGACAAACAACGAATACATCGAGCACGCGGTAAAGCTCGGGCGGGAAGCCGCCGAGAAATGCCTGGAGCGCGCTGGCCTGAAACCGGAGGACATCGACCTCATCATCACGGTTTCCTGCACCGGCTTCATGATCCCTTCTCTGGATGCTCACCTGATCAATCTGATGGGTTTTCGTTCGGATGTGCGGCGAATGCCATTTACCGAACTGGGTTGCGCCGCGGGAGCAATGGCTCTGGGGCGCGCCGCGGAATTCCTGGGCGCGCGCCCCGGCGGAAACGTCCTGATCATTGCGGTGGAGCTGCCCTCCCTGACGTTCCAGCGCAAAGACATTTCGCAGGCCAACCTGATTTCCTCGATTCTATTTGGCGACGGGGCAGCGGCGGTAATCGTCAGCGGAAAGCAAGCTCTTGGTCCGAAGATCCTCGTCTCGGAGACCTACACATTTCCCGATTCCCTGGGTGCGATGGGCTTTGACCTGAAAGATTCCGGATTCCACATCCTGTTAGCCAAAGATGTCCCGGAAATGATCGGTGAGAAGATCGGCGGCCTGGTTTCCGGCTTCCTGGAGCGCCACGGTCGGAAGCGCGAAGAAATAAAAGGATGGATCCTGCATCCCGGCGGCGCGCGCCTGCTGGGAAACGTAGAAACCGAGCTGGGCCTGAAGAAGTGCGATACCCAGCCCTCCTGGGACATCCTTGGCAACGTGGGAAACCTCTCCAGCGCGACGATCCTTTTCATTTTACAGGAGTGGCTGGAAAAGCGGCCGCTCAAGTCCGGTGAGTACGCCGTGGCCGCAGCATTCGGACCCGGCTTCAGCGCTGAGTTTTTACTATTGCAATGGACCTGAGTACCATCGCGTTTCTCGCTTTGCTCCTCCTGGTGGCTCTGCTGCGGCTCGCGGAGCTGCGCATCTCCAAGCGCCACCAGCAGGAAATGATCGCGCGGGGAGCAGCGAAAGTGGAGGAACCGAGATTCCGCTGGATGGTTCTCCTGCATACCGCCGTGCTGGTTGGAGCAGCCGTCGAAGTCGTCGTTCTGAAGCGTCCCTTCCTCCCCTGGCTGGCTGCGCCAATGTTTATCGTATTTCTTGCAGCCAACGCGGTGCGCTGGTGGGTCATCCGCGCCCTCGGCGAGCATTGGAACGTGCAGGTCATGGACTCCACGCGCCTCGGCGTCGTGACCTCTGGACCTTTTCGCTACGTCCGGCATCCTAATTATGCGGCGGTTTTTGCCGAGATGCTGGCCCTGCCCCTGATTCACACGGCCTGGATCACCGCCGCGGCGGGAGCGATTGCGCACATGGCCGTCCTGGCGCAACGTCTCTCGACGGAAGAACGCGTGCTCTTCGCCAATCCCGACTATCGCGCGGCGATGACCGGCAAACCGAGGTTCTTACCCGGCCTCTTCTGACAAGAAAGTTTCGGATGCGCTTTCGGATTTACACCGCGGCAGGTCTCTTGCTTCTCGCGGCGGCAGCCTGCCCCGCCGCTTCGAATGAAGGAGGCGGTACTCCGGCGTTTAACTCCGTGCCGGAACTCGCGGCGGGATTTCATTCGCTCTACACGCTGGATTTTTCCGGAGCGCGAGAGCAATTTGACCGTTGGGAATCAGAGCATTCGGAAGAGCCGTTTGGGGAGATTGCCGTTGCCGCCAGCTATCTCTTCGAGGAACTCTACCGTCAAGGCGTGCTCTCCAGCGATTTCTTCTTGAACGAAAAGAGATTTCTGCATGGAATTGAAGGGAAACCCGATCCCGGGCGGATGAAAAGTTTTCAGGAAGCGCTGGAAAAGGCACGGAAACTTGCGAAAAAGCGCCAGTCCAAAAACTCCAGGGATGCGGAGGCTTTTTTCGCGCTGGCCCTGGCCTCGGGAATGGAATCGAACTCCGACATGATGCTGAAGAAGCAGCACGTCGAAAGCCTGAAGCGGCTCAAAGAGGCCAACGAATACGCCAAACAATTGCTGGCGGAACGGCCCGACGCCAACGACGCTTATGTCGCCCTGGGCTCGGCCAATTACATCATCGGCAGCTTGTCCGGCGGCGCGCGCTTCATGCTGTGGTTCGGTGGGATCCACGGCGACAAGAAGCTCGGCATGGAGCAACTTGGAAAAACGATTGACGGCGGGCTGTACCTGCAGCCTTTTGCAAAAATCCTGTTGGCGTTGGCCGCGCGCAGAGAAAAACAAGACCGCGTGGCGCAAAAACTTCTCCGCGAACTGAGCGAGGAATATCCTGACAGCCCGCTGTATGCCGCCGAATATGCAAAAGCCATGGGCCGCATCATCCCGGCGCAGATGCATCCGACACCTTGATTTCGTGCCTTTCGTTCCGCAATTCGCGAAATAGTCATCGAAATTCTCCCCGATGCACTAGAATCGCGCTTGCACGGAAGAAAACTCTCGACCATCGCTAGGAGGTGCTGAACGGTGTTCCAAGATAACTTATTAAAGGGCCGTGCGATTTTCTTGACAGGCGGCGGAACCGGGCTTGGCCGCTCGATGGCCTTGCGGTTTGCGGAGCTGGGCGCGCGAATGTTTCTCGTCGGCCGCCGCGAAGACCCGCTGCGCGAAACGTGCGATGAGATTCATCGCGCCGGCGGTTCTGCAGCGTTCACCACGTGCGATGTGCGAGAGTACGGCGCCGTGGAAGCCGCCGCCGCGAAAGCCGAGGAACAGTTCGGCGAAATCAACGCGCTCGTGAACAATGCGGCGGGAAATTTCATGGCACGAACGGAAAATCTCACGCCTAACGCGTTCAACGCCGTCGTTGGAATCGTGCTTTACGGCTCCTTTAACTGCACGCAGGTATTCGGCAAACGCTGGATTGCGCAGAAGCTGGGCGGAAACGTCCTCAACATCGTGACTACCTACGCGGCCGCCAACAGCGGCTCGGGTTTTGTGGTGCCATCCGCCTGCGCGAAAGCTGGAGTTCTGGCCATGACCACTTCGCTGGCCGTGGAATGGGCCAAATATCACATTCGCTTGAACGCCATCGCGCCGGGACCATTTCCGACGGAGGGCGCGTGGTCGCGCCTGATGCCGTCAAAACCGTTCGAAGAACACGCCAAGGACAAGCATCCGATGAAGCGCTTTGGCAAGCACGTGGAACTGGCAAACCTCGCGGCTTTTCTGCTCAGCGACATGGCGGAATACATCAACGGCGAATGCGTGGTCATTGACGGCGGGCAATGGCTTCGGGGCGCCGGGGAATTCAACGACCTGCTCATGCTCCCGGAAGCCGCCTGGGAAGGCATGGAAGCGGCGCGCCAGAAAAAATCCTGAGTCCAACTATTGCGGCAACGCGCGTTTGCGGAGCTCCACGCGCAGTTTCACGTCACCGACGGTTTGTCCATTCGCTTCCGCATGAACGCTCACTTCTTGCGGCTCGGCCTTTTTCGTTTCGGTTTCGGGAACAGCCGGCAACAGGATTTCGATCCGCGCAGCCGCCACCTGTTTGGCGGCAACGGTGAATTTTCCCGTACCGCTCTGTAACGTCCAGCCGGCAGGCAAGGCTGCCGACAGCGAAATTTCCTGCGTCTTGCCCGTCCCGTTCCGCACCCACAAGGGAATCACCATGGTCGTGTGTCCCTGCAGTGCGATTTCCGGAGGTTCCGGATGCGGCAGGTGTGCCAACCCATGCAGCCGCCGAAAGTCGGCGTAGTAACTCCACGGCCCGTCGAGTTCCAGGGACAGTTCAGGGTGCGCCGGCTCAGGCGATCCTTCCGGCCGCACGAAGGGAATCGCCCCCACCGTGATGCCTTCGAAAAGGTCCCCGGTTACGCTCCCGCCCACTAACGATTTTCCCCGGACAAATTGTTGCGCGCTTTCCCATCCATCCGACTCCGCTAATTTCTGGACCTGTGCATCGTCCATTCCAGCGATTCGATCGAGATAACTCTTTGCTTGGGTCTCATGTGTGCGAAACCCCTCCAGCGCCATGCGTCCGTACGATTTGTGCGTTGTTCTTGAGACGTCCTTGCCCGAATACGTGGGACCTAGTCCGCGGAAAATGTCCTCCCGGTCCGCGTCGGGAGAGTAATAGATTTTTTTGGGCTGCCAGGGCCGCAGGTTTCCGAGGAAAGATTCCAGGCGCTTGGTCGGCCCGCTAAGTTGCTCCGGAAATGCCGTTGGATCGCCCGCCAGTTCAAACGCCTCGGTCGCCAAAACGCCGGCCGCCTGGTGATCGCCGTGATCTTCTCCAATAAATGTTCCCGGCAAAACCGTGAGGATCACTTCCGCACGCGTTAGCCGCACAATCCTGACAAGTTGCTCGAGGCAAGCCCCGTGGCCCCAGTTGGCGAGCGACTGCAGCACGTTTTGCGACGGAGTGTCTTTGCCGCTGAGAAACCACACATCGGCAATCCCGAAGGTCGCGAGCGCGCGGCGCGCTTCGATTTCGCGGATGTCTCCGAGCGCTGCGGCTTGCTCTTCGCCCGCGCTGTTCGCGCCGTTGCTCCCCCGAGTCGTGAAAACCACCGCCACGCGCTTGCCCTCGTCGAGGGCCCTCGCCAAATAGGACGTTGCCCCGGCCTCGTCGTCCGGGTGCGCAACAACCACCAGAATATCCGCTTTGTACCGCTCGTCCGCCAGCGGAAGCGGCTTAAGCTCCTGCGCCGTACTCGCCAGCGTTGGCCAAAAAACAAGAATGACAAACAGAAATGCAGCGCCGCGCTTTTTCATGCAAACATCCCCGGAGTATTTCATCGAAAGGTATTGAAGCAGGAGAGTGTACCTTGCCGCCGAGCAAGGGCAAAATGGAGTCGAAGCGGTCGGCCTCCACATCGACCAGACAACCGTACTACGCATTTGTATCGATGGTACATTTGACATACCAAGCTGACATCGATACACTTTTCGCAGTAGGATAAACTATGGATACCGTCAAAGTTTCTCCCAAATTTCAAGTGGTCATTCCCAAACGTGTTCGGGAAGAACTCCAGCTCCGACCCGGCCAGGAACTGAATGTCTACGTCTTTGACGGCTCCATCCGTTTCACCAAACCGCGCTCCATTAAGGATCTCCGAGGCATAGCCAAAGGTATGAAATGGAAAGATGACTATCGCGACCGCAATGATCGATTCTGAATTCGTTCTCGTTGATTCTTCGGGCTGGTTGGAATACCTCACTGCGGATGAGAAGGCCGACGCCTTTGGCGCGTATCTCCAAGGCACGGCTCAGGTCGTGGTTCCCACGGTTGTGCTTTACGAAGTTGTAAAAATTCTGCTTCTTCGCGGAAGCAAATCGGACGTAGATCTGTTTCTCTCCGAGGCCCTGCGTCGTCATGTCGTAGACCTGACGGATACGATTGCTCTTGCTGCAGCTTCCTTGAGCATCGACCATCGGCTACCCATGGCCGATGCCATCATCTATGCGACCGCGCGGCACTACAATGCGCAAATTGTCACTTCCGACGCGCATTTCGGCGGCCTGCCGGGAGTGACTATTCATTAGTGGAAGTTCGTCTTCGATACCGGGCCCTCCTTGACCCCGCAGGAAGCCGCCGATAAGCTTAGTGTTTCTCGGTCCAGGTGAACACGCACATGGAGCAGATTCACATCACATTGCCGGATGGCAGCGTTAAAGATGTCCCCAAAGGCACCACGCCCGCGGACGTTGCCCGAAGCATCTCTCCGCGCCTGGCCGATGCCGCCCTCGTTGCCCGTGTTTCTCAGCCCAATGATGGAGAGGGCGAGCTCGTTGATTTGCGCCGCCCGCTCGAGCAGGACGTCAAGCTGCAAATCCTCACCGAGAAGGATTCCGACGCGCTTTTTGTGTTCCGGCATTCCGCGGCGCACCTGCTGGCGGCCGCGGTCATGGAACTCTATCCAAATGTAAAACTCGGCATTGGCCCGCCGATTGACACCGGTTTCTTCTACGAATTCCTGCGCGAGGAACCGTTTACCCCGGAAGATCTCGCCAAAATCGAAAAAAAGATGCACGAACTCGCGGCCCAGGACCTGCCCAATGAGCGTAAACTGATCCCCAAGCCGGAAGCCCTCGACCTTTACAAAAAGAGCAATCAGCTCTTTAAGTGCGAACTGATCGAAGAAAAAGCTACCGAGCCCATGGTGTCCTTTTACACCACGGGAAAATTTATTGATTTTTGCCGCGGCCCGCACATCCCTTCCACCAAGCGCATCCAGGCGTTCAAATTGATGAGCGTCGCGGGCGCGTACTGGAAGGGGCAGGAAGGCAATCCCCAACTGCAGCGCATTTACGCGGCGGCCTTTTTCAATCAAAAAGATCTGGACGCCTATTTGCATCGTCTCGAAGAGGCCAAGCGCCGCGATCACCGCAAACTTGGCACCGAACTCGACCTCTTCAGCATCCAGGAAGAAGCCGGCCCCGGGCTGATTTTCTGGCATCCCAAAGGCGGGTTGATTCGAAAGATCGTCGAAGACTGGCTCCGCGAAGAACTGCTCAAGCGCGGCTACGACCTCGTCTACACCCCGCACATCATGCGCCTCGACCTTTGGAAAACCAGCGGCCACACCAACTTTTACAAAGACAGCATGTTCGGCCCCGTCGAAGTCGAAAAAGCCGACTATCAGCTCAAGCCCATGAACTGCCCGGGCCACATTTTGATTTACAAATCAAAGCTCCGCAGCTACCGCGATCTTCCCGTGCGCCTCGCCGAGCTGGGCACCGTCTATCGCTACGAACGCAGCGGCGTGCTCCACGGTTTGCTCCGCGTGCGCGGCTTCACGCAGGACGACGCGCACATTTTCTGCATGCCCTCGCAAATCGAAAACGAAGTCGAAGCCTGCGTGGATTTCGCCTTCGCGGTCATGAAAAATTTCGGCTTCGACCAATTCGAAGTCGAGCTTTCCGATTGGGACGAATCGCATCCGGAAAACTACGCCGGCAAACCCGAAGACTGGCACCGCGCCACCGCCGCGCTCGCGGACACCATGAAACGCATGAACATCCCCTTCAAAAAGATGGAAGGCGAAGCCGCCTTCTACGGCCCGAAGATTGACGTGAAGCTCATTGACGCCATCGGCCGCTCCTGGCAGCTCACCACCGTGCAATTCGATTTCAATTTGCCCGCGCGCTTCGGCCTGCAATACGTCGCCGAAGACGGCGCCAAGCATCAGCCTTTGATGGTTCACCGTGCACTGCTCGGTTCCGTCGAGCGTTTCTTCGGCATTTTGATCGAACACTACGCCGGCGCTTTTCCGCTGTGGCTCGCCCCGGTCCAAGTGGAAATCTGCCCCGTCAGCGAAAAGGTCGCCGACTACGCCAAGCACGTCACCGAAACTCTGAAGCGCCACAATCTCCGCGTCCATCTTGACGACCGCAACGAAAAGCTGCCCGCGAAGATCCGCGACGCGCAGCTCCAGAAAATTCCCTACATGCTCGTCGTCGGCCCCAAGGAAGCCGAGGCCGGCACTGTCTCCGTCCGCCACCGTTCGAAAGGCGACCTCGGCCCCAAGCCTCTCGCCGAGGTTATCGAATCGCTTCACGAAGAAGTCGACTCCCGCGCGACGAGCTGAGCAGTTTCACGAGTTGGACCAATCCCGCCGTGCAAATCCCGCAAATCATCCTGAACGAAGATGCCTTCGCTCAAGGTGTGCGCATTCTCGCGGATCGCGACGCGCCTCTGGCAGGAGTGGTCGAAAGATACGGCGCTCCACCGCTCTGGGTCCGCGAGCCCGGCTTCCCCACGCTCGTCTACATCATCCTCGAACAGCAAGTCTCTCTCGCTTCCGCGAAAGCCGCCTTCGACCGTCTGAACACTGCCGTTCGTCCGCTCACCCCGCGCCGCTTTCTAAGGCTCACTGACGATGAGCTCCTGCGCATCGGCTTCAGCCGCCAAAAAACTCTCTACACGCGCCTGCTCGCCGAATCTCTGGCGCGCCGCTATTTCGATCTGCGGAATCTTCACGGCTTGCGCGATGACGCCGCGCGCAAAATGCTCGTGACCTTTAAAGGCATCGGCGCCTGGACCGCCGACATCTATCTACTGAGCGCGCTGCGCCGCCCGGACATCTGGCCCATCGGCGACCTCGCTCTCGCCACCGCCGTGCAGGAGGTGAAACGCCTGCGCGTGCGCCCCTCGCCGGAAGAACTCGAGACGATGAGCGCACCGTGGAAACCCTGGCGCGCCGTCGCCGCACGCCTCTTCTGGCACCACTATCTGAGCAAGCGAGGCCAGCGCAGCGATACCATCAGTTTGTAGACGTTTTCTTCTGAAACTCAGGCCGAGCTGCGGCCCGCGGTGAGAGACAGAGAGCTTTCTCGAGTCGCCAGCGGAAAAGAATCAACCCTGCAACTTCCAAGCACAATCCCATCGCCAGCAATCCCCGCGAGACTCCCGCTTTGCCAAGAAACACAAACCACCGATCAAATCCTAGTCCGATGGGAGCCGGCTGCGAAGTCGTCATGTAGTGCAATAGCAAGCTCCCCTGGCGCACGACCGACGAATAGCCCATCTGGTAATTCCACTGCGCATCGTAGTAACTGCCCGTCGCTTGATCCTCCAGAAAACTCGTTGAGATGCTAATGATTTGAACGAACGTGCCGGTGGCAAAGAGAATCACCGCAAGCTTCGTCACCCGCGGACCTGCCTCCGCCAACGTCGGCCCAAGCCCCAGGCAAAGCACCACCAGCGCGGGAACGAGATAACGCGGCCCAACGCAGTACCCGCCTTCCCATTGCGTATAACGCGCAAAAAACAAAAGATAAATCAGCGGTAATCCCGCCGCCACAACCGCCAGCCCCGCCTCCCGACTCCACAAGCGCCGCAATCCCGCAATCGCCAAAGCAATCGGCGGCGCAAACAGAAACACCGACTTGCCGGGTGACAAAAGAAAACCAAATAGCCCAGTAGGGAGCGGCGTTCGAAACGTGTTGAGATGACGGCCGCCCTCAGCAACATCTGGATACCCGAATTCGAACGGACTCCCGAAATAAATCTGATTGCGCAGCAAATACGCCCCGCCAAAAATCCCCACCACCACCGCCAAGGCAATCGCGGCCGCCAAACTTTTCTTGCGGTCCCGAACCAAAAGCGCTACGAAAAACACCGGCGCGGCGATGAGATGCGACGGCCGCACCCAAAGCGCAACGCCCAGAAATATCCCGACGATCGCCGCAAGTTTCGACGAAGCGGGCACAGTTGTTTCTCCAGCGAAAAGCACTAGCGCCGCCGCCAGCAACAGCACCGTCACCAGCGGCTCCGAAAAAAACCACGCCGAATAGGAAAACAGCGGCGTGGCCAGCGCAATCATCAGCGCCGCCCAAAGCGCCGGCCTCACATCCATCCCCAATCGGCAAAAAATCAAAAACGCCAGCGCCGCCGCCAGCGCCGCAAACGTCGCGCTGCTCGAAGCCACTACCGCATCCAAAAAGAGATCCTTCGATCGAGCCGGAATCCCCGGCAGCGCCGTCCGCAACATCCGCCCCGCAAAATGCCACGGTAAAACCAGCACCGCCTGCGCCGTTCCATACGGCGCGCGCGGCTGACCCCATCGATCCCTCTTCCCATAAAACGTCCCGAGCGCCTCCGCCTGGGGCACCGCCGTAGTCCCATGCAGCGCCAGACTCTCCGTCTGCAAATCCACCGACACCTCATCAATCGTCCGCACCCGCCCACTCGAAGTGATCAAAAAGAAGAAATTCAGCGCGAGAAAAAGAAGAACACAGATCCTTTTCGCAGCAGCGGTAAGAGCGACGCTCGTCATACCCACACTTAAGCACGGCCGGCAGTTCCCCCGCTGCGTGATTCTTCGAATCTGTATCTTATGCACTACACTGTTGGATGGGGCGCTTCTATCGCTGGCTCAGCGCCGCAAGGAAACGCAGCCCAAAACGCGCACCGCGTTTGCAACCCGAACCACAATTTCGCTTTTAGGGCAATATCCTCTGTGCTAACCTCCGCGCATGTCGGAAATCAATTTTGGCAGCCCCACACCGCAATTCGGCACTGCGGAATACGCGGCAAAATCTGGCACCGATGTCTGCAAGTCCTGCAAGCAGGCGATCACCGGCCTCTACTATCGCGTCAACGGATCTCTCGCCTGCGATCGCTGCGTCAATCAGCTCAAGGACCAGTTGCCAAAAGACACGCACTCGGCCTTTGTTCGCGGCCTGGCCTTCGGCATCGGCGGGGCCGTCATTGGTCTGATTCTCTATTCCGCGTTCAGCATCATCACTGGAATCGAGATTGGTTACGTCTCCCTCGCCGTCGGTTGGACCATCGCCAAGGCTTTCAAAATGGGTTCGCGGGGGATCGGTGGCCGCCGCTACCAGATTGCCGCAGCCGCTCTCACGTATGCTGCTGTTTCCCTGGCCGCCGTTCCTATTTATTTCTCCGCGGTCAATAAGGACCACGCCCGTAAACCGGTGCGAACTCAAACATCCCCCGGACCTGTATCGCCGGGCAACCGTTCCTCGCCGTCTGATGCCGAGAGCGCCAGCGAGTCGCTCCCATCAGAAAAACCAAAGGTAAGTCTAGGCAAGGCAGTGGGCCTTCTCTTGCTAATCGGTCTCGCCTCGCCATTCCTCGGGTTGGAGAATCCCGTAGGCGGAGCCATCGGCCTCGTCATCCTGTTTGTCGGCATGAACATCGCATGGAAACTGGCGGCCGGCCCAAAGGTCGAAATCCTCGGCCCTTTCGTCGCGGGCGCCTCTTCGCCACCGCCGGCAATCGCCTAGCCCGGCTTCCACACGCCAACTGTGCCCACCGACTTCCCAGAACCCATTCGCAACTGTCACGATTGCGGCGCGGACGTGCCTCTCGGAGTTTTAGCCTGCGAGCAGTGCCATTCTTTGGTTCACAGCGAAGAGTTGGTGCGCCTCTCCACTCGCGCCAAAGCACTTGAGGAGCAGGAACAGCTCTCTTTGGCTCGCGAGGAATGGCTGAAGGCCCTCCCGCTTCTTCCGCAGAACTCCACGCAGGCGGAATGGATTCGCGATCACCTCTGCAAGCTCGAACTTGCCGCGAAAGTGGCTCCGCCTCCCGAGCAAACAAAGAACTGGGCGCGCAAGCTCGGCCCTCTTGCCCCCATCGCCATTCTGCTCGCAAAAAGCAAGACGCTCCTCCTCGCCCTCTTTAAACTCAAATTCATTTTCAGCCTCTTCGCATTCATGGGCGTCTACTGGGCGCTCTTTGGCCCCGCATTCGGAGTGGGTTTCGCAGTTCTCATCCTTGTTCATGAAATGGGCCACTACATTGATATTCGCCGCCGCGGCTTGCCTGCGGACATGCCTGTCTTTCTCCCCGGCCTCGGCGCTTATGTTCGTTGGCAGGCTCTCGGTGTCACGCGCCAGACGCGCGCCGCCATCAGCCTTGCGGGACCGTTCGCAGGTTTTCTTGGCGCCGCCGTTTGCGCCGCGCTCTGGTATCGCACGGGCAACGGTCTTTGGGCCGCGCTTGCACGCACCAGCGCGGGACTCAACATTCTGAATCTCATTCCAGTCTGGATCCTTGACGGTGGCCAGGCCGTGGAGTCGCTGAGCAAGACCGAACGCCTCGTTCTGCTCGCTGCTTGTCTTATCCTCTGGCTTTTTGGCGGCGAAGGTCTATTTTTTCTGGTCGCCGCGGGCTTCGCCTACCGCCTGTTCACCAAAGATTTACCGCCCGAACCCAGTCCGATCACCGCCGCCTACTTTGTTGGCGTGCTCGCTGCTCTTGGCACCCTCCTGCACATGATGCCCGGCACTGGTCTGCTTGCTCGATAACTTCGCATCCATCTCGCACTCATCGCGCTACCGGTCCGGTCTCCCCCGGCTTCTGCCCTCTTGCCTCTTGTCGCCTCCCGCCTTGTGCGTGCTATACTTTGAAGCCCGTCCCCTGGCGATTTTGCGCTGTGTGGGGTGGGAGTGGGGTTGCCGCTTTGCGGCCCGTGTGGGTCAGCCGATTCGCACCCGCGATTAACAAAGCGTCCAAGGGGGATTTATCGCAGAACGCAGCTTCCGGCAGAGCGACCGCATCCGTGTCAACGAGCGGATTCGCGCTCGCGAGATCCGGGTGATTGATGAAGAAGGCGGCCAGCTTGGCGTCATGCAGCCGTTTGAAGCCATTAAGCTGGCCAAGGAAAAAGGGCTCGACCTGGTGGAAATTTCGCCCACGGCCGATCCGCCCGTTTGTAAAATTACCGATTACGGCAAGTATCTGTACCAGGCCAATAAAAAAGCGCACGAGCAGCGCAAGAGCAGCCGTGGCTCGCAGCTGAAGGAAGTCAAGTTTCGGCCCGCCACCGCGGAGCACGATTATCAGGTTCGCAAGAACCAGATCATCCGCTTCCTCGGCGAAGGCCACAAAGTGCGCGCGATGATTTTTCATCGTGGCCGCGAAATGGCGCACCAGGAAGTGGGCCGCGCCAAGATGAACCGCCTGCTCATGGAGATCGGCGACCAGGGCCAAATCGAAACCATGCCGCGCATGGAAGGCAACGTCCTGGTGGCTCTGCTCGCGCCCAAAAAAGGCGTCAGTGTGGCCAAGCCCGCAGGGCAACCGGCATCCAGCGCCCAGCAGTCGCAGTAGTCGGCGCGCTTCAGCGCGAAATGGATTATGTAGGAGAGGATTCACGGCAATGCCAAGGAACGCATCGAAACCGAAACTGAAACTGAAAACGCACCGCGGCGCCAGAAAGCGCTTCAAGATCACCGCCAACGGCAAAATCAAGCGCGGCCATTCCGGCAAGCGCCACCTGATGGGCACCAAAGCCCCCGGCCGCATGCGCAAGCTCAAGAAGCTGACGCTCGTGAACAAAGCCGACGTGGCCAGCGTCAAGCAGATGCTGCCTTACGGCTAGCGCGGTAACGATGTTCTGCGCGTGCCGCGATTCCGCGCGCCATTCATTTTTCTTCGTAGGGGCGCGATACATCGTGCCCTTCCGTTTGAAACGCAGGGTGCAAGCCCTGCAAATCGTGCCAGGCAGCGCTTCACGGGTGCCTGCCGGCCGATAAGCCCCGCGAAATCGTCGGGGCCATTGTAGAGGCCGGGCTTTCGCCCGGCGTCGTCCGCGAAACGTGGACGACCTCTTTGAACTGGCCGCCCCGCGGCCAACCCGAAGAGCACTGCATCGCACTACCCCGGAAACAAACCCGTTGCCGAACGCGTGTTTTCTCGCGCTCGCGCAACCCGTCTTGTTTCCAATCAGCATCCGTGGCCGCTGTTTGCGGAGCGCCGAGGTTTTGTAGTGGCGGGTCTTCCGACCCGTCCAAACAAAATCCCCCACTCCGCCATCTCCGGCCCCGGCAAAACTGGAAGGAGCAACCCCATGGCTCGCGTAAAACGCGGCACCAAGCGCCGTGCACGGCGCAAAAAATACCTCAGGAGAACAAAAGGCTTTTTCCTGACAAAGAGCAAGCTCTACCAATCCGCGCAGGAAGCCGCCAATCGCGCCGATCGCTATGCCAAGCGCGACCGCCGCGTCAAAAAGCGCGAGTATCGCAAGCTCTGGATTCAGCGCGTCGGGGCCGCCGCACGGAACAACGGCCTGACCTACGGCCAGTTGATCCACGGCCTGAAAGCCGCCGGCGTCTCGCTCGACCGCAAAGTCCTAGCCGACATTGCGGTCAAAGACGCCGCCGCATTCACCGCGCTCGTGGCGACAGCCAAAGCCGCCGCTCCACCACCCGCCAAAGCGAAACGGGCGTAGCGCTGTAGCTCACCGCCTCAGGGGTGAGGCTTTTTCCCACGCGCGCGCGTGCTGCATGGTCGCGCACGCAACGGTCGCGGCCGCCTTCTCGGGCGGGCGCAGTTTCTGTCGTAGGGGCGCGATAGATCGTGCCCTTCGGTGTAATCTACATCGCGATCATGCCAACGTCTGACCCCGGTCTTGATAGGACTCTCGCGGCTCTCGGCATCTCCGAGGCCGCGCAGGTTATCGCCCGCTTCGCCGAAGTCCGCGCGCGCTTTGACGCGGAATCCGGCGCCGTCCATGACGAATCCTCCTGGAAGCAATTCCGGGACGCCTGGCTCGGCCGCAAATCCGGCGTCCTCACGCAAATCACTGACCATTGGCTCAAACCAGCGACGCCCGAATTGAAACGCGCCGTCGGCCAACAACTCAACGAATTGCGCGCGCACGTCGAATCCCAGATGGAAGCGCGCCGCCTGGGTATCGAATCCGGCGCGGAAGAAACCGCTCTCGCCCGCGATCGCGTCGATCTTTCCCTCCCCGGAGTCGTTCGCCCCAACGGCTCGCATCACCTGATCCGCCAGGTCTTCCAGGAAATCGAGGACATTTTCTTTTCCATCGGTTTCTCCGTCGTCGAAGGCCCCGAAATCGAGACGCCTTACTACAATTTCGAGGCCCTCAACATCCCGGAATTCCATCCCGTGCGCGACGACATGGACACCTTCTATATCGATTTGCCGAAGGGCGCGCCGACACCGCTGCTATTGCGCACGCACACATCACCGATGCAAATTCGAACGATGGAGAAGCAAAAGCCGCCCGTGCGCGTCATCGTTCCCGGAAAGGTCTACCGCCGCGACAATCCCGACGCCACCCACTCCTTCGCCTTCCACCAGATCGAAGGCCTCGCCGTGGACACGGACATCACCTTCTGCGACTTCACCGGCACCATCGAATATTTCGTCCGACAATTTTTTGGCCCCAGCGTCAAAACGCGCTTCCGTCCCAGCTATTTTCCGTTTACCGAGCCGAGCGTCGAATTCGACGTCTCCTGCCCCTTCTGCGCGGGCACCGGCACTTCGAAGGGCGCCACCTGTTCGAAATGCAAAGGCGCCGCCTGGATTGAACTCTTCGGCGCAGGCATGGTCGACCCCGCCGTCTACGGCTTCGTGAACTACGACCCGAAAAAAGTCAGCGGCTTCGCCTTCGGCATCGGCATCGACCGCCTGGCCATGCTCAAGTACGGCATCGACGACATCCAAGTCTTTTTCCAGAACGACGTCCGCTTCCTCCGCCAGTTTCCGTAGGAAGTACGTCTCGGCGCCGGGCTTTAGCCCGGCCCGGTTTTGCTCTTACTGACAGCTGAAAACGGAGGACGGAACACTTAGTTCAATGACTTTCACCGACGCCAAACAACGTTTCTCCAATCGCGTCGCGGACTACGTCCGCTACCGCCCCGGCTATCCCGCGGCCACGCTCGATACCCTCCGCACGGTGTGCGGTCTTCGCCCAGGCCACGTCGTCGCCGACATCGGCTCCGGCACTGGTCTGTCAAGCGAACTCTTTTTGAAGAACGGCAATCGCGTTTTCGGCGTCGAACCCAACACCGAAATGCGTCAGGCCGGCGAAGAATATCTCGCCTCCTACGACGGCTTCTCGAGTATCGAAGGCGCCGCCGAAGCCACAACGCTCGGCGGCGCGACCATCGACTTCGTCACCGCCGGCCAGGCCTTTCACTGGTTTGACCAGAACGGTGCGCGAAAAGAATTTGCGCGCATTCTCAAACCCGCCGGTTGGGTCGTCGTTCTCTGGAATGAACGCCTGACCGCCACCACTCCCTTCTTGCGCGCATTCGAAGCGCTGCTCCGCAAATTTGGAACGGACTATTCGCGAGTGAACGAGAGCTACCCGCGCGAGGAACAGATGCGCTCTTTTTTCCAAAGCGGCGCCTATCGCCAGCAGCAGATTCCCAACCTGCAGGTTTTTGATTTCGATGGACTCGCCGGCCGCGTCCGCAGCAGCTCCTACATGCCCGCGCAGGGCCATCCGGACTTCTCGCCAATGATGGCGGAGCTGCAAACCATTTTTGAGGCGCACCAGCAGCAAAGCGCCGTTCGCATGGAGTATCTGACCCGTCTTTATTATGGTCAGCTCCGCCAGGCGAGGACTGACGCATGAAGGTCGTTTACAACTGGCTGAAAGAGTTCGTCGACGTCGTGGCGCCGCCGCAGGAGTTGGCCTCGCGCCTCGCCCTTTCTGGAACGAACATCGGGGGACTCGAGAACGGCCCGCACGGTGCGGTGATCGAAGCGGAAGTCAGTTCGAACCGCCCCGACTGCCTGGGCCACTACGGAATTGCGCGCGAAGTCGGCGCGATTTATAAATTGCCGCTGAAGCATGTCTCGCCCAGACCCGCGGAAAGCACAGCCAAAGCCAGCGACGCCGTAAAAGTGGAAATTCAATCGCCCGATTTGTGCGGACGATTCACCGCGCGCGTCATTCGCGGCGTGAAAATCCAGCCTTCGCCGAAATGGCTGAAGGACAAGCTCGAAGCCTCCGGCGTGGCGAGCATCAGCAACGTCGTCGATGTTTCGAACTACGTGATGCTCGAGCTGGGCCACGCCCTTCACGCCTTCGACTACGACAAAGTCCGTGATCACAAGATCGTCGTCCGCCGCGGGAAGCCCAACGAAAAAATCAGAACTCTCGACGGTGTCGAGCGCCAACTCGATTCGAACATCTGCATGATCGGTGATGGCGATGGCTCTCGCGCCGTTGGCATCGGCGGAATCATGGGCGGCGCCGAAACAGAAATCTCCTTTTCCACGAAAAATGTTTTGATCGAATGCGCCTGGTTCGAACCCGTCGCCGTCCGCCGCGCCGCGCGTTTCCTGAAATTACATACCGAAGCCTCCACGCGTTTCGGCCGCGGCGCAGACCCGGAAATGGCCGAGGTTGCTTCGCGCCGCGCCGCCGAACTGATTTTACAGCTCGCCGGCGGCGAATTGCTGTCTGGCGTCGTGGATGTTTACCCCGGCAAGCGCCCCCCGAATAAACTCCGCGTCACCCGCGCGGAAATTCTTCGCGTCATGGGCGCGGACGTCCCCGACAAAGAAGTGGAAACAAGCCTCAGCGCTCTCGGATTCGCTCCCATTCGAATCGATCAAAATCGCGGCGCCGAAGGCTCGCTCCTCGCCGCCTGGGAATGCACCCAGCCTTCCTGGCGCGCCGAAGTCGAGCGCGAAATCGACCTCATCGAAGAAATCGCCCGCATCTACGGCCTCGACAAATTTCCGCCGCGTTTGCCCGCCGCGCGCCAGGGTGCCGCGCGCCTGCCCCATTACGCAGCGGAAACGCGTCTGCGCGAGCGTCTCATCGGCCTCGGCTACCGCGAGATCCTTACGATTCCGCACGTCGCGGAAGAACGCGACGCATTCTTTCGTCCCGCGGGCGTCACGCCCGCGCGTCTCTCGAATCCTCTCTCGGAAGAAGCCAACGTCCTGCGTTCGAACGGCCTCGTGAGCATGGCCGCTGCGCTTGAATGGAATCTGAATCACAGCCAGCGCAACGCACGCCTGTTCGAAATCGGCCGCCACTACCGTTTGAACGGACTCGCCGGACGGACAGGGGAGAACATCGAATCAATCGAAACGCGTGTGCTGACGATTGGCGCGACCGGCGAAGCCCGCGAAAAAGGTTTGTACGACGACGCGCGCGAATTCTCCTTCGCCGATCTAAAGGGGGATCTCGACGCGATCGGCGCATTGGCCAGCGCATTCGAATGGCACGACGGCGGCCCGGACTGGCTGCACGCCGCGAGGCGGGGGAGCGTGATGCTCGATTCGAATACCATCGGCGCCGCCGGCCAGCTCGCACGCCGTGTCGCCGACAAATTCAAATTCCGCCAGGACGTCTTCCTCGCCGAATTGGAACTCGATCCACTCTGCTCCGCGATGCGCGCCGCCAAGGACGCGCGCCGCTACGAGCTGCTGCCGCGTTTCCCCGCGGTCGAAAGAGATTTTTCCTTGCTGCTTGCTGACGGCACACATTTCTCCGATGTGACGAAAACCATCCGATCACTGGGCATCGCGGAAATCGCTTCGATCGAAGCGGCGGATCTTTTCCGCGGCAAAAATGTCCCCGCCGGAAAATATTCCCTGCTCGTTCGAATCACCTTCCAGAGCCGCGAAGCCACGCTCACCGACGCGCCCATCGGCGACTACAGCGGAAGAATAATCGCCGCGCTCGAAAAAAATCTCGGCGCGCAGCTCCGCGCTCAGTAGCGAATTCGAACGCTCAGATGCACGCTCCGGCGTTGTTGGACCATTCCAATTGAATCGTGTAATTCCCCAGCGTTCGCGTTTTCCACGCGCAAATGTCGCCGATCTCTCCGTTGTTGTCGTCATACCAGCCCTGCCCGGGAATCGGATCCGTAATCGCTTCGCAGAGTTCATGCGAGCTCGTGGAAGTGAGAGCGTCGGCGACCGCGAGGCCGCCGGTGCATCCGGAACATCCGGGGTACGGCATCACCGCATAGAAAACGCCGTCGCTCGTGGCGTCGTGGTAGCCGCAAAAATCCTTGCAGGAGGCGCTCCCGCCTTGCAGGACTTGCACGCCCGGCGGCAAGAAAAAAAAGTACAGTGAATTGGCGGTTGCCGCGGGCAAAACTCCCGACGCGATTTCCTGTTGCAAAAGTTTCTGAATCGCGCTGTCCTGCACGGAATTTCCAGGAGCTGGTGCCGTGAGGATTTTCGTTCCGGTCCGTGTGCCATGGCCGATCGCTTTTCCCGCCACGTTGTATTCGCCCAGTTGGTCGATCAGCGGGCTTGTGAGAATGAAGTCAAAGAAAAGATTCATGCTCTTCATGACCACGGTTTGCGGAGACGATTCCCACGCCGCGCCCCAAAAAACGGTGAAGACTTCGACGGCAGTGAGCAGCGGCCCTCCCCGATAGGTCAACTGCGGCGCGGCGGCGGGCGCGGCGCGTTCCGCCTCCGGGCGATGGAGTGGGACCACCCGGATAGGGTGTTGCGGCGCTGCAGCGGATTTCTTGGTATGCGCTTTTGTGGCCATGCGTTGCTCCTTGTGCGGGCAAAGGGAATGTCACTGCGCGGACTCGGGAAACGAACAGGCTGGACCTCACACGGTAGCGAACAGCGGGAAGAATGTAAATAGGACTTCGCACGAAAAGCGCATGTTGCCGGTGCGGATTTATTCCGGGAGCGGATGTGATATTGTGCCGATAAGGAGGCGCGGAGTGGCGATGAGCAGTCCGGTCAAAGTGCAAATTTTCGGGCAGAGCTACTCGATTCGCGGCGAGCTGGACGAGAAGTACGTACAGAAGCTCGCGAAGTACGTCGACGAAAAAATGCATGCGATTGCGGGCGCGACGGCGACGGTGGACACGCAAAAAGTCGCGGTGCTCGCCGCGCTGGCGATTGCAGATGAGCTTCACAGCATGCAGCGGGATCGCAGCGATAGCGAAGAATTGCTGCGCGAACAAGCCGAGCGCTGCCTGACGCTCGTCGAGCGCGCCCTGAAGCAGACGGCGTGACGCGATTTTCAGTTTTCCGTGTTCCGTTGTGAGCAGGAGATAGGAAAAAGACTCTTTCGAGTTTCCCTCTTTCCTTTCGTTCCTCCTTCGCTTGAAACGTCTTCCGTCATCCGTTTTCGGTTCTCCATCAGGGAAAGAATTCAGTATTCTCCGCTCCGCTTTTCTTCCCTGCTTTTGTCGTTTCTTCGACCGACCACCGGCAACGGAAAACGGAATACTCGTTTCACTGGCTCCATTTGGTGGGGGTGCGGTCCCAGCGGTGGGGGCGGAGTTTTGCGTGGAGGGGCGCGGGCAAGGGGCCTTTGTCGCTGGCGGCGAGATTGGCGTCGACGTTGCGGATTTTGCGCATGCCGGGAATGATGGTGCTGACGTCGGGATTGTTGAGGATGAACCGGAGAGCCATCTCCGGGAGCGTGGAGCCTGCTGGGACGAGAGGTTTGAGGGCCTCGGCGCGGGTGACGCTGGCTTTGAGATTTTCCGGGACGAAATAGGTGCTGCGCCAATCGTTTGCGGGCCATTTGGTGTCAAGCGTGAGCGTGCCGGTAAGAGAGCCTTCGTCGAATGGAACGCGGGCGATGACGGCGACATGTTTTTCGCGGCAGGCGGGAAAAAGTTCGTCCTCGGGATTCTGATCGAAGATGTTGTAGATGATCTGGACGGCATCCACGAGGCCGGCGCGGACGGCGCGAATGCCGTTGGCGGGCTCCCAGCGATTCTGGCTGATGCCGACCGCGCGCACTTTTCCGCTGGTGCGGAGTTTTTCGATGGCCCGCGCGAGGCGCTCATCGTCGAGCCAGACGTCTTCCCAGGTGTGAAATTGGATGAGATCGAGCGTGTCGGTGCCGATGTTCTTGAGGCTTTTGTCCACGTACTCGAAGATGTAGTCGGGCGGATAGGAATCGTCGAGAAAATATTCGGGACGAGCGGGCCAGCGGCGATTCTTCGGCGGAATTTTTGTGGCAACGTAGAGTTTTTTGTCGGGTCCGCCGGCGGCCCCGTTGTTCTTGTTGGCGCGCAGGATTTTTCCGAGCAGCTCCTCACTGTGGCCTTCGCCGTAAGCCCAGGCGGTGTCAAAGAAATTGCAGCCGAGATCGACGGCGCGCTGCAGAGCGTCGAGCGACTCCGCGTCGTCGGAGCCGGTCCAGCCGGCCATGCCCCACATTCCGTAACCAATTTCGCTGACGTTCCATCCGGTGCGGCCAAACTTGCGATAGCGCATTCTGTGCTCTCCTAAAGTGGAGGGCACATTATACGCGGCTAGGCCGGGCGAGGAGAGCTTGCGCTTCCGGGGGCGTTGCGACGAGCTTGAAGAGTGTGCCGACGACGTGATGGATGTCGGTGGCGATGGTGAATTCACCGGAGAGGGAGGCGAGCTCGCCGCCGATGCGTTCGTTATTCGAATGGCGAGATGAATCTGAAAATGGTTGGCGGAAGTCGGGCGATTTGAAGGAGTTGCGGGAGGGTGCGGATTCGAATGATCTGTGGAAATATGGGGAAGAGTCAATCATGGCCAGGCCGCGTGTGTAGACGGTTCCTAACTTGGTAACCGAACGACGCTGCTCCCATAACGGGTAGTGGAGGAGCGCAGCGAGTCATTTTTCAAGACTCGCTCGCCGCGAGACTATGGCGTGTTTGGCCGCACGGATAGAGGAAAGTCCGATGGAATTGATGGGCGGCGCGGTCCCGCAAAACCATCGTGAATGCTAACGTCGCCGTTTGCGGGAAGTCAGATCAGTTTGTCGGAGAAAGGGGGCCATGACCGTGATGTGGAAAAGGAATTACGACTGCCGGGGCGGGTCTGCGCGGCGGCGGTGTTTGCGATGGGGGTGCGCGGGGAGGCGGGGGAGGAGGTTCGGCGACTGGCGGAGTTGATGGGGTGGAAGGCGGGGACAACCGTGGCGGTATTTGAAGAGATTTACAGGAATTCGTACGGATTTCTCAGGTCTAAGGCGTGGTGGTGTGGTTCGCATTTCGTGTAGAGGAGGGTGAGCGGATGAAAAACGACGGCGGCGGCGTTATCAAGAATCACGCAGTGGCATCGCACGAGGAGTGGCTTGCGGCGCGCACAGCGTTTCTGGCGAAGGAGAAGGAGTTCACGCGACTGCAGGACCAGCTCAACCAGGAGCGGCGCGAGCTGCCGTGGGAGGCGGTCCGGAAAGAGTACGCTTTCGAGGGACCGGACGGGAAACAAACACTGGCGGAGATCTTTGACGGGAAGAGCCAGTTGATCGTCTATCACTTCATGTTTGAACCGAATGCCAACGCGGGATGCCCACACTGCTCGCTGCGGGCCGACGGCTTCAACGGCATCGGTGTGCACCTGAAGCAGCGCGACGTGACGATGGTTGCAGTGTCTCGCGCGCCGTACAGCAAGCTGGCGGCTTACCAGAAGAGGATGGGCTGGAATTTCAAGTGGGTCTCTTCGAGCGATACGGATTTCAATTTCGACTATCACGTATCGTTCACGCCGGAAGAGTCTGCAAAGAAAAACGCATTCTACAACTTCAAGATACAGGATCCGCAAGCTCCCGAGCGCGAGGGGCACAGCGTATTTTACAAGGATGAGAGCGGGGCGGTTTTTCACTGTTACTCGTGTTACGACCGGGGAAACGACAAGCTGAACATCCATTATCACTACCTGGACCTGGCGCCCAAGGGCAGAGACGAAGGCGGGCGCGGGCCCTTCTGGGTGCGCCGCCATGACGAATACGGCCGGTAGCTGCTAGACGGCGGTTTGTTGGAGAACGGGGCGAATGCTGCGATGAGCAGGAAAAAACGACTGCTGGTGGTGCTGGCGTGCGCGGCGGCGGCGTTTGCGGTGGGGGTGCGCGGGGAGGCGGGGGAGGAGGTTCGGCGGCTAGCGGAGTTGATGGGGTGGAAGGCGGGGACGATTGTGGCGGATATTGGGGCGGGGGATGGGAAGTACACGTTT
>Ga0307477_10000409_pt1 | contig 49222 bp, 41 predicted proteins | sample atmos_gasesECM2C_FD_203316 | JGI IMG/M metagenome (GOLD analysis project Ga0307477, IMG submission 203316) | Hardwood forest soil microbial communities from Morgan-Monroe State Forest, Indiana, United States - atmos_gasesECM2C_515 | ecosystem: Environmental > Terrestrial > Soil > Temperate... | reverse complement strand
GCTGGTTGGCATATACGTTCCCGATGTTGGTGCGCCAGTATGCCTGAGCGCCAACAAGGCCGGCTTTCGCCGATTCCTCTTCCGCCTGTTGCAGAAGAGAGAGCGCGTTTTCGTAATCCCCCAGTTCAATGTAACTCCAGCCCATATTGCCTAAAATGATCGCTGTCGAGTTCTGCGCGCCCACTGAGTGAGATACCCGCAAGGCAGCTTGATTCCAGTCGATGGCCTCATCGTAGCGCTCCTGTCTGGTAGCAACGAGCCCAAGACTCCCCAGGGCAGCTGCCTCAAGGAAGAAGTCCTTCTGGTCCTGCGAAAACTGAAGCGCGCTGCGGTAGGCAGACTTTGCAGCGTCCAGATCGCCGCGCAAGAACGCGAGCGTGCCAAATCGCAGAGTGACTTCTCCAAGAAGCGTCGGGTAATGGGCTCTGGCGAGGTTTTCTGCCTCCGCGAGGAGGTTCTCGGCTACCGAGAGTTGCCCAACGAAGGCGTTTGCCATACCTTGCGTTAGCTTCCGCCACACTGCTAGGTCGCTAGACGCAAGATAAGGAGGGAGATCCGGCTTGAGGAGGTCTAAAGACTCCGGGATCAGCCGTTGCCTGAAAAGAATCTCCGCCTTGAGAACGGAAAACCGCCAGTGCCACTCTGTCTGAGGCGTGGAGAAGTGGGCCAGACCAACATCCGCCACCAGTAATGATCCGTTCAGGTCACCCCGTTTGAGTTTGAGCCACGAATCGGCGTAAGCCGATTCGGCGGAAAATTTATCAGGCGGCTTGCATCCAGCGCTCCATAATATTGGAGCGCAAAAAAGCAGCATTTCTATGGCCAGGGATAGCCGTTTCCGACGACCTGTCCTGCGGTGTGAGTTCCTCCTACGGGAGAACCCAATTCCAGCCGTAACATTGTGAGCGTCCGCTTGCAGCGACCGATCAGTGTCTCGGCCAGATAAACTCTTCCAAAATGATGCACGCTGAAGGCATGCCCCTCGCGCCTCACTCCTGGCGCAGCTGTCTTCATGTCCTTCACGAGCGAGCAAAGAATCTCCTCGGTTCCGTCACCCAGCTTTTGTTTCTGTCCCGTTTGAAAGGGATCCTCCGCCATTTTCCGGAATTCTTTGTCCGTGTCCAACTCTTTCTTGACCTTGTCAAATGTGCCGAGGTGTGCGAACAGGCGGTCATTGAGTTCCAGTTCGACAGGATAGCCGCCGATGCGGAGGTTCTCGAATTTGGTTCCCACGAAGCTGTAGTGGGAATGTTCTTCCTCGAAAAGATAGTAGGACGCGAGCCGAGCAACTAGACGGTCTGCCGTTACTACATCGAGGAAGTTGAAGCCTTCGATGGTGCTCGTTACCAGCGTGGTATGAAAAATCTTGTCCCCTTCCCGATGTTCACTGCCAGAGACATGCGTGTAGCCGGCTTTGAACGAGACAAAATGATTGAAGCGAAAATCGTCGACTCGTGCGTTCCCGTGGCCACCGATGGTTGGAAGGGCGGTTGCGGCTTGCACCTCGATCAGATGCTGGACCGGCCTGGTGAATTGGCCGCTATAGGCGTGTGCACTGGCATGGTAATGAAAAACTCTTTTTACTGGGGCTGGCATGGGGACACCTCAAGAGTTAGGTTGAAGGCTGACGGAAGATACTTATTCATCTAGGGACGGAATTCAACTGTAAAAGAGAGCCGGGAAACTTCGTTTTCCTTGGACATCTGGCCCTGAGCCCCAGGATCGCCTGCCAAGACTAGGACGTAGTTCCCGGGTTGGACAACCCCGCCAGGAACAGCTATTTGCACTTCCCTGTTCGCACTGCTTCCTGGAATCCTAACCTGTAACACGGCCAGACCAGATGCGTCCTGAATCTGGCCCACATAGCTGTCAAAGCGTTGCCTCGGCGTAAAGTCAAACTTAAGCGCAAACGCTTCAGTTGGGCGGACTTGGACTCTTCCCTCATCGCCTGCCTTGGCTTCCTCGCCGCCCAGAGTATCGGCCTTCCTCAGAGAGAACGAAGATGTAAAAACTTGACCTGCAGTTAGGCTTGCTCCCTGCTTCGCCCGCGGAATCGTAACAGTATTCTGGTACACAACGACCAGTAAAAGGGCCGCGAACACAGGCACTGCCACCGGCCGGAGCCATGCAAACCATCCGCCGCTGGCAGCAACCGACGCCTTCTCCGCCGATTTCTCGCGCTCGGCCCGCAACACTTCGCGGCTGGTGTCCACAAAGGTCGCAGCTGCCTTCAGGTCCAGCGCGCATTCGGCGCACTCGAAATAGTGCTCCTCATAGTCCTCGCGCAAGTTGTGCGAAAGTTCCCCTAGTACATACTTTTCAGCGGCCTGAAGCCGCACTGCTTCGTTATGATCCATTTGTGCCATCCGGTAGATAGTGCGCCAGCCCACAATATCGTTTCACTGGTCCTCCAACCCCGGTGCCCGCCGTGCCAGTCCGATTTGCCCTTTCTCATACAGGGCCTTGAACTTATCCTTGGCTCGGTGGAGCAGCACCCTTAAATAGTCCCGGTCCACCCCAAACTCCTTGCAAACCACGTCTTTCTCCTTTTCTTCCAAGAAGATAGCCCTGAGCAGGTCGCGGTCCCTCCGCGGCATCCCGTCCAGGATCTTGCGAACCTGCTCGGAAGACTGCTTGGTGACGAGCATACCCTCCAAATCGAGTACCTTATCTGGAATCTCCATGTGCGAATCCTCCATAGGCTGATTCTTTGCGGAAGACCGGTAGTGCTCCAGTAATACGTTGTTACAAATGGAGTTAACGAAGGCACCGAAGCGTTCCGGCTGCCGTACTCCTCCCTCACGTCGGACCGCCGCAATCACTCGTATGAAGGTCTCCTGCCGTAGGTCCTCCACTTTGTCAGACGGCAGCATCCTGGCTCTCAGCTTGATCCTCAGAAGTTGTTCAAAATAGGCCACAAAGTGGTGCTCGGTCGGGGGATCTCCCTCCCGCAGACGTTCCACGTAGGCTCTATCGAATGTGAAGAATTCCACTGGGCCTCGAATTCTTGGTTGAGAAGTATATCTTTGCCCTTCCCCAAGGGCAATAAATCGTGCGATTCATTTTGAAACTGCTGAAACGAAAGACGCCCGACACGCACTACTCGTTTGTAGGAACCCCGAACGCTCGGGAGTCCTTATCCATGGGGAACCTTCCCCGGTCCCCATGTGCCCCAGTGGGCGCATTTGAGCCTGCCCTGAACAGGCAAGGATGCGCCTCCCCTCTCCCAAGGGTGGGCCAATTCCATGGAGGTATTGTGGCGAGTCCCGTGCGTCATCCAAGTACTACCAATAATGTTTCCTTTCCATTCTCAAAGGCTCTTTCCGCCAATACGTATTCGCCTGTGTCCGTGGCACGAAGCAACTCGCTGGTCACCGCCCTGAGCGTTGAGTTTGTTGCCAAGCCTCAGGAAGCGCGTCGCGCTCAATCGGCCATTCCCTCCGCACTCGCAGGCGCGCTGAAGGAAGTCACTGGTTTTGCCGGATGCCTCGTAATGGTTTCCGATCAGGAAGCCCGGCTCCTCACCGTAGTCACTCTATGGAGTGGAAACGATCGCCATAAACGCTGCGCCGAAAATGCGCGCTGGGTCCACGCGCTCCTTGCGCCATACGTCGACCGCCGCCTGCGCGTGCAAACGCTTGTCGCACATTTGCCATTGTTGCCGGTTCTTCCGTCGGAGCCCGCGAGAGAGAACGACCGCTCCGACGAGCAAGATCTCGCAACTGCCTGTGAAACCGTCTGCGTCGCATGACGCATCTAACATTTATGTGGAAAAGCTGAGGAAGAATGCAATCCGCCGTAGACCTTGGTCGTTGGGTTGGGGGACAATGGGTTCGATGCATCGAGAACGAAACTGCAGTGTGGCTTCTTGTTCGGGCGCCCCGGTTACTGACTTGGATCACCAGGATTTTTGCCTGAATCATTTTTTCCTGCGCTGCTACGACAAACTGGAGGGCCTGGATCCTCGAGGTCGCCGGTTCTGCTCGGAAACTCTCGACGCCCCCGCCATGCGCGCCTTCATCGAGGAGTGCTCGCGCAAAGCTCTCGATGTCAGCCTCCATTCCGAAGACCTAACCAATCTCCAGCGCGGCCGTTTGCTGGACATTTTGCTCTGGGCCGGCGAACTCTTCCTTTTGTTGCGCGCCCCGCGCCTCTCTCTTGCCGAATCTATGGCTTCTTCTGACACTCCCGCTCTATCGCGTGCTGCCGTCTCTCACTTCTGATCTTCGGATTCCTCCCGCCTTGTCTTTGTCGATCTCCTTCACCATCGCGGAACTCCGCGTCCGCACCGCCCAGCCATTTGCCTGTTGACCCGTTGATTCACTTCACGTAACGTCCAATTCTTCGATATGCATTCGCAATGCATTCAAGAGACGCTCCAGAACGCCGAGAGCGACTTTCTCGCCGCTCTTACGGCGCCCTCATGAGAATCTTGATCACCATGCCCGTCTACGAAGACTGGCCTTCCGCGATGCAATTGTGCCAAGGCCTTGATAAGGTCTTCGCAAAAGCAAAAGCCCATCAAGTCAGCGTTCTTCTGGTGGACGACGGCTCCACGGAAACAGCCTGTCCCAGCGAACTTCCCTTCCGTCCTGTCGCTTTGGAAAACGTCTCCCTTCTTTCTCTCCGCCGTAACCTTGGGCATCAGCGCGCCATTGCTATCGCCTTGGCCCATATCCACAAAAACTGGCAGGGTAATGCCGTCGTGATCATGGATGCCGATGGAGAAGATCGGCCGCAGGATATACCTCTGCTCCTGAAAGCGATGGAGAACGCACCGAGGCCGACGGCCGTGTTTGCGGAACGCGGCAAGCGCCTGGAAAATGTCTTGTTTCGTTCGTTCTACAATGCCTACCGTGCCCTCCATCGGATTGTAACGGGCCGTGATATCCGCTTTGGAAACTTCAGCGTCTTGCCTTGGTCGCACCTGGACACCCTCGTCCTGTTCCCCGAAATGTGGAATCACTACGCCGCAACATTTCTGAAGTCGCGACTGCCCTATGTGCGCGTCCGTTGTGATCGCGCCAAACGGATCAGTGGCGAATCACACATGAACTACGTCAGCCTCTTAATCCATGGCTTGTCGGCGCTCTTCGCGAACCAGGAAGTCGCGGGCACGCGGTTGCTTCTGATAATGCTGGTTGCCACGATCGCTTTGTTTCTGACCATCCCCACGGTCATCGGAGTGCGTATTCTCTCGCACCTGGCGATGCCGGGATGGGCCACCATGATCATGGGGCTGCTGGTCATACTGGCAAGCCAGGCTTTGATCGCCGCCTTCCTGCTGATGTTTTCGATGATGATCGAACGCAGCAATCTGGGGTTCTTGCCGATGCGTGATTACGCCTACTTTGTTCGTGGTGAATCCGCGCTGTTCCCCCAAGGCTCCCGGCATCAACCTCCATTCCAAGGACCTTAGCAACCTCAAACGCGGCCGCACCGAGTCTCTGAATCTAACATCATCCTCACCCCTACTTTCGCTCGCGTACTTCTCTCTGTCGAGCGAGAAGGACGGAACCGCACCAAGATTCAAGATTAAACTCTATTCGTGAGTTATGCTGCTCTGTCTTGTATCATCGCGATGCAGTCTGATCTTGTTGCAAGACACTGGCAAAGAATTCTCTGAGCCTGCGGCAGCTTTGTGCAGAAAGAAAGTGCCTTGAGACCATGACTCCTGCATTTCGTCTTTCGATTGCGATTCCGGTTCATAATGAGGAGAGCGTCCTTCCGGAACTCCTACAACGGACGCGCGCCGTGCTTGACCAAATTCCTGGCGGTCCGCATGAAATCATTTTTGTGGACGACGGAAGCACCGATCACACGTTCGAACTCCTGGAACAGGCCGTGCGCCAGGACCCTCGTGTTCGCGCAATATCGCTTTCGCGAAATTTCGGGCATCAGGCTGCCCTGACCGCCGCTCTTGACCACCTCACTGGAGATGCTGCGGTTGTTATGGACGGAGATTTGCAGGACACCCCGGAAGCCATTCCGCAATTTGTCGATCGCCACCATCAGGGCTTCGACGTGGTCTACGCTCAGCGGATCCGGCGCAAGGAACCCTGGCCGCTCCGTCTGTGCTATTTTGTTTTTTACAGAATGATGGCCAGCCTCTCTGACGTGCGCCTGCCCCTGGATTCTGGGGACTTTGGCCTAATGTCCCGCCGTGTCATCGATGAGCTCCGGCGAATGCCAGAGCATCACCGCTATTTGCGCGGCATGCGAAGTTGGGTGGGCTTCCGGCAGACGGGGATTCTCGTTGAACGCGAAGAACGCCATTCGGGAAAGAGCAAATACAGCTTGTTCCGTCTGCTGAAGCTTGCGGCGGACGGAATCTTCGCCTTTTCAATTGTTCCGATCCGTGCCGCCGCACTGCTGGGCGCTGCCGCCATCGGTGTCTCCCTGTTGTACGTCCTCTATGCGCTCTACTACCGGTTTTTCTTGCAGCAATCGCCCCAGGGCTTCACGGCGTTGATGGCAGCTGTTACATTTCTTTCGGGCGTGCTTCTCTTTTTCCTGGGAGTGATCGGCGAATATGTCGGCCGGATTTATGAAGAGACGAAGGCTCGCCCGATCTATGTCGTTGAACGCGTCGCCGGCAATCTCAAAGGCCGTGCCGGAGAGAACTCCGCTGAGGCGCGCGGTGCCCGATGAGCGCTGGAGCGCAAGCGGTTCGGTTAGCTTCATAATAAGCTCCGGCGATATCCCCCAGAGTCTCTGCCTGCGATGACTTCCAAACGCGCCATAACCTACTTATCGGCTCCGGCTGAAGTCAGCATGGCGGATCGTTGGTTTGAGATCGCCGCCATCGATCATTTCTGGATTCGGCGGCGGTTTGAGGTTTTTCGGCGCCTTGCGGGCGATTTGATCCCCGGCGCGCGGGAGATCGCGGAGTTCGGGTGCGGTCATGGCCTGCTACAGCTGCAGATCGAAGAAGCCTACGGGCGGGAAGTCACGGGATTCGATCTAAATGAAATTGCTCTTAAGCAGAATGTCAGCCGTCGCAGCACTATCAATTGCTATGACATCCTCCAAAAAATTCCTGCACTTCGCGCAAGATTCGATTTGATTCTTCTTTTCGATGTGCTGGAGCACATCAGCGACGAAGACAGTTTTCTCAACGCACTGCTTTTTCATCTTTCCCCAGGTGGTAAGCTGATCATAAACGTTCCCGCCGGTATGTGGGCGTTTTCTCCCTATGACGTCGCGGCAGGACACGTCCGGCGCTTTTCAATCCGCTCTTTGCGGGATGCTGCGACGCGCAGCAATCTTGAAATCAAGAGCTGGACATACTGGGGGCTGCCCCTCGCTCCTACTCTGCTGCTTCGAAAGCTCTGGCTCTTGGGAAAGAGGAACCAGGACAAGATTATTTCAACCGGATTTGATCCGCGAAGCCGCTTCATCAACCAGGCACTCGGAATATTTTCGAAAGGTGAACCGATCCCGCAGAAATTTCTTGGAACGTCCCTGCTAGCTGTGCTGGAAACTGGCCGCCACGCAGGATAGGTCTAGCCAGGCAAGCGAGAAGGCTTCCAACCGCCTTTCCACTGGTGCCTCCCCGACCGCTACGTCCTTCAGTTAGCGTCTTTCCTAGCCATCATTGCCTTCCTCGTTCTGCCGCGTCTTACGCCATCACGCCTTCTTGCGCCCGCGGCTCTATCCGTTCTAAGTCACATCATGTTTTGGCGCTTCGCCTTCACCGTCTGAGCGCCACCACACTCCGTTTGAACTGAAATCCTCGTCTCTAAAGCCTCGGCAACACAATCCCGCTCTGCGACTGATACTTCCCCTTCTTATCCTTGTAACTCACTTCGCATTCCTCGTCCGACTCGAAAAAGATCACCTGGCAAAGCCCTTCATTCGCGTAAATCTTCGCCGGCAGCGGCGTCGTGTTGCTGATCTCCAGCGTCACGAAGCCCTCCCACTCCGGTTCGAACGGCGTCACGTTCACGATGATCCCGCACCTCGCGTAGGTGGACTTCCCCACGCAAATCGTCAGCACGTTCCGCGGAATCCGGAAATATTCCACCGACCTCGCCAGCGCAAACGAATTCGGCGGAATCAGGCACACCTCGCTCTTGATATCAACGAGCGACCGCGCGTCGAAATGCTTCGGATCCACAATCGTCGAATTGACATTCGTAAAAATCCGGAACTCGTCGGCCACCCGGATATCGTACCCATACGACGAAACTCCATAACTGATCACTCCCTCGCGCACCTGGCGGTCCGTGAACGGCTCGATCATCTTGTGCTCCAGCGACATGCGCCGGATCCAGCGGTCTGGCTTTACGGCCATCCATTCCTCCCCTGTCTCTCGCTTCGTTTTTTTTCTTTTCAGTTTTGCGATGCGAACGCAAAGAACTCTTCGGCGCGCGCGTTCAAAAGAGGTTCAGTGTAGATTACCCCTCACGTCTTGACAACCCACTCCGCACCCTCTAGCATCTGCCTCGGAACCGCTGGAGGATTGCGTGATCAAGCTGGACATCGTGAACGCTGTCGTCGCTCAGACGAGCATCAGCCGCACCAAGGCCGAACAAGCCGTCGAGACCGTCTTCGAATCCCTGAAGCAGGCCCTCGGCCGTGGACAGCGCATCGAGCTCCGCCGCTTTGGCGTCTTCAGCGTCAAGCCGCGCAAGACCGGCATCGGCCGCAATCCCCGTACTGGCGAAGAAGTCAACATCCCTCCCGGCAAAGCCGTCCGCTTCAAGCCCGGCAAAGAACTCCAGGGCATGGAAAGCGCCAAGTAGTCAAACTGCCTTTGTTTCCGCCCGCCCCAGAGAATTGAATCGGGTTTCACCCTCAATCGCCCTGCGCTGGCGCGAACCTTCCCATCTATGTTGTACTGATGTGTGTCCATTACCTCCATGGCTCCGAACATTTCGTGACCACTCCACTCCCAGAAAACCCGCCGCCCTCCATTCCGCTCAACTTCGCCTGGCGCGTCATCCCTCCCGGCGAATTCCAGTACGCCCACGTCCCCCATCGCCCTTCCCCAAAGACGTTGCTCCTCGCAGGCGTTCTATTCTTACTCACGCTCTGCACCTGCCTTGTCGCCGGCACGCAATTCGCCGTCGCCTACGCGCAAAATGAAGCTGTCTCCTTCGACGAATTTGTGCGCGCCTTCAAACTCTTCTACCAACATCCCGCGGGCCTTGCCGCTGGCCTCCCCTTCGCCCTCACGCTGCTCACTATTCTTCTGGCCCACGAACTCGGCCATTTCTTCGCCTGCCGCCACCATCACATTCGCTCCAGCTATCCCTTCTTCATTCCCTTCCCGTCCCTCATTGGCACATTTGGCGCGTTCATCCTCATTCGTTCTCCAATCCGCACCACCCGCGCGCTCTTTGACGTCGGCGCTTCCGGCCCGCTGGTGGGATTTATTCTCGCCGTTCCCGCCCTCGCCTACGGCGTTCTCCACGCAAAAATTGTTCCCGGCCTCTCCGACATGCAGCGTGTCGACCTTGCCTTTGGCACTCCCCTCCTGCTACGCCTAATCGCAACCTTTCTCCATCCCGGCATTTCTCCCAGCACTCTTCTCTTACATCCAGTTGGTCGCGCCGCCTGGGTCGGCCTTTTTGCCACTTCCCTCAATCTTTTGCCCGCCGCCCAGCTCGATGGCGGCCATATTCTGCGCTCGGTCAGCCCTCGCCTGCACCGCTACTCCTCTATCCTTCTCCCCGTCGCTCTCATCGCCCTCGGCATACTCCATTTCTGGGAAGGCTGGTACATCTGGGGCACTCTGCTTCTCGGAATGCGTTTCCTTCGCGTAGCCCCGATCTATGACCCGGCGCCGCTCAACCCGCCCCGCCGCTGGGGAGCGTTTTTTGCCCTTCTCGTCTTTCTCCTTTGCTTCATGCCCGCGCCGCTTTACTTCCCTCCCGGTCCACACTGATTGCACACACTCCGGCTTTGCTGCCTCCCGGCCGCTCGAGCGCAAATGCACGGCAGTTTCATCGTGCTGAAAGCGGAATGGATATCCTTACTATCGGCTCTTCGTCTGACTTGTATCGGGGATAGTAGCGCGGGGCGCGGCGCAGGTTCAGTTCGGACCTTTGGTCTCAGCGAACAGTTTCGATGCCGCCTCGCGCGCCTGCTGAACCTTCTCGCTCGCTGCGCTCGTCGGTTCAAGCTGCAGATAGGCGTCCAGGTATTGGACTTGCATTTGATAGTCGCGTCGCCGTCCATAGACGTCAGCTAACACAAGATAAGCCTGTGCAAACCCCGGCCTTAGGACTAGCGCCTGCCGCGCGCTTTTCTCGGCTTCCTCGAGGCGGTTGAGCCCCAGCAGCGTCATACCCAGGATGGCGTAGCCGTCCGGTGAATTCTCATCCATATCCAATCCCCGCCGGAGGATCGCTTCCGCTTCCTTGCCTTTGCCCTCTAAGTAAAGGACATACCCAAACCCAAACTCCGCCCAGGCATACTTCCCGCCGCTCAAATCAATCGCCGTCTGAAAGGCTTGCCTGGCTTCTTCCAGCCGGCCCAGTCTCGTCTCCACCGCCCCCATGTGGTAGTAAGCCTCGTAGTACTTGGGAAATGCTTGCGTAGCCTTCGCAAAGTGGCTTAGGCTCCCAGTCTGATCGTTCTTCCCCATGCACTCCAATCCCTTCCGGTATTCATTCCGCGCTTTATCCGGAATCTTCAATTCGTCAACCGAAACCGTGTACTTGCCTCGGAAGGGTTGAGAGATCTTGGTCGCCATCAAATGGAGTACCAGCTTGACGGGCGAGCCTTCAAACTGCGCTTTCGTCTGTAACGATTCGTACCCCGGTTGCTCGACCACCACCTCGTACGTGCCCGGAGGCAGACCGTGCAGCTCAAATCGGCCATCATAGTCGGTCAATATGCTGCGGAACACTCCCAGGTTGTGCGATTTCACGCTGACCGCCGCCTGTTCCACCGGCCGATTATCCAACTGCGAAAGCACCGTTCCGGAAATCATTCCCTCCGTCTGGCCAACGTTGGAGACTTGCGCCTCTGCCGCGGGCGTGCACACCCCCAGCCCGCAGAGGATCGGGGCAAGATTCAGGGAAATGTTTAGCAAGAGGATCGGGAGGAAACTCGCCTGCAGACGCGCCTTCTCAACGTTTGGTAACTCGCACAGCATCTCGACCTGCCGCACACCCTGGAGGCCTTCCCTCTAGGGACTGGGCGGTTGGGAGAGTTAATCCGTCGGGCCGCCTTCAACCACTTCCACAGTCGCTTTCGATCTGGGGTTGTGGTTTCGCCAGCGCCGCCGGTGCACCTGAACTCCTCGATGCCAACCGCTGCGTGCCCTGCAATCTTCTGCCGGGGAAAACCTCTTGTCTGTCTTTTATTGGACAGTGCACCGTTCGTGCCAAAGTCTATGTTTCCTCATGCGCTACGCAGTTCCACCCTCGCGCACCGGTGTCGGCGCACTTCGCACTCCGTCATCTTCTTTCCTTTCAGTGCGCGGTTCTTGAACATTTTCCTCAAACGTATTTTTCTGTGGCCAATCGAGCACTGGCAATCCAATCGAAAATCATCCGCTGAGCTTTCAGATACTGTCTCATCCAGCGACACTTGTGCCGTCCCGGCTCACATTGAGATTTTTTCTTGGTTACCCGGACAGCCTATGAGCGCTCGGGCTTCAGCCCGGCCACTCTGCGGCAACTACCGAACTGCCCCGGAGCGCATGTCCTGCGCGTAGTTTTCCAGCGCCTCCAGGTCCTCGGCTGGGCCGGAACCCAAAGCGCTGCGCCTTTTCAGTGCTTCGCCAGCCGCTTGCGCAGGGCTCCAGGACCTCAAAAAGACACCCTCCCGCAAATACCTCAGTTGCTGAAGGGTGGTATCGGAAGCGCCTCCATACTTGTCTACCTGCTGGAGGAAGAACTCAAAGAGGGGTTTGGGAAGTTCAAACGAGTCCGGAACATCCTGACGCGTATATTCATAGATTGTCTTCTGGTGCCACGGATCGAACTTCTTCGTGTCAAAGCGGTCGTTTTGGTCGAGAAAGATCTGCGACGTGGGCACAACCACGCGGACAACGGGGCCCGTCGCTGGATGCACCACCCAGACCGCAACCGTGTGATTTGGCGTGGGCCACAGAAGCCCGACACTCTTCACCCCCGTGCGCTCCACAAGAAATGCATAGAGTGCGGACAGCTCATCGCACTCTGCTGTTGCCGTTGATTCCAAAGGAGTTGGCTTCCTGACCGTCTGCCATTGTTTCCAAATCCGGTCGGAGTTCGGCGGTTGATCCGTGATCGCCCAATGCAGGTTCCAAAATCCTGCATCCCGCGTGGCCTCAAACAACAAGCGCACCAGGACATAGTCCGAGTACCGGACGCTCTTCGGCGGCAGGTTATGCGCCGCTAGGAAGGCCTGATAACCAGTCCGCATCCCGGAACTGCTCTCAAGAGCACTCGCCTTCCTCCGAAGGAGCTTTACAAGCTGCGCCACGGTGTCCCCCGGCATGGACGAAACCGGCGGACCAGGCTTTCGCTCCTGCGAGTACGCACGGGAGCTCGCCGCCATCAGCACCGCGCACGCCAATAGGTTCACAAGCAGCGTTTTTGGAAGTGTCCGCTTCATTGGATGGTTAGGATGCCCCCTCGATTATAGTGGTAGCCCTCCCCTTCCACCACCCGTCGCCGGTCGGCTGTGCCGCAGTCTTACTCGCCACTCTTTGGCTGCTACCTTAACTCCTTCCCATTCGCCTAGCTTTCGAAGTCCCTTTGGATCTGTCCGCTGGATTTTCAATCTTTGCATCGAGCCTGACGGCGAACAGCCTCGCCAGGTTGCCAGGAGAGTGCTCCTTACATCTTCTCTCGGCTGGCTTGCCCCTCTGTGCTTTCTGTACTCCGGGCGCTTGTGGGGATGGCTCACCGCAGCGCTGCAAGCATCCATTCTCCTCGCTTGCTCCGCGGTTTTCGTTGAAGATCTGATCGTGAGCTTCCGCAAGATGCCCTTCACCTGCTCTTATCCAGCCTTTCAAAGCAACTCTCCGCTTGTCCTCGTTGGCTACGTAGCGGGTTTTGTCATCTTCGCCGTCGACATTCCCGAAATCGTGCTGTGGTCCGTGTTCACTCGATGGGGAGCCGCTGTTTTTATTCCACTAGTTCTGCTCATCCGTGCCGGATTGCGCCAATTCCGCAAACCGATGGCGGACATGGATCAAGCAGCTCATCTTCGAGGAAGATTCCGCTTCTGGTTTCTGAGGGAGGTTCAACAAATTCCTAGAATCAGCTCACAACAAACTGAGTGGATCCACATCCACCAGCACCGCGGTGCCAGGGATTTCTTTCGCGTTACAATACGCCATCGCGCCGGTCAGCACCTTCGTCAGCACCGACCGCTTCGGCGACTTGAGCAGGAACTGGAACCGGTGCTCTTTTTTCAAGCGCGCCAGGGGTGCCATGGCCGGCCCCAGGATGCGCACGCCCTTATCGTCGTGCGGCGCAAAGTACTCGGAAAGCTGCCGCGACCAGCGGATCGCCTTCTCCAGGCTCGTGTCCCGCACGATCACATTCGCCAGTGACGTAAACGGCGGGTATGCCATCATCCGCCGGAAATGCAGTTCGCGCTCGAAAAAGGCCGCGTAGTCCTGCTTGACCGCATCCTGAATCGCATAGTGCTCCGGATAAAATGTCTGGATCAGCACTCGTCCGGGGAGTTCGCCGCGCCCCGCGCGCCCCGCGACTTGCGTCAGCAACTGGAACGTTCGCTCCGCCGCGCGAAAATCCGGCAAGCTCAGCGACGAATCCGCCGAAATCACGCCGACCAGCGTCACCCGCTGAAAGTCGTGCCCTTTCGCTAGCATCTGCGTGCCCACAAGAATGTCCAGCGCGCCGCCCGCGAACGCGCCCAGCGTTTCTTGATACTGTCGCTTTGTCCGCGCCGTGTCCCGGTCCAGCCGCGCGATCCGCGCGCCTGGAAATTCCTTGCGCAATCGTTCTTCGAGATGCTCCGAGCCTTCGCCGAAAAAATAAACATACTGCGACTGGCACTTCGGGCATTGCTTCGGTATCTGCTGGATCGATCCGCAATAATGGCACTCCAGCCGGTTGCGCTGCTTGTGATGCGTCATCGAAATGCTGCAATTCACGCACTGAACGGACGCACCACAGCTCCGGCAAAGCACCGACCACGAATACCCGCGCCGGTTAATAAGCACCAGCGCCTGCGTTCCCTTCGCCAGACATTCTTGAATTCCCGCGTGCAGCTTCGCGGAAATCGGACTCGCTTTGTGTGTCTGCTGAAACTCTTCGCGCAAATCCACGATCTCCACGCTCGCCAGCGAACGTTGCGCCACGCGCGAAGCCAGCGTCAGCAACTCGTATTTTCCGTTGCGCGCGTGATGATACGTTTCCATGGACGGCGTCGCCGAACCCAGCAGCGCCGCCGCGCCTTCCATCTTCGCGCGCACGATCGCCACGTCGCGCCCGTGATATCGCGGCGTCTCTTCCTGCTTGTAACTGTTCTCTTGTTCCTCATCGACGATGATCAATCCAACTTTTTCTAGCGGCGCAAAAATCGCCGACCGCGTCCCCACCACCACGCGCGCCTCGCCATTCCGCACGCGCCACCACTCGCGCGCCCGCTCCACCTCGCTCAGCGCCGAGTGCAAAACGGCCACGCCCTCAAACCGTGCGCCAAACCATGCGCGGCACTGCCGCCCAATCCAAAGTGTCAGCGCAATCTCCGGCACCAAAATAATCGCCGTCTTTCCACGCGCCAAAGTGTCCTGCACCGCGCGCAAATACACTTCCGTCTTCCCGCTGCCCGTCACGCCATGCAGCAACTGCACGCCAAATTCACCCAGCTCAAATCGCCCGCGAATCGCCTTGAGCACGCTCTCCTGCTCCGCATTCAATTCATGCGCCGCCGGCGCATACCCCGCGTCGAACGGATCCTCCGCAGGATCGAGCGGCTCCTCCCAACTCTCGAGCAACCCGTCGCGCAGCATTCGCTCGATGAATGCACGCGTAGCCTGCGCCAACGTCAAGAGCTGCGGCAAAGGCAACGGCCCGCGCTCGGCTTCGAGCAGCTCTCTGATTCTTTCTTCTCTACGATTCCTCTGCGCACTCTGCGTCTCCGCGTTATCTTTTTTTTGGCTTTTCTCCTCCGACGGCTCGACGCTCGCCGTAGCATCGCCTTTCCACGCAATCACACGCTGCGTTTTTCTTTTTCTTCCCTGCACCATCTCCCGAATTTCAATAAGCCCGCGCCGTTGCAATCTCTGCAAAGCCGATGCATCCACTCCCAGCTTTGCCTCCGGACCGGGCAGCAACATTCCTTTCTTTTCTTTCAGCTTCGTCAGAAACGCCGCTTCTCCGCTCGTAAGGCCATGCGACAATTCCCCGCCGCTCAAACTTTCCCCCGCCCCGCGGCCCGCGTCCGTCAAGACAATTTGCCGCTGCGATTTCAGCTCCGTCAGCGGCGGTAGCATCGCGCGAAACACCTCCCCGACCGGCGCCAGGTAATACCCCGCAATCCAGTGCGCCAGCTCGATTAACTTCGGCGGCAGCGCCGGAACAAGATCCAGCACGCGCGTGATCTCGCGCACCTTTGTCCCAGCCGGCGCGCTCTCCACGAATTCCACCACAACGCCGACCATCGCTTTCTTCCGGAACGGCACCAGCACGCGGCTCCCCGCTTGCACCGTTTCGCGCAAAGCCTCCGGCACCGCGTACGTAAACGCCGTACGCAGCGGCACGCTCAGCGCCACATTGCAAAAAGCGGAGTTCATCTCGTCGTGTAGTGTATCAGCAGGTGGAAACGGCACCGAAAATCGCGAGAGCAACTCGTTCCGCAAAAACGCAAATTTATCGGCTGATCAAATAAATCCCGGAAAAAATCGTAACGATGCCAACCCATTGCCATCGCGAAATATGTTCGCGAAGAAAAATCGCCGCGAGCCCCACAGTCACAGCTCCATAGAGCGAACCGAGCACGCTGATGACAGCCACTTGTTCCATCCGCATCCCGTGATTGCTGAACACGAACGCGGCGGTATCAAGCAGACCCATGCCTAGCGCCATCCAACGCACTTCGCCGCGCGGCAATTGAAGCGGCTGCCTCGCGATAAAAACTGCCCCTAATCCCACCACACTGCTCGTCAGCCGAATCAGCCACACCGCTTGCGTCGCGCCAACGCGAGGAATCACGCGAACGCCGAGCAGCCAAAACAGCACCGCAAAACCAAACGCGGCAGCAACCGCCCAGCCGAGTCCTCGGCTATTCTTCGCTGCTCCCGCCGCGCCGCTTTCCTCGGGTGCTTTTTCACAGCTCGCAACAATCACGACGCCCAGCAAAGTAAGAATGATTCCCGCCACGCGCACCGACGTCAACCGCTCCCCGCCGATCCAGGAAATCAGCAGCGTCAGCGCCGGATAACTCGCCGAAACCGGACCGACCACCGCAATCTTGCCGATCTCAAACGAGCGGTAAAACGCCAGCGTCGCAGACCCATTGATGCATCCTGCGAGCACTCCCCACGCCCACGGCCGCCACCCCGATCCGTCCGCCAGATGCCCCCAGCCGCCAAGCCACGGCAGAAAAATCGTCAGCAACGTGAACCCGGTCACCTGCATATAAAGCATGGCTCGCAGCGTGCCCACGCGGTGCGTCGCAAAACGCGCAATAAAATCCGCCCCGCCCCACGCGAGCGCCGTCAGCAACCCCAGCAAAATTCCCATTCGTTTATTCTGCCATCACAGAGCGAAACCGCATGAAGATCGACAACACTGTTAGGGGAGGGGAGAGCGAGTCAGCGAACTGGTGTCGAAAACGATTCATGGAATGGGCTGCTTCACTTCTTGTCGGCAGGCACGCGCCGTTTCAATTCTTCAAACCAGTTCAGCACGACGTTGATCTGCTTTGGCGCAGCCGATTCTTGTTCGCTGAGCTTGAGCATCAGGAAGCGCTGGCCGTCGAGAGAAACATCGTAGTTGGGAGACGTAGCTGGGCTTCGCTCGTACCGTCCTTCAAAGAGCACGCGCGGTTTACCGGCCGCCAAACCGGACTGCGTGGCGATGTCCACGGCCATCATCTTGTCACCGCTGCGGTAAAACAGCTCGCGCCCGTTAGGGTTCCACGCCGGCTCGGTGCCCCCGTCTGTCGAGATTTGCCACTTCCCGCCAGGGCCAGGATAGGGCTGCACGTAGACCTCATAGCGGCCCGATTCATTCGAAATATAAGCCAGCCAGCGTCCGTCAGGGGAAAAACGCGGCACACTCTCGTTGAATGGCGTTTGAAGGAAAGGTTGCGGTTTGCGGTCGCTGAGCCGAAGCATCCAAATGTCCGGTCCCGTGATGGGATTGGTTTCCATAAACGCCAACACTTGCCCATCCGGGGACCAGGACATCGGAACGTTGGAATTCGGACTGGATGTCAACCGCTCCAGCCCGCCGCTGCCGTCCGCAAGCCGCAAGTAGATGTTGAAGGTGCCCTCTTTGTCGGAATTAAACGCTATCCGTTTGCCATCCGGGCTCCAGGTCGGGTTGTGGTTTACAGTCCCTTCAAACGTCAAGCGGGTCAAGGTTTCCCGAGCGAGATCGTAAAGCCAAAGATGTGTTTCATGTTCGCTAATCCCCACGGCCACTCTTGCACCGTCGGGAGAAAGCCGTGGAAATAGGTAAGTTCGGGCAGGGGCGGCAATGGTCTGCTCGGCGCCATTTCGCGCGACCCACACCAGACGGCGTTGCGCCAACTGGATATCTCCGCGAACATAGACGAGCGATCCTGTGGCCGAAATGCTGTATTGGGAGGAGCCTGTGGTGTTGGATTGCAGGACGCCCTCCACCATTGGGGCGGGAGCTCCGGCCAGCGTCAGCCGCCGGGGGTCAAACGGCACCACCATCAGCGTTCCGTCTTGCGCATAAATCAGATGTTCGGAGGCCGCGTAGCGGGGCTGCGTCCCGCCTCGGATCAGATTTCGCCGCTCGCCCGTCCCGATGGACTGGACGAGGATCTGCGTATTGGCCCAATCAAATCCGGATGTTGGAGCAACGGAAAGCACCGCCTCACCACCAGGCAAGAAATCCGGCCAGCGCTGGGCCTCACCCTTTTCGACGCGAGTCAACGGTTGTGGCGTGCCTCCCCCGGCTGGCATTTGTTGGAGAGCCGAGGCTCCTTGGCGTTTGAAGGCGATGATCTCCTTGCTGTTCCAACTGGCCCCATGAAGCAGCACAGCATCGTTAAGGGTTTGTGCCGATCCCCCGGTCAGGGGGACTTTCTTCAGCTTCTGCCCGGAAAAAAAACCCAGCCATTGCCCATCGGGCGAGAAGAAGGGGTTGACTCCGCCCTCGGTGCCTGTGATCGGCCTGGCCTCCAGGCTATCCATCGCACGGAGGTAAATCTGTTGTGCGCCGGCTTGGATGGCGACGTAGGCGAGCTGGCTTCCGTCGGGTGAAAGTGCCACGGCGGGTTGTTCCAGCCCCCCGAGCTGCTGCCCAGGCGGCAGCGTAATCACCGTGCGGCTGACGGGGCGTGGCGGTGAGGGCTTCAAATTCCAAGTGGCCAGGCCCGCGATCGCCGCACCGAACAGCAGTGCGGCGACGCTGAGGGTAAGCGCACGCCACCCGGGCACGCTTCTCGCTGGGGCCACCGGTGACTGCGTGACCTGCGAGCCACTCTCCGCGATCCACTTCAATTCCAATTCCAAGTCGCGCGCCGTTTGCCAGCGGTCGTCCGGTTCTTTTCCCAGGCAGCGTCGGATAGCACGCTCCAGCGCAGGAGGAGTCATCGGCTGCAGTGTGCTAATGGACGCGGGTTCTTTTTCGAGGATGGCTGAAGCAACGCTGAGCTGGCTCTTGCCTGGGAAGGCGCGCTGGCCAGTCACCATTTCATAGAGCACCGCGCCAAACGAGAAGATGTCACTGCGCGTATCGAGCGCTTTCCCCTCCACCTGTTCGGGCGACATGTACTGGAAGGTGCCAACGATCGTACCTTGGTGTGTAACGGGCGTAGTGCGGGTGATCGCCGCCGTGAGCGTCGCTCCCGATGCCAGCGGAGCCGCCGCTTTCGCCAAGCCGAAGTCCAGAAGCTTCGTGCCGGACTTGGTGATCATGATATTGCCGGGCTTCAGATCGCGGTGAACGATGCCCTGGCGATGCGCTTTATCGAGCGCGTCGGCGATCTCCACTCCATACCTGAGTGCTTGCGCGAGCGGCAGCGGCCCTTTTTCTAGAAGTCTCGCAAGCGTCTCCCCTTCGAGATACTCCATGACCAGATAGTTGGTGCCGTCTTGATGGCCAATATCATAGAGCGCGCAAATATGCGGATGATTCAGGCTGGAGATGGCTTTAGCTTCCTGGTCGAAGCGCTGCTGCAAAATTGGATTGCCGGAAAGATGGGAGGGAAGGATCTTGACGGCGACGCTGCGGTCGAGGCGCGTATCGCGGGCGCGATAGACTTCGCCCATGCCGCCCGCGCCCAGCGGCGCCTGGATCTCGTATGGCCCGAGTCTGGTGCCCGCCGCCAGGCTCATTTCTCTCCTAACTCCGCGTCCCAATTCTCCACCAGGGTAATCGCCGCATTCAGTTGACCGCGTTCGTAAACGAGAATAAATCGCTGGCCGTCCGCGCTAACGTCGTAGGAACCAACGAGTGTCCTGTAAGGCCGCGATTCAAACAGTGGCTTTACGGCCCCAATTACAAAACTCGACCCGTTGGAGTTTACTTCCGCGGCCATCATCTTGTTGTCGAGCGAGAGGTAGAAAAGTTCTTTCCCATCATGCCGCCAGCGAGGCTCGTCCCCTTCGGCCGTGGAGACTTGCCATTTGCCACCTGGCCCGGGAAAGGGCACGACATACACTTTGAAGCTGCCCGACTCATTCGAACAGTACGCCAGCCATTTGCCATCGGGGGAAAAGGAGGCCCGCACCATAGTGAACACTGGGGACTGCTGAATCGCAAAAGGTTTCCGTTCGCCGGCAAGCGGGAGAATGAGCACCCCGGCAGATCCCTGCTGGTAATCCTGATAGACCAGGAACTTGCCGTCCGGGGACCAATCGTTGACGTACTTCACATGGGTGGTGGCTTCCAGAAGGAGTTCCTCGTTTCCCGAACCATCCGCGGGCTTTTGATAAAAACTGAACTTCCCGCCACGGACCGAGGTGTAGCTAATCCGCCGCCCGTCGGGAGACCACGTTGGAAACAAATTTGCCAGGCCCGCGGCGGCGCCGAAGGTGAGACGCGTCTTCGCACCGTGCGCGAAGTCGTAGCTCCAGATGTCAAATCCGGAAGAGCTAAGTGTGAACAAGACTTTCTTTCCATCCGGCGAGAAGCGCGGGAGGCTGTAGGCGTCCTGCCCTGGCACACTTTCCACCTTCTTGCCGGTGCGGTCCACCAGGATGAGCTCCCGCCCGGAGCCACTATTACCCTCCAGATAAGCGAGCAGCCCATTTTGCGAGGCGGAAAAATCGCTGTGGAGTGTTAGCTCATCCTGCTGGACCGGGTCTGCGATGGGAACGGGATCGCCCACCAATTCCAGGCGCTTCGTGTCGAACGATTGGGCCATGAGCGTGTTTTGCCGCATGAAGAGAATGTGCCCCGAAGCGTACATGGCGCCTCCGTGGACATGCAGCAGCTGTCTGTTCTCCTTCGAATCGAGCGACCCGATGACAATATTGTTGGAGGGGTTTTCCTTGAACCCAAAGAACGATCCGGCAAGGTAGAGGTAGTGCCGCCCGTCCGGCAAAAACTGGGGCCAGCGATTTGTGATCTCGCCCTCTGCACTGTCCATGCTGGTCACTTGCACTGCCGCCCCTCCGGAGGCAGAAACCCGCAGAATCGGTGCATTGATATTCGGTGCAAAAAGAATCACACCTTCCTGATTCCAGGTCCCGCCTCGCGCATTGGGAGCTTCGCAAAGGGCCAGGGGAGGTCCGCCAGAGGCGTCGATTTTCTTTAATTTGCCTGCGGCAAAGAATCCGATCGTTCGGCTGTCTGGCGACCAGAAGGGGTAGGTGGCTTCCTCCGTGCCCGCAAGGGCCTGCGCCTGGAGCGAATCGACCGGCCGGACCCACAACAATTTCTTGCCGTCGGCAGTTTGCGCCACATACGCCAATCGAAGCCCGTCGGGCGAGAGCGCGAACCCGGAAATCTGACCGGAGAGAAGAAAGCTCGAATCGGGCATGGGTTTCACATACGAGCGAACAATCCGAACCTTCTCCGGCGCGCGTTTCCAATGCAAAACGGCAAATGTCGCCGCTGCCAGCGCGCACACCAACGCCACCAGCCACGCCAACTGTTCACGAGTCTTCGTTCGTACGATCGCCGGAGCGGGAACGCCGCCCTGCGAGCCGGATTCGCCGATCCACTTCAATTCCAGCGCAAGGTCGCGCGCCGTCTGCCAACGCTGTTCTGGATCTTTCGCCAGGCATCGCCGAATCGCATGATCCAGAGTTGCCGGGGTCATCGGTTTACTGCTACCGATGGGCGCGGGCTCTTTTTCCAGGATTGCCGACGCCACGCTCAACTGAGTCTTACCTTCGAACGCCCGCCGGCCCGTGAGCATCTCGTACAGCACCGTACCCAACGAGAATATGTCGCTCCGGCCGTCCAGTTCTTTCCCCTCGATTTGCTCCGGCGACATGTACTGAAACGTGCCAACAATTGTGTCTTGCTGCGTGACCGGCATCGTGCGTGTCACCGCTGCGGTGAGCGTCGCTCCCGTGATCGGCGGAACCACCGCTTTAGCCAGGCCAAAGTCGAGCAGCTTCGCGCCGGATTTCGTCAGCATGATGTTGCCGGGTTTCAAGTCGCGGTGAACAATCCCCTGGCGGTGGGCTTTATCGAGCGCGTCGGCGAGTTCGACGCCGTACAGGACCACCACGTCGAGGGGCAGCGATCCTTTTTCCAAGCGCGCCGAGAGCGTTTCACCCTCGAGGTATTCCATAATGAGATAGTCGACGCCATCCTGCGAGCCAACGTCGTGCAATGTGCAGATGTGCGGATGACTCAGAGCGGAGACAGCGCGAGCTTCGCGCTCGAAGCGCTGCCGCGCTTCGGGCGTATGAGCGAGATGCTGTGGCAAAACTTTGATTGCAACCGTACGGTCGAGCCGCGTGTCGCGCGCTCGATATACTTCTCCCATGCCACCGGCACCAAGGGGTGCGACGATCTCATAGGGGCCCAAGCGAGTGCCGGAGGCGAGAGACATTGGGCGGGATTATAGCGCAAGCTGCAAAATATCAGCCCTGCGAACTGGAGGAACCACTCAGGGGCGGCTTCCTGCCAAGATGTTTTGTTCAATCACTTCTGAGCTACGAAGAGGGTTTGCCTTTTTTCACTTCGAGGCCGAGGACGGCCATTACTTTTTGGAGATCTTTCCAGACTTCGCTTTTTGCGGGCGGATTGCGCAGCAAATACGCGGGGTGATAGGTGGCCAACAGTTTTCTGCCGCGAAATTCCAGCCACTCGCCGCGGAATTGTGAAATTCCGCGATTGGTTTGCAGCAATGTTTTCGCGGCGACGGCTCCCAGGCAGACAATCACTTTCGGCGCGATGGTGTCAATCTGGCGCAAAAGAAATGGCGAACACGTATGAACTTCGTCTTCTTCCGGTTGGCGGTTCTCGGGCGGGCGGCACTTAACCACATTGCAGATGTAAACGTCTTTGCGGTGGAGGCCCATCGCTTCAATCATTTGCGTGAGCAATTTTCCGGCGCGGCCGACGAAGGGCAGTCCTTGTGCGTCTTCATCCGCGCCCGGGCCCTCGCCGACGAAAACCAATTCGGCCTTGGGGCTTCCATCGCCGAAGACAATTCTGTGGCGCGTGCTGTGGAGCTTGCAGCGCGTGCACTCGCCGAGATCTTCGCGAATTTTGAGCAGCGTGTCGTCCGCAATCTTTTCTACCGCTTCAAATAGTGATGGCCCTGCCGCCACTGGCAATGGAGGAAGTGAAATCTTCGAAGTCGCTAGAGCGGCCGCTGGCGCGGGCTTCGGCAATTCGAGCTTGCGGACGGGTCTCGGCAATGTCGCTTCCTCGCGAGGAATCAAATTTGAATGAGTTACGCCGGTGGATATATCCAATCGTGGTTCGCTACCATGCGAAGAGTCCGAGCCCCGGTTCCGGTAGAATTGTCGGATTCCGATGTCTTCGTAGAAACCGAGCCGGTCCGCAATTTTTTTCTGGAGGAGTTCAGGAATGCGCTCGGCCATGGTGGGATCAAATGCGGGAGCGTTTCACAGTAGCCGCTCCGTGCAGAACGCCGCGAAGCCGCAATACTTCGTCCAAAATCCGCTGCGCCACTTCGCTCTTGGTCAATTTCGGGAGCGCGAGGTCGCGGCCATCACGCGAGAAGAGCGTCACGATATTGGTATCCTGGTCAAAACCTGCGCCTTCGGCGGTGACGTCGTTGGCCACGATTAAATCCGCGTTTTTTGCGGAAAGTTTTTTTCGCGCGTTTTCCGCGACGTGATCTGTTTCCGCCGCGAAGCCCACCACGATTCTCTGGCCCTTGTTTCTCGCCACCTCTGCCAGAATGTCGCTGGTCGGCTCAAGAGAAATCGTCAATGCCGCTTCGCTCTTCTTGATTTTTTCCGTGCGCTGTTCCACGGGGCGATAGTCCGCCACGGCAGCGGCAAGGATGGCGATGGAAGCAGAAGCGATCCGGTCCACGACGACATGATGCATTTCCTTCGCGGTGCGCACGCCAATATGCTCCACGCCAGGGGGGACGTCCAAATCCACGGGGCCGCTCACGAGAATGACTTTCGCGCCGCGCCGCGCCGCCGCTTCGGCGACCGCATAACCCATCTTCCCGGAGGAGCGGTTGGTGATATAACGAACCGGGTCGAGATCCTCGCGAGTCGGCCCCGCGGTGATCAGCACCGTCTCTCCGTCCAAATCCCGCTGCGCTTTCAGCATCTCGCGCACGGCAGCGACGATCGCGTTTTGGCTGGCAAGACGCCCGGCGCCGGTCATCCCGCAAGCGAGATAACCTTCATCCGGATCGACGATTTTCACGCCGCGCGCCCGCAGCCTCTCGACGTTTTCCTGCGTGGCCGCGTGATTCCACATATTGACGTTCATGGCCGGCGCCATCACGACGGGCGCGGTCGAAGCTAAATATAATGTTGTGAGAAAATCGTCCGCGATGCCGCGCGCAAATTTTGCCAGGATATCGGCGGTGGCCGGCGCAACCAGCAAAAGATCGGTGCGCTGGGCGACGGCGATGTGTTCGATGGCGCTTTCGAGATTGGCTTCACCGCCGGAGGAATCGCCGAAAAGGTCAGTAATCACCTTTTGCCCGCTCAATGCCGCGAAGGTCAGAGGCGTTACAAACTCACGCGCCCCGCGGGTCATTACCACCTGCACGCTGAAGCCGTCCTTCTGCAGGAGGCGCACGAGTTCCGCGGCTTTGTAGGCCGCAACTCCTCCGGTCACACCCAGCGTGATTCGCATGCTTTCCTCGGCGGCCCGCTACTTGCGCCGCTTGTTGCCGTCCTTATCCGTATCGATCGAATCCGGTTCGGTAAAATCGTATTCGATCAGGCTGTTCTCCAGCTCTTCGCACGCGATGCGCGTTGGTTTTTGGGTTCTTGGATTCTCGAGCAGGGGCGGCGCACCGGCCATAATCTGCCGTGCGCGCCTCGCCGCGAGCACTACGTAAGCAAACTGGCTCTCCGGAGCTTTGGTCTGCATAGTCATCTCAGTCATTCCCTCCCAAACGATGCCAGAAGTTGTTGCACTGTCGCCCTCCGCCGCGCGCTGGTGCAGCGCAGGGCGATCACAATTGCCTGCGCTTCACGGCCCGCGCGTTCCACGTCCTCGTTCACCACGCAAAAATCATAATACTTCTCAAAGGCCGCAATCTCGTCGCGCGCTTTCGCCAGCCGCCGCGCGATTTCTTCCTCCGAATCCTGGCCGCGGCTGCGCAGCCGCTGTTCCAGTGCTTCGCGCGACGGCGGCAAAATAAAAATGGCCGCGGACTCCGGCAACTTTTGTTTTACCTGCGCCGCGCCTTGAACGTCAATCTCCAGAACCAGATCGCGTCCGGTCTTGCGCGATTCCTCCAGCCACTTCTTCGGCGTGCCGTAGGAATGTTTTCCAAAAACTCGGGCGTACTCCAGGAATTCGCCGCGCGCGACCATGGCGTCGAACTCCGCTTCGGTGACAAAATCATAACACTTCCCGCTGGCCTCGGTCGCGCGCCGCGACCGTGTAGTACATGAGATCGAAGGCATGGTGCCGGGCAGCTCCAGAATTTTCTGCACCAGCGTGGACTTGCCCGATCCCGAGGGCCCCGACACAATCAACACCAGCGGCGCGATCTCTGTGCCCGTGCTCATTCGATGTTCTGCACTTGCTCCCGCAGTTTTTCGATCTCCGCCTTGATCTCCAAGGCCAGTCCGGTGATGGCCAGCGCTTCGCTTTCGACGCCGGGCGTCTTGGAGAGCATGGTGTTGGCTTCGCGATGCATTTCCTGTAAAAGAAAATCCAATTTTTTTCCCAGCTCGCCGGCACCGTCCAGCAGTTTTCCGAATTGCTGGAGGTGGCTTCTCAGCCGGTCTAATTCTTCACTGATATCGCTGCGTTCCGCAAGCAGGGCGGCCTCCTGCGCGAGCCGCGCCGGATCGATGCCCGTGCCACCGAGCAATTCTTTCAGCTTGGCGTCGAGACGGCGCGAGAACGCCGGGCGCAAGGTGGCGGCTAGCTCGCGCACTTTTACTGTGTCATCCGCGATTTTGGCAAGGCGCGCGCGCAGCTCCTCGACAAGGTGCTTGCCTTCCGCGCGGCGCATATCATCCAGCTTAGAGAGCGCTTCGCGCAAGCAACTGTCCAGGGATTGCCCAAGCTTCTCTTGCTCTTCCTCGGTTTCAGGCACAGCCGTCGTGATACCGGAGATCACGCCGGGCAATCGCAGCAACGCAACAACGTCCATGTCCGTTGCGGCTCTGGTCTCTTGCCGCAGCGCTTCCGCGGCCTTCAGATACGCTTGCACCAACTCCCTGTTCACCTGGATGGGCGCCGACTTCCCGGGTTCCACGGCGACGGTGACTTCCACGTGGCCGCGGTGAATCCGTTCGCGCGCAATTTTGCGGAGGCGAAGTTCGTAGAGATCGAAGCCTTCCGGGATTCGCAACTTCAGATCCAGGAAGCGATGATTCACGCTCTTCACGCTCACGCGGACCCCCCAGCCATGTAGCTCGCCGCGCGCTTGCGCGTAGCCGGTCATGGAAAGGCATTCGCTTTTTTTCGTTGGTACTGTAGTCGTTTGGGTCATAAGGAATCGGGTGAAGTACTGCTTTTTCCAGAGTCGGCTTGCGCCGTTGCCAGCACGTCGTCATCGGCAAACTGCAAATCGTAGAGCCGCGCATAGCTGCCGCCGCGCGCGATCAATTCCGCGTGCGTTCCGCTTTCGCGAATCTGACCATCTTCCAGGACGAGAATTTTGTCGGCGCGGCGAATGGTTGCAAGGCGATGCGCGATCACAAACGTGGTGCGGCCGACCATGAGATTGGCCAGAGCTTTCTGCACGTACAATTCGGATTCGGCGTCGAGCTCGGACGTGGCCTCGTCGAGAATGAGGATGGGAGAATTCTTCAGAATGGCGCGCGCGATGGCGATACGCTGGCGCTGGCCGCCGCTGAGGCGCGTTCCGCGCTCGCCGATGGTCGTGTTGTAGCCGTGCGGAAGCTCCTGGATAAAATCATGGGCGAGAGCGGCGTGTGCCGCGGCGACAACTTTCTCTTTTGGAACGTTCGAAAGGCCGTAGCAGATGTTGTTCCACACGGTGTCGTGAAAGAGGATATTTTCCTGGGAGACCATGGCGATCTGTTCGCGCAGGGACTTGATGGTTACATCGCGGATGTCCACGCCGTCCATTCGAATGGCACCCGAGGTAGCTTCGTGGAAGCGGGGCAACAAGTTGGCCAGCGTGGTTTTGCCGGCTCCGCTGGAGCCAACCAATGCGATCACTTCGCCGCGCCGCGCGCGGAAATCAATGTTTTCGAGGACGATGACGGAATCATCGTCATAGGCAAATCCAACATTTTCGAAAACGATCTCCTGTGAAAATGGCGCGAGCTGCGCAGCTCCCGGCTGTTCACTTTTTTCTTCCGGATAATCGAGGTAGGCGAAAACCTGCGTGCTGGCTCCCAGCGCGGCCTGGAATTGCTGGTAAATGTAGCCGACACGCTTGATGGGCATATAGCAATTGAACATCGCGTAGATGAACGCGAAGAAGGCTCCAATGGTCAGTTCTTGATGATGGATGCGGCCGCGCGCATAAAGCAGTAGGAGCGAAATGATAACCGCGCCGAGAATATCCATAATCGGGCCGGTACTCAGCGCGGCGCGGACCCAGCGCATGTTTTCGCGCAAGAGCTTGCGAGCCGCCTCGCGGAATTTCTTGATCTCAAAATCTTCCATCCCGAAGGCTTTGACGGCACGGTTTCCGCTGACGGTCTCCTGCAGGATCTGGCTCAAGTCCGCCAAACGGGTCTGGCTGTTCTCCGAGGAGCTGCGGATTTTTCTGCCGAATTTGACGACCGGCAGAACGATGAGTGGCAGCAGGACGGCGGCTCCGAGCGCCATTCTCCAATCGAGATAGAACATCATTGCGACGAAAACGAGGAAAGTGAAACTCTTCTGAAAAATATCGGCGAGATACTCGCTGAGCGCGAGGCGCGCGCGCTCCACGTCATTGACGACGGTGGAGATGACCCGTCCGGTCGAATGGCGCTGAAAGAAGCCAATGGGCTGGCGAATCAAGCGTCCATAGACCTGATTGCGCAGGTCGGTTATGGCGGCTTGCCCAACATATTGAATCTGCAGCGCTCCCAGATATTCCGCAAGTGCCTTTGCGAAGAAAAGGGTAATCAGAGTCAGTGCGAACATTCTTCCAACGTTATGAATGCTCGCCGGAAAGAATTCGTTGAGGTAGATTTGGCGCCCGCCCGGAAGGTTCAGCAACGGCAGACGCGTTACGTAGACGGAAGGGTCGAGCACGTAGTCGATGGCAATTTTCACCATCAAGGCGACGGCGCCTTCGGCCACGGCGACGAACGCGACGAGCAACACGCCGAAGGCCAGGCGGAACGCGTAGGGCCGCTCGTAACTCAACAACCTCTTCAACTGTGGTGAAAACCACGAGGCCACGCTGCAGGCTCCAGACTTAGTCCATTGTTACGCTATTCGCCGCGTCGCGGCGTGTCAAGTTCTCGGGTGTGTGCAGAAGGGTCGTTTTGCGAAGCGTTCCCCGCATTACTTTTCCATATCCCGGTGAATGACTTTTGCCGAGTAGGCGCGCTTTTCGAGGGCATTTTTCAGCCATTCCGACATCATCACCGAGCGGTGCTTTCCTCCGGTGCAGCCGAACGCGATGGTGAGGTAGCTTTTTCCTTCGCGGATGTAGTGAGGAATCAGATAGGTCAGGAGGCTTTCGATGCGCCGCAGAAATTCTCCGGTTTGCGGGAACGAGCGGATATAGCGCCGCACTTTCGGATCCTGTCCGGTGAATGCGCGCAGGCGCGGCACGAAATGCGGATTGGGGAGAAAGCGCACGTCGAAGACCAAATCCGCGTCCGAGGGAACACCGTAGCGGTAACCGAAACTTACGACGGACACCAGCATGGGCCGCTTCTCGGGATTCTTGAAGCGCGCAGTGACAAAGTGCCGCAATTCGTGGACGTTGAACTGCGTCGAATCAATGACCACATCCGCGAGCTTTCGAATGGGGTCCATCAGGGCGCGCTCGTGCTCCAAACTCTCGCGCACGGAAAAGTTTTTGCCCAGAGGATGCGGGCGCCTCGTCTCGCTGTAGCGGCGCAACAAAGCGTCCTCGTTCGCCTCGATGTACACCAGAGTGATGGGATGATTTTTTTTCAAATGCTTCAGGAGGGGCGGCAGTTTTTGCAACTGCATCCCTTCGCGCGCATCCACCAGCAGAGCTGCGCGCGCGAAGTCGCCTTCGCCCGCGGCATGCAGCTCTGCAAAAATCGGGATCAGCTCGACCGGCAGGTTGTCCACGCAGTAGAAACCCATGTCTTCAAACGCGTGCAGGACAGTACTTTTTCCGGAGCCGGAAAGTCCGGTGAGGATGACCAGTTGGCGGGAGTCGTGTCTTGTCTGCGGCTTCACGGGTGCGGCGGGCTCAGTTCTTCTCGCGGCGCTGGTGGGTGCTGGGGATTCGCATGTCTTCGCGGTATTTGGCGACGGTGCGGCGGGTGACGTGAATGCCGGCGTCGTCGAGCTTCTTGGCAATTTGCTCGTCGGTGAGCGGCTTGGTGGCGTCTTCTTCTTCGATCATCTTTTTGACGAGGCGCTTGAGCGTCAGCAGGGACATGCCGTCACCCTCCGGGCCATTCACCGACTCGCTGAAGAATGAGCGCAATTCCAACACGCCTTGCGAGGTGTGCGCATACTTGCTGGCCACGGCGCGGCTCACGGTCGAGGGGTGCACGCCAACTTCTTCCGCGACTTCCTTGATCATCATGGGTTTCAGCGCGTCGGGGCCGTGATCGAGATATTCTCCCTGGCGCGCGATGATGGACTGGCAAACGCGCAGGATGGTGTGCTTGCGCTGCTCGATGTTTTTCATGAGCTGAACGGCAGCGGTAAAGCGTTCTTTGACATAATTGCGGACGTCGCGGTCCGCGGCATCTTTCACCAGCAGTCGGCGGTAGGTGGGGCTCAGGCGCAGTTGCGGCATGTCGTCTTCGTTCAGGAAGGCCTGCCACTGATCATCCACTTTGCGGAAGTAGACGTCGGGCTCGACGAGCCGCGGCTCGGTCTTGTTGTAGCGCAGCCCGGGACGCGGATCGAGCTTCTTGATGACTTCCAAGGAGTGCTTGACCACTTCCAGCGGGCGGTTCAGAGCCCGCGCGATTTCTTTCAACTGATTCGATTGCACCTGCTTCAGGTGCTCGGAAACGATCTGGTGCGCAAGAGTATTCTGCGGATCGAAGGCTTTCAATTGCAGCAGCAAACACTCGCGCAGATCCCGCGCGCCCACGCCAATGGGATCGAAGTCCTGCACCACGGCCACGGCGTCGTCCAGGTCGTCCTGGGAGTACTTTCCGCTCTGCAGCAGTTCCTCGAGCGAGGCGGTCAGATAGCCGTTTTCATCGAGGTTTCCGATGATATTCTCGGCAATCTCTTTTACGGCGTCCGAGCAGATGGTAACGCTCAATTGCCATTCGAGATGATCGGAAAGGCCGCTGGGCGAGGAAAGAAACTTTTCAAAGGAGGGACGCTCGGAAACTTCACGCTCTTGCGATTGCCCGCCGTCGCCGCCGGTATCGAGGTACTGATTGAAGAAGGTGCCCACGTCGAACTCGTCGAATGGATTGGCCTCGGGCTTCTCCGGGAGTTTTTCTGTTTCTGCTTTCAGAAAGTTTTCGTCGCTGTAGTTGTCCGTTTGGGTGGGTTCTTCGTTTTGCTCTTCGAGGACGGGGTTGGCGATCATCTCCTGGTTAATCATCTCGCGAAGTTCGAGGCGGTTGAGGGCAAGGACGCTCACCATCTGGACGAGGCCGGGAGTCAGAATCTGCTTCTGCGAAACTCTCAGGTTGAGTTTGAGTCCCTGCCAAGCCATGGATGGTCCCGTCTGTTCCCTTCTGTGGTCCTAGTTTAGGCGGAAATGATCGCCCAGGTACACCCGCCGCACTTCCGGATCGTTGCTCAACTCATCGGGGCGGCCCTTACGGAATATTTTCCCACTTTTCAGGATATACGCGCGATCCGTCACGCTGAGAGTTTCCCGCACGTTATGGTCGGTGATCAGCACGCCAATACCCGATTTCGCCAGATCGCGGATGATCTCCTGCAAATCCTTCACGGTTAGAGGGTCGATTCCGGAAAAAGGTTCGTCGAGAAGAATAAAAGAAGGTTGCAGAGTCAGGGAGCGCGCGATCTCCAGCCGGCGGCGCTCTCCGCCGGAAAGCGTGTAAGCCTTGCTGGTTCTTACGGTTTCCAGGCCCATCTGCACCAGGAGCTCCTCCAGCCGGTCGCGTTGCTGTTCCGGCGTCAGCGGTAGCGTCTCAAGAACGGCGAGCAGATTCTCTTCGCTGGTCAGTTGGCGAAAAACCGAGGGTTCCTGAGGCAGATAACTAATGCCACTGCGGGCCCGGAGGTACATGGGCAGGTCCGTGATTTCCTCTTCGTTGAGGAGAACGCGGCCAGAATCGGGCCGGGCGAGACCCACTATGATATAGAAAGTGGTGGTCTTGCCGGCGCCGTTGGGGCCGAGCAGCCCCACGACCTCACCCTGTCCAATCTCCAGTGCCACGTCGTCAACGACCTTGCGACCACGGTAAGACTTGCTTAGATCGACGGCCTGGAGCTTCAGCATACCTCTTCACGGGCGGCCGCGGAGCGGCAGCATCATTTGTCGACTCGGTGTTTCGTCAACGTCCGCGCGCCATTTTCTGAGTCGACGATGATCGTATCATCCGCTAAAAAGAAGGTCAATTGATGGCCCCTGGTGGTGCCTTCCGAAGCGTCGAAAATGGTGGGTTCTCCACCGCTCATGACAAATTTTCCTTCGGTGGCGAGGTACTCTCCGCGCTCGGCGGTCGCTTTCCGCGAGCCTTGTTCCACGATGACACCGCCGGTTCCCACGGCGCGGCTGACTTGCTGGGCGCCGGAGGCCGGCTTGGGGGGAGCAGGTGTGTTAGGCGCGGAGGCGTTGGTTGTCACGCTCCTCGTAAAGTACAAGTCCACCAGGGGAGCGCGCATGGTTTGCTCCGCCGATTGCGCCACCACATTTTTTCCCAGGTGCGCCAGGCCTTCCGCGTCATGATACGTAAGCGTACCGGACGAGACGTGCCACAATTCCGGCTTCTTTGGCCTGGCTTGTTGAGCTGCCACTGGTTGCGACGAAGCCGACGCCGAAATGGTTCCCGGAGCTTGCGGAAACACGGCGCGGACATTTCCCGCGGCGTTCAAAACCTTTGAATCTCGCAGGAGTTCGATGGAATCGGCTTCCATGACGGAATCGCCTTGCCACAATCGGGCGTGCCCGGTGTATAAGGCTCTACCGCTCTTTGCATTTCCCTGCATGGACTCCGAAGTGATATTGGCCGGTACGGGCGCAAGCTGCGTGGCGCTGGTTTTGGCGGAGAAATCGGTGGAGCGCACCCCGCCCTCGGCATGCATGTCGCCAGTGGCTTGGTTGAAAGTGATGCGCGTGGCGTGCGTCTCGGTGGTGGCGTCGCGCGCCAGGGCTTTACCGGTCAGCGTGGCGGTCTGCGTTGCTTGAACAAACACGGCGTGATCGCCTTGGCCACTCTGGTCCGCTTGTTTGAGCTTCACGTCCCCCTGCAAATCCATTTGCGACCACGAGCCATTCGGCAGCAATTGGGCAACCCCGCTGTGCGAAGTTGCCGTTTGTAAGGGCTTCCCGGCCGCGGCTCGTTCCGTACGAACATTGCCACTCGCGAGCAACTGTCTGGCCTTGCCGTCGCTGCCAAATCCCATTTCCAGTTTGTCGGCGTCCAATTTCGCTCGCGCAGCCACGGTGTTTGGTGTTGTTCCTGTCGATCCTGGTTGCGGGGCTGCGTCGGTCCATTCGATGGTTCCGGCGGCCAGGGTTTCGGCTCGCTTGGGCATGCTGCTACCCCCGCTGCCGTTCTCCGCAAATTCCACCAGCAGCGCTGTGGTTTGAAGGGTTCTGGCATTCCCGGTCCCATCCGTACGCGTTTTCAACACCACGTTTCCATTCAAGTTCAACTTTTCCGGCTGATTCACCCTGGAGCGGAGATCCATTACGCCATTCTCCGCACTGAACTCCTGTTGCTCCTTTCCACCGAGTCGCGAGCCCTGCATGTTTCCGGCTCCTTCGAATTTCGTGAGCCATCCCTGGGGAGCAAGATAGGCAGTTAAGGTTTCCGCGCTCACGTTGGATGGGCCCTCCGTGGAAAGAGAGGAGAGCTGCGGATTTTTCCCGGTTCCGCCCCGCGTAGCGATTAACTTTTCCGCTCGAAACGCTGCGTCCAAGAGCAGCGTTAGTTCGCCTGCAAGCAAGCGCACCGTGCGGGTCTGAGCTTCGACGGGTCCTTGCAAATGAAGGTACCTGGAGTTGCGGCCGAATTCGAGGCTTCTTCCGGTTACATGAACGGGATCGCTCGCCGGCGCTTGGGGCTTTTTCGCAGAAACGCCGTTTGCCTGCGGCACGATCAGCAAGCGCACATCGCGAAGCAAGCGCAATGTGCCTTCCTGGGAGTGATATTCAACTCCCACGGCCTCGCCGCTTCCGCTGGGAAAATTAAATCTTACCGGCTGGTCCGTTTCCGCCAGTCCGGTGAAGCGGTTGAAGACGATGCCGCGCGTTTCCGCGTGCACTTTTTGCGCCGCGGGTTCTGCGGGATTCTTCGCCGCTCGCTCGGCATCGGCGGCGCTCTGAAGATCGATTTGCACTTCTCCGCTGCACGTAACGCCTCCGCCTTCTTTCTCATACTGGCAGCTTTGGGTATGGATGGTGTCGTGCCGATCCCCGGCCTTCCCGAAAATGGTGATGCCCACGTCCTCGAGCAAGCTCGCCGCTTTATCCTTATAGTCCGTGGATTTCGAGGCTGCCACGGTGAAAATGGCGCGGTTTCCTTCAACCTTGGAAAAAGTCAGACCGCTAGACTGCCGCGAAACATCGCTCGGGGCTGGCGGCGGCGCTTTTTTGCTTTCTCGGTGCGCCACCCATTTGCGCTCCAGGTACACTCCAGCCGTCAGGATCGCCAGCACCAACGCTGCCGCTGCCGACAAGCGCGCATACTTCGCGGCTTCACTTCTCTTCATGCATTCAGTTAAACAAAATTTCGGAGGACTGTATAGAAGAGGGAGGCAGCTGGAGGAAACGAAACAAACTAGCCGGCGGTCTCCGCGGCAGCCGCCGTGTCCGCAAGAATTCCGATGTTGGCGGCAGCCACGCAATCGCGCCGCGTATTCTTCACCAGATACATGGCTTCATCGGCGAGGTGCAGCAAACCTTCCTTGGTGCGCGAATCCACGGGATAGGAGGCCACGCCCACGCTGGGCGTGAGCTTGATGTTCAACCCCTCGGGTCCCAGCCAGGTGGCCTCGCGAATCAACTTGTGCAGGCGCCGCGCCACATTCAACGCGCTCTCTTTCGAAGTTTGCGGCAGCAGAATGACGAATTCATCGCCGCCATAACGGAAGGCGAAATCAATCAGGCGGCAATGTTCCTTCAAAGCGTTGCCGATTTCAGCCAGCAATCGCGAGCCGACCAGGTGGCCGTGGGTATCGTTGACTTGTTTGAAATGATCGAGGTCGATGAAAACGATGGAAAATTCGTAGTTGTAACGCTGGGAGCGGTAAATCTCCGTTTCGAGAATGAAGCCCATGTGCCGGGCGTTATACAGGGAGGTGCAATCGTCGGTAATCGTGAGTTCGTGAATTTTCTTTACGTGCCGGGCGTTTTCCAAGGCGATGGCCGCGAAATCGGAGAGCGCTTCGAGCAGCTTGAGGTCGCGCGGATCGAATCCCTCGGGTCCGATGCAATTGATCAGTTCGATGACGCCCAGGCAGGTGTCGCGAAACTTGACCGGGACCGCGACGATGGACTGCGTTTCCGTTTTCGTTTTTTCGTCGACCTTGCCGAAGAAGCGCGTGTCTTTCGAGGTGTCCGGCACAACCACGGTCTCGCCGCGCTGCGCCACCCAGCCGGCAATGCCTTGGCCCATCTTGATGCGCACGTCCTTCAATGCCTGCGAAGCTTTTCCGACCGCCAGTTCGAAGTACAGTTCCTGTTTGGCTTCGTCTAGCAGCAGCAGCGACCAGTTGTCCGGGCGCAGAAATTCATCGATCTTCTCCATGATGGTGCGGAGAACTTGATCGAGCTGCAGCGAGGAGGTCAGCGCCTTCCCCAACTCCTGGAAGACAGCTACCTCGCCTTTTTCCCGCTGTTCGGACGGCACCGCGGGATTGCGGCGGCGTTCGACGGCCGGAAATTGCTTTACTTCCTCCACGCTCGGTTCAACCTCTCCCTTCCGAGTTTTGACTTCCTTTTCCCGCTTCCGCTGCGGCAGTACCAATGCCGCTGCAATCCCCTACAACTTCCGTTGCGTCTCCGTTCAAGAAGAAATGGGTCCGCTCGATGCGGACACACACCGGCGAATCTCCGTCAGTATGGCCCCAGTTAAATAGGGGTGCAATACGCTCGTGGTACAGGCGTGGCCATCTTGCTATCCTCGATGGTTTGTTGCGAGCGGAGGTCCGAAAAGCCCCCCTGCGCGAGGTTGACCAAGTTGAACAACGCGGGGATCGTCAGAACAGAAGGTCCGCATGGGAATGCTATCCTTCTTCCAGCGGGGCGCCACATAGTCATGATTCCAGGCAATGCCAGTGATGGATAGCCGAGCCGCCACTTGGGAGTCAGGCGTTCGCTCTGTTTTTTCGCCCATTGTTCAATGGGCCGCCGCGGCGCTGGCTCTCTCGATCGCACCTTACTATTCCATCCGAACCTGGGCCGCGGTAGTGGATCCCGATATCTGGTGGCATATCCGCACCGGGGATTGGATCTTTGCGCACCGTGCCGTGCCGCGCTACGCGATATTTTCCCAGCATCTCGAGCGCCCGTGGACCGCTTACAGCTGGCTTTTTGACGTGCTTGTTTCCGCCGTGCAGCACCACTTCGGATTCCCCGGTATTCTTGCCTCTCTGATCTGTCTTCAGGTATTGATTTCCCTGACGTTTCTTCTGGCCATGCGGCATTTTGCGCGCAGCTTCTGGTGGTCGTGGATCATGGCCTCGCTTGCCATCTACGCTTTCTACGTGAATCCGCTGCGATCCCTGCTGTTTACCCTGCTCTTCTTCACCATCGAATTGTTTCTGATATTCGAGGCCGAACGAAGAGGCAATGACAAAGTGCTTTTCTGGACCGCTCCTCTTTTTTTCCTATGGGCGAATTTTCACATCCAGTTTATCTATGGGCTCTTCGTTCTCGCTCTGTACCTAGGGACGCGGCTCATTGCACTGGCCGTGCGTAATTGGCTGCCATTCGAATCGCGCGAAACCTCTCCCGGCAGACTCCTCGCCATGCTTGCCGCTGCAACCGCGGGGTCCTGCCTCGGACCCAACTGGGCCTACCCGTACAAGGAGGCGTTCGGTTACGCGGTGCACACCGCTCAATACGAATTCATCCAGGAAATGTTGGCGATGAACTTTCGCAGGCCAGAACACTTTGCAGAGCTTTTCTTGTTGCTCGCGGCCTGCTATGTGGTTGGACGGTTCCGCGGCAAGGACCTTTTCCGGCCCTTGCTGCTGCTCGTGACGGCTCTTGTTTCGTTTCGCTCTTTGCGTGATGCATGGTTTGTTTCGATGCCTGCGGCCTTTGTGCTTGCGGAAGCTGTTGGACAAGCCCAATCACAGGCAATTGCGGACGTCGACGGCCAACGGCGCGCTGGATTGCTGATGAACTTGAATTATGGTTTGGCGGCCGTCGCGGCGCTCGTGTTGTCATTTGGCATGGCGATCCGCCAGGGCATGGATACGCCGGCACTGTTGAGCGTCATTGATCATGTCTATCCCATCCGGGCAACAGAGTTCGTTCATGACTCGCATTTGCTTGGACCGATGTACAACAGTTTCAACTGGGGCGGATTCCTGATCTACAACCTGCGCGAGCAGCCGGTCTCGAGCGATCCCCGCGTCAATGCGTACGGTGATGAGCTCGCGAAGCGCTCAGTCAATACCGTCAACGGCATCCGCTGGCAGGAGGATCCCGATCTCGCACGTGCCAACTTTGTTATCCTTGAGCGCGTTACGCCCCTGGCTTCTGCGCTTAGATCCGATCCCAGGTACCAGCTTGCCTACCAGGATCATGTCGCCGTTGTATTCGTACGAACCCAAGGCCGCTAATGGTTTGGACCGCAAGGGCACCCGTACGTTCGAACGAAGACAGCTGCCAGGCAATTTCGGACTTCCTACAGACCTGCCAAAAGCAAACACTCTTTTGCGAGGTGAATTGAATGATGCTCACTGCGGGGGCTGATGACTGTAAATCGTCAACGCTTGCCCTGAAAGCTCCGACGACCCGAAGTACGCTACCCGATACCAAGCTGGCTGGTTCTGGGCGTAAAACACGGCCGGCCCCGGCGGATCATGGCCTTCGCCGTGAAATATGTACCAATCGGCCGGAAACCTTACCTGATTCTGCAGCGTCACATACGCGAGTTGCCGATCCCCCAGCACACGCGGCGCGTAGTAATTCAACTCCATCAGCGCCCTGAAATCCTGATTCGAGGCCACACGTAACTCTGGCGACGGCGTGTCGGTGATCATGTATCGCAGCGCTGCGCTGATCTGTCCGCGGCCAACGCGCAGAAAACTAAGGTATAGCCGGGCCTGACCCACGACAAAGAGCGCCAAAACGACTGCCAGCAAAGCGCGTCCCGCTCGCGCGTCAGCCAGCCGAGCCAACAGCATCGCCAGCGGCACGTACACAAAGGGGACAACCACCAAAAAATAGCGCGGCGAAAAGAACGCCAGCTTAATAAACAATATGCACGCCAGTGGCATCAAATAGATCAATGCCAGCAAAATCCATGAGGGATCACCTGCTTTCCGTATCGCAGCCAGCTGCCACACAGTGAGTGCGATCAGCGGTATCAGTACAATCCATACGGTCAACGCATCTCTTGCCGGCCACCCAAGCGCCAAGGACAAGAGCCTCCCAAGCCCGTGCGCCAGCGTCATGCGCGGCCCGCCGCCCAACGGCGGCAAATGCCTCAAGTCTAAAAAGTAGAGTGCCGTTAAAACGCTTGCGGGCAACACGTTGATCGCTATCCACAGCAAAGCCGATTTGACTCGCCCCGGCCTCCCCATGAAAATTAGCAGCGATCCGGCTGCCAATGGCAACCAAATCAAACAAGCCGTCAAATTCGACAAAATCGCCAGTACCAAAGCCAACCCATACGCAAGCCCCATACAAAGTAATCGCCACCTGCTGCTCTGCTCCATGCACCGCACCAGTGCGGCACACGCCACCACCGATCCCAGCAGCGCTCCGCTGTACCCACGTGCTTCGGAAGAAAAATGAATCAGCGGATACGAGCACGCCAGCAGCCCCGCGAGAATCACTGCCTCGCCCCGCGACCGCCGCGCCAGCAGCCAATACCCCGCGGCAACGAGCCCTATTCCAAACACCACCGACAAGCGCCGATACACAGGTGCGTAACTTTGCTGCCCTACAAGATACAGGTACAGGGTATTTAAATAATGATTGTTCTCGTTGTGTACGCCGCTGAATACTTGCCACGGCGATTTCACTTCCTTCGCTATCTGCAGCGAAATGATCTCATCCAGCCACACGCCGTTGTGCGTCGCGAGCACCCGCAAAGCTGCCGCCGGAACGATCAGAATGACCAGCAGCAACAGCGGCAAAAAGGATTGATTGCGGGTGGGAGGCGCGTAAGCTTCGGGCATGACCGGCCAAGTATACCAAGCGGGCCAGCATCCCACCTAAGCACCAGACGGTCGTGAGTTCGTTCGACAGATAGGATTCCTCCGAACCTTGGATACGGAATTGGTCACGGATGTATTGATTCCAGTCCACTTTCTTCCGCGTTTGACACCACTGGATTCCACCGCCTATAGTCCGTTCAGGGGAGCCCACGCCGCTGCATTGCGAGCGCCCACCGTTACTCACTGGAGACGGGTCCGGTTCATGGCCAGGGGAAATTTTGGTGAACGCCTGAAGCGCGAGCGCGAAATGCGCGAAGTCTCCATGGACGAACTCACCAAAGCCACGCGTATCAGCACGCGCTTTATCGAAGCACTGGAAAATGAAGATTGGGAGCGGCTTCCCGGCGGCGTCTTCGGACACGGTTTTGTGCGCACCATCGCGCGCTATCTGGGGCTCGATGAAGAAGCGCTTCTCGGTGAATACGATCTGGCACGTTCGGAAAAATTGCCTACCGCCGTTGCCAAGCCCGAAGAACGCATTCCTTCGCCGCCAAAATGGTTTCCTGTTGCCGCGGTATTAGTGCTTTTTCTTATTGTGGCCGGACTTTTCTACGCGGGACGTTACGGCTGGCGCCTCTACCTGGCCCATCGCCACGCAAACTCTTCTTCGCTTACTTCCCTTCCTTCCCGGCCGGCGCCGCTCGATATTTCCAACGCCTCCGCTTCTGCTACTACATCCGCGGTCTCGCCGCTGGATCTTTCCGTGTCCACTTCTGCCGCCACGCGCGTACGCGTCCTGGCGGACGATAATCTTCTTCTGGATACGGAGCTTCCGGCGGGAGAAACGCGCCACTTCTCGGCGAATCGGCAGTTTGAAGTCAGCGCTGGGAACTCTTCCGCGGTGTTGCTGGAATTGAACGGGCAAGCGATGCCGCCGCTCGGCGCGCCCGACTCCTCCGGTACAATAGTGCTTAGCCAGAAGGATTTGAGGCAGGCAACCGGTGGAAGCTCTCAGCCCTGAGGTACTCGAAGATCTGCGCCACGGCCGCGCTCAGCGCGAGCGCAAGATGGCTGTTTGTACCGGCGGAGCCCACCTCGCTCCCGCCGATCGCGCGGAAATCCTCACCGTTCTCGCTGGCGATGTCGACGAGATGGTGGCGTCTCGCGCGCAGGATGCTTTGCTTTCGCAGCCCGTCGAGTCGTTCGTCGAAGCATTGAAACGAGAGCAGGCTCTACCTGCGCTGTACGCTTACGCGGCAAAAAACCTTGCCGATAAACCAGGCGTCTGCGACGCCATGGTGCAAAACAAGAATTGCGGGGCGGAATTTCTCGTTCCCGCCGTCCGCCATCTCTCGACGCTTGGCATCCAGTGCTTGATGGAAGAGCTTGATCGCGTCAGCGAATCTCCCGCGCTGGCCTCCGCGCTCGAGCAATCCAATTCGCTGACCGCCGAACAAAAAAGTCAGCTACACGAGCTTCACGGTCCCGGCAATCCCATTGATGAAGCTGCACTCGCCGAGGCCGCCGCCGCGGCGGAATCCGACCTCGCGCGGCGGCAGACGCTGATCCAACGCCTGGCGAAAATGACGGTCGCGCAGCGCGTGCAGTTCGCCATGAAGGGCGGATCCGAAGCGCGCCGCACATTGATCCGCGACAACAACAAGGTGGTGCAACGCGCGGTGCTGCAGTCTCCCCGCCTCACCGATCAGGAAGTCGAGGCTTTTGCGGGGATGACGAGCCTCACCGATGAAATCCTCCGGTCCATCGCCGGCAACCGCGCCTTTCGAAAGAACTACACCGTAGTCCGCAATCTCGTGAACAATCCCAAGACGCCTCTCGACGTCACGTTGCACATGCTTCCGATTCTCAACGCCGTGGACCTCAAGCGGCTGACCACCAACAAGAATGTCCCGGAAACACTTCGCACCACTGCTCTGAAGCTGCAGCGCACGCGCACGGAACTCAAGAAATAGCCGTTCCATCCCGCAAGAATTGTTTCTTTTGTGACTCCAGTGTTTGGCCGTTTCATCGTTGTGGCACTACAATGAGTCCCGGAGGCGTGTCCTCATGCGCTTGCCAACCCCAGCGAGGTCCTCAGCAGCCGCATTGTTTTTTGCTCCATGCGTCTTGGTTGCTGCAGCGATAGCCCCGCTCGTCGCGCCATCAGGCGTAGCCAATGCGGATCAAGCAAAAGCCTTCGAGCCATGGACCGCTACGCAGATCGTTCAGCCGGCCGATCTCGCGCGTGAACTTACGGACAAAGTTGGAACGCCGCCGACCATCCTCTACGTCGGGTTCCGGTCACTTTTTCCCGGCGGGCACGTCCCTGGCGCTGTTTATCACGGCACTGCTTCGACGGAAGAGGGTCTCGCCGAGTTGAAAAAGTGGGCGGACAGTCTTCCGCGCTCGGCGAGTTTAGTGATTTATTGTGGCTGCTGCCCGCTCGAAAAATGTCCCAACATTCGTCCGGCCTTCACGGCGCTCGGCAACTTGGGCTTCAAGAACTTGCGCGTACTTATTCTCCCGATCAGCTTCGCTGCCGACTGGGCCGGCAAAGGCTACCCGATTGTGAAAGGCATGTGACGTATCCATTCGAAACGCGATTCAAATGATCCGAGCGAATGGATTAGGGCACCGGCATAAGCGTGGTGTGCTGTAGGTGGAAGCCCGTTGCATCCTGATACGCGCGCGCGAAGGCGAGCAGCGGCGCTTCGCCGTACAATTTTCCTAAGAAGGTGAGGCTTGCCATTGTGCCCGGCCCGCCCGCGTTGCGGAAATCCGTGGGATCGTCCGTCGGCGGCTTGGGCGCATCGCTTCCGCGCAATCCATTCGGCAAAATCACCGCGGGAATTCCCGTCAGATTCGTGATGACAAGCTGCTGGCTCTGCGTCGGCGCGACAATCACGTCAAAATCGTCGAATGCCTTGGCTACCGCCTCCATCGCCATCCTTCGCGCCCGCGCGGCTTGAATGTATTCGACCGCAGGGATGAATCGCGCGGAGCGAAACGTATTCGGCCAGTCAAATTCCCTTTGCATCGTCAACAGTTTGTCCTTCCCGGAACGCGTGAGATCGTCAAAGGCCGCCGCGGCCTCCGCCGTCAACATGGCCACCATGGCGTCGTAGGGAAATTTCGGCAGCTCTGCGGGTATAAGATTCACGCCCATCTCGCGGAGCTTCGCGAGCGCGGCATCGTTATATTTTCTGTCGTATTCCGCCCGGGCTTGCGCCGCCTCCTGGCGCTTCTTTTGGTCGTCGCGCCGCTTCTGTTCTTCCGGAGTCGCCGCAGGTTCTTCCTTCGCGGGCTCCTGGCCCTCGCCGGGCTTGCGTTCGAAGTCCGCTTTCAAGTAGCCGACGCGCAGTTTTTTCCAGTCCAAATTTGCGTCCCAATTGAAGGCCGCCGGTTTCACGGTCCGGTCGTGGTCGTCGGGACCGTAAATCGCGTCCAGCACCATTGCGCAATCTTCCACATCTCGGCAGATGGGCCCCAGTTTGTCCATGCTCCAGGAGAGAGCCATGGCTCCCGTGCGCGGCACCAGCCCGAACGACGGCCGCAGCCCCGTGCATCCGCAGCGTGAGGAGGGCGACGAAATCGAGCCAAGAGTTTCCGACCCGATGCTGAACGCCACGCATCCAGCAGCGGTAGCCGAAGCCGGCCCCGCGGACGAGCCACTCGAACCTTGTTTCGTGTTCCACGGATTCCGCGTCACGCCGCCGAACCAAATGTCTCCTTGCGCCAGAGCGCCCAGAGTTAATTTTGCGACGAGCACGGCCCCGGCTTCGTCCAGGCGCTTCACGACCGTGGCGTCTTCCTCAATCATTTGATTCTCGAAACCGCCGGCGCCCCACGTGGTTCGATAGCCCTTCACCGCCAACAAATCCTTCGCGCCCCATGGCAGGCCGTGCAGCGGCCCGCGATATTTCCCCGCGGCAATTTCCGCATCGGCTTTTTTGGCCTGCGCAAGCGCGCGTTCTTCCGTCAGCGTCACCACGAACTTCAGCGTCGAGTCATACTTTTTTAGCCGCCCCAGGTACATCTCCGCGAGCGCCACGGACGAGACTTTTTTCGTTCGCACGAGCTCTGCAAGTTCCCGAACGCTTACAAATGCCAAGTCCTCCAGATTCTTGGGCGCTCTCGATGCGGTGCTCCCCGGTGCTTTGGAGATGCGCATCGGCTTGCGTACGGTATTGAGTTTCATTCCCGGCAGCAGGGGATCAAAAAGGAGCGCAGGTTCCACGGAATTCGGGATATGCAGCTTGTAGATTTCTTCGAAGCCCTTGGCATGATTGTTCAAATTCTCCAGCATCATGTCCTTGTACTCGTCCGCGATCGGCACATCAGCGATGGCCGCGGCATTGTCGATCATTTCCTTGGTAATCTTCTTCGCGCCTTCGGCTTGCGCCTGCGCCCAGAGCACACCGGGAAGCAACGTCCCTGCCAAACCCATTCCCGAACAAGTCTTCATAAAATTCCGGCGATCCAGCATCGCTCTTTTCCCCTTTTTCCGCACGAATTCCGGCGCGCTAAGATAACACATCATCGTCTCTGTCCACTTCGCGTCCGCTGATCGCATTCGAAAGATTACATAGGCACGAGCGCCGCCTAGGTGGAATTCGAGGTTGCCGGAGTTGCCGCATTTTTCTTTGAGAGTCGAAAATGTTGTACGATTCCTTCGTCCGGAAAGGAGCCTGCATGACGCGATTCGCAAAATACGCTGTTCTGTTGTTTTTGCCGCTTCTAACTTTTTCCGCTCGGCACCTGCCAACCACGATGGCCGGCAGTCCTCCCGCTGAGGGCAAAGAAGTCGTCCTCAAGGCCGCCGACATCACCGGCAAGATTTTCCCGGAGAGAGTCTTTTTTCGCGGGCAGACCGCTCCAGCACAAATGCGCAACACCGGCGGCGTCCATTTCGCGGACGATTTCTACGTGCTGGCGGGGCTGGTGGACAACTCCGGGTACGCCACGGGAATCCGCGAAAAATACCAAGCCTACTTCCTCAATGAGGTGACCCTGGATATCGGCGGGCAAACGCTGAAGCCCGGCTCGTACGGTGTTGGGTTCGTGGAAGGCGGAAAATTTGTGGTGATGGATTTGGCGGCCAACGACCTCTTCCGGGCCGCTTCGCAGCGCGATGCCGAAATAAAACGTCCCGTTCCACTTCAAGTGCTCGCCGGCGCCAACGCGGGCAGCTACCGCCTCTACGCAGGCCGCGATTACGTTGATTTTCACCGCGTGCAGTAAATCGCTAGTTCATCGTGTAAAAAAAGACCCGGACCAAATTTAGCTCCGGTCCGGGTCTTCGTGCTTTGAAGTTCCTCTGTTGTTAAAAGTGAATTACCGCTCCTTGGGTTCCTAGTCCTTGTCGTATTTCAGGCAAATTTCAAGCTGCTGAATCGCTCGATTGGTTGCCTCAATGGCTTCCACACGGTGTCCGCCGAAATCATGAGCGGCGTGCTCCATGTGCTCCTTCGCCCGGCGCAGCGAGCCGAGCGCTTCGCGGATTTCGGGATGCGGTTCCGCGGGCGTCGCCGTTGTCGCGGCGGGCGGCGCGCTAGCCGCCGGAGCTTTCGCGTGGTTCGGTGCTGCTGGTGCCGGTGCAATGAAGGCGAAAGCCACGATCAAGGATGCCAAAACCAAGAGACTTACGATTCTCATCTTCATGGACCACTCCTCCTCGTCCGAATTGCGGCTCGGACCGCCGGTTTGCGCCCCCATTCCCCATCTGTATGAAGCACCGCGGTTTCGCTGAAGATCCGCGGCGGATTCACGCACCTTCCTGGAGGCGTTTATGGAATTTCCGAGTTGCTGGAGACTCGGTATCTCTTGGTTTTAAGTCATCCCCGGCATGGTTGTATAGAAAATTTTCGCGCTTAGCTTCGTACAAGAGACTAACATTTGTCCAACTTCTTTTTCTTTACATCCAACAGCGGCGCACCTAGGATAGCGCGCACCGATTTGCGCGCCACACTCACGGAGGCATCCCTTCATGAACCTTCATCACGTCAATTTTCTTGCCATTCTCGTCGCCGCGATTTCCACGATGGTGGTTGGGTTTCTGTGGTACTCGCCCTTGCTCTTCGCGAAGCCCTGGATGCGCGAAATGGGCTACGATCCGAACGACAAAGCGAAAACGCAGGAGATGCAGAAGACCGCCGGACCCGCCTATGCCGGCTCTTTCGTCGCCAGCTTGCTCTCCGCCTTTACCCTGGCTCTCATTCTGGAGGGACTACATACGGCGGATGTCCCCCACGGATTGATGGTGGGTTTCCATGTGTGGCTCGGCTTCGTCGCCACGGTGCAGTTTACCGGCGCGCTCTTCATGAAGCAGAGCATGAAACTTTTCGCAATGAACACCGGCTACCAGCTGGTCTGCTTTCTGGTGATGGGAGCGATTCTTGCCATTTGGCATTAGCGAATCGCCCTTACGCTATAGGCTGGTCTAACCCTTCGGGCCCAGCGGTCTGATCATCCAAGCCATTGTGGGTTGTGCGCCGTTCCATCAAATTGGTTCGAGGTTTTGTACAACTCGTATTCGCCGTTTCGCGCCGCGACATCGGTTTTCGCCAGCAGCGCGGCGACTTCCGGCTCGGCCATCGGCCGGAACGTCTTCGCGGCCTTCAGCGCCTGCTCCAAATTCTCCATCGTTTCGCAACCCGTGATGACCACGCTGGTTGGGAGGTTCATGGCGTAATGCAGGCATTCGATGGGTTCGACCGTCTTGCTGTTCAGAATCAGCCCCGCACCCATTGGTTTCATTCCCAGGACGCCAATTTCGTTTTTGACGAGCACCGGCAGAACTTTTTTCTCAAAACTGTTGAAGTGCGCGTCCATGACATTGAGCGGCATCTGCACCGCATCGAAATGAAACTTGTGCGCGGCCGCCACTTCCAGCATCTTCAAATGAATATCGGGATTCTTGTGACCGGTGAAACCGATGCAGCGCACTTTTCCGGCCTTGCGGGCCTCGACCAGCGCTTCCATTCCTCCGCCTGCCGCAAAAATCTTCTCGGGATCGTCCATGCGGATAACTTCATGAAATTGCACCAGGTCAATGTGGTCGGTCTGCAGCCGGCGCAAGGAGTCTTCCAATTGTTGCGCCGCCGCCTTTTTAGTGTGCCCGTCAATCTTGGTCATCAGGAAGGCGCGCTGGCGGTAGCCATCCCGCAGCGCCTTGCCCATCCGTACTTCGCTGTCGCCGTTGTGGTAATCCCAGCAGTTGTCCAGGAAATTGATGCCGTTATCTATCCCCGCGCGGATGATGCGGATGCTGTCTTGCTCCTCTTTCGGATTTCCGAGGTGATATCCACCCAGCCCGACCATGGAAACCTTTTCCCCGCAACGGCCCAACGTACGGTAGGGAATACCGCCCTGTGTGTCGGCGGCCCAGGAGAAGTTCTCTGTGCCCGCTGCGCACGTTGCTGCCACTGCTATCCCTAAAAATTCCCGCCTCGTCACCCCTTCGCCTTTTCCGGTATTCACGCCGCGAGGCTCACTGCCTTCTGCACCATGCTCATCAACTTCCCTCATGTTTCCTCCTCCCTCCGCCATGGGCTGAGACGACCATCCTACACCCGTCCTCTATACTTTTTTGAACCGAAGGTCCCCTTGTCTAAAGGACGGGTGCGCCGGTCGGGACAGGCGCTTGGGCAAGCCGGCTCGAACAAAGGCTTTGCCCTGACAACGCATCCGGCGCTCCGTCCCAATGCAAGTCACCTGCCGCGGTCGGCAGAGATTCCGTTCGAGAAGCGTTCGAGAAAACGCGCTTGCAACAATTCTCCCGGACATAGAAAATGTCCGGCGATCTCCCTTGCCCCCTGCAACCGCCAACGAGAACAGCCGGCATTCACATCTAATCAATCGGGTGGTTGCGCTCCTGGCGCTCTCCATCCTTGTCAATTATATTGATCGCGGAAATCTCGCGATCGCCGCGCCGTTGCTGAAAGGCGAACTTGGCTTGTCCGACTGGCAGCTCGGCAAATTGTTGGCCTCTTTTTTCGTGACCTATTCTCTGTTTCTTCCTCTATCCGGCTGGATGGTGGACCGCTTCGACGTCAAATGGGTCATGGCCTCGGGTTTTTTTCTATGGTCCGCCGCCACAGCCGTCACCGGCATATCGCGTGGATTCGCTGCATTGCTTACCGCGCGCTTGCTGCTCGGCCTTGGTGAAACGGTCGCGTATCCTTCTTCTTCAAAAGTTCTGGCGCAGTATGTTCCGGAAGTTCATCGAGGATTCGCAAACGCTTTGATCGTTTCTGGCGTCGGCCTGGGTCCCGCGCTGGGGGCCTATTTCGGCGGGATGCTGGTGGCCAGCTTCGGCTGGCGCCCGTTCTTCCTCGTTCTTGGATTCGTCAGCATGCTGTGGTTGATTCCCTGGCTGAAATGGATGCCGCGGAAAGGCTCCGTCACCGCTATTTCCACTGTCGGAGACAGCAGCGCGGAGTTTGCCGAAATCCTGATGCAGCGGTCCCTGTGGGGAACCTGCGGAGGCCTGTTTGGAGTGAATTACGTTCTGTATTTCGAGATTACGTGGCTGCCGTCCTATCTCACGCGTGAACGGCATTTTTCGCTGGAGACGATGGCGAAAATCGTCGGCGTCGGATACCTGTGCTACGCGGTTGCTTCCATATTTTCCGGATGGGTTTCCGACCGCTGGATCGCCTCGGGAGCAACACCTACGCTCGTGCGAAAGACGTTTACTGGTGTAGGGGTTGGTAGCGCGGGAATCCTTCTGCTGGGCTGCGTGCTCGCCGGTCCGACGCTTTCCGTGATTCTGCTCCTCGCGGCATGTGCGTGCGGCGGTATTTCCGGCTCCAATGTCTGGCCCATCACACAAACGCTGGCCGGCCCAAAAACGGCAGGCCGTTGGACGGGTTTGCAGAATTTCTTCGGAAATCTTGCCGGCGTTCTCGGACCGGCTTTGACGGGATTCGTCGTCGGCCGTACGGGGCGTTTCTTTCTGGCGTTCGTGATTATGACCGTCGTTTCACTTCTGGCGTCGCTTTCGTGGATCTGTGTTGTCGGCCCGGTCAAGCAAATTGCCTGGACGCAACGGAGCACGGCGCCCGACGCGTTGAGCTAGAACCGCGTTCTGTCCTAGACTCTTGCACATGGACGTCGAATGGCTTCGCCGGCTCTGCCTTTCGTTTCCTGGGGCAACGGAACAGATTCAATGGGGCAGCGACCTGCTTTTCAAAGTCGCCGGGAAGATGTTTGCGGTCACGCCGCTTGAACCGGCGCCGGTCTGGCTTTCCTTCAAAGCATCTCCCGAAGACTTTGCCGAACTCACCGAGCGGCCCAACATCATTCCCGCGCCATACCTTGCGCGTGCTCAGTGGGTTGCGCTGGAAAATAAAGACGCGCTTTCGCCCGACGAACTCGCACGGCTGCTCCGCGATTCGTATGACATGATCTGCGCCAAGCTGCCCAAGAAAACACGCGACTCTCTTTTCGACCCAAACGCTTCCAGATCCAAGCCTTCCGCTCTCAAGCCTCGCGGCAAAAAGCCGGCAAAAAAGAAACGCCGACGTAGCCGTTGATTCAGGGAGAAGATATACTCCATTGCATCCTCCGCATGCGAATGAGGAAAATTTTTGTCGAGGTGGCTTATGTTTGTACGCGTATCGTTGCTTCTGTTAGCCGCATTGCTTTTGACTTCATTCCGGCTCAGCAGCGCCGACGCTCCCTCGCCGTCTCACGGGCTGCTGGTGGTCGCCAATCAGTACGAACACACCCTGCTCGTCGTCGACCCAGACGAACGACGCGAACTGGCAAAAATTGTGGTCGGCATAAACGGCCACGAAGTCATCGTCTCCAAGGATGGCAGCTTCGCCTACGTTCCCATCTACGGCAATTCTGCAGTCGGCAGGCCCGGGACCGATGGCAGCACGATTGACGTGATCGACCTCCGCGAACGGAAGCTTGCCGCTACGATCGCCCTTGGCAAACCGCTGCGCCCCCATCGCGCCGAAATTGGACCGGATGGCTTACTCTACGTCTCCGCGGAACTCGCCAACGCCCTTGACGTGATTGATCCTTCAACACGAAAAGTCCTCGCAGAGATTCCCACGGGGCAGCCGGAATCCCACATGTTCGTCCTTTCCTCCGACGGCCGCCGCGCCTACACCGCCAACGTCGGCGCCGGCAGCGTCAGCGTCCTGGACCTCGTAAAGCGCAGCCTCATCACGACAATTCCCGTCGCCAAGACCGTCCAGCGCATCTCCATGTCTCCCGACGGGCTGCATGTCTTCACTCACGATCAGGACGCCCCGCGCATCGCCGTGATTGACACGGCGAACAATAAAATTGGGGGCTGGATTGCCTTGCCGAGTCCCGCCTACGCCTCAGAGCCGACTCCCGATGGCCGCTGGTTGCTGGCTCTGAGCCCCAGCGCGAATCTCCTGCATGTCGTGGATTTGCGGTCGCTAAAGGTCGTGCGCTCGATGGAAGTGCCGAAGAAGTGCTCCGAAATCCTGGTGCGTCCGGACGGACAAATCGCTTACATCAGCGGTACGGGCGCCGGCAAGATTGCCGTCCTCGATTTGCATTCCTGGGAGATGCAACCTCCCATTGAACTCACTCCCGGGGTCGATGGCCTCGCGTGGCTTCCCGCGAAGCCGTAAAGGAGTGGCTCGCTCATCTTGCAATATGCGCGGCCCACTTCCGTTCTGTGGCAGATTTCTTCACACGCTCGGAGCGGCCCATGAAAAAAGGCACGGGACTGATGTCCCGTGCCTATGGATTCCAACTGTGGCCAACCGATGGCCGCAGCTTGGGTTTCTTACAGAGCTGCGTCCGAAGCGCCGGCAGCCGCACTCCCGTTGTAGCGGATCACGCCCGACTGATCGGAGAAGAAGTAACGCGTGCCGCTTTGCTGATAAACGCTCGGGCTGGCG
>Ga0307477_10000408_pt1 | contig 49287 bp, 41 predicted proteins | sample atmos_gasesECM2C_FD_203316 | JGI IMG/M metagenome (GOLD analysis project Ga0307477, IMG submission 203316) | Hardwood forest soil microbial communities from Morgan-Monroe State Forest, Indiana, United States - atmos_gasesECM2C_515 | ecosystem: Environmental > Terrestrial > Soil > Temperate... | reverse complement strand
TTTCAACTGCGAGCAGCGCGACTCCTACAACCCGCAGGTCGCCGCGCTGGCCCGTGCACGGACTCTGGATTTTCTCAGCCGCCACGTGGCCGGCGGCGAGCCGGTCCAGGGTTGAAACGGGGAGGGCCGCCAGTGAAATTGCGCGATCCGGATCTGCTGCGTACCCGCGCCTTCATCGGGGGCAAGTGGGTGGACGCCATGAGCGGCGCCACGCGCCAGATCATGAATCCGGCGACGCGCGAAGCGATCGGCGCGGTGCCCGAGATGGGCGCTGCCGAGACACGACACGCCATCGAGGCCGCCGCCCAAGCATTCCCGGCGTGGGCTGCGCAGACCGCCAAGGAGCGCGCGGCGGTGCTGCGTCGCTGGTACGAGCTGCTGATGGCGAACCTGGAAGACCTGGCGACGATAATGACCGCCGAACAGGGCAAGCCGCTCGCGGAATCCAAGGGTGAGATCGCCTACGCCGCCTCGTTCATCGAATGGTTCGCCGAGGAAGGCAAGCGCCTGTACGGGGACGTGATCCCGGGGCATCAGACCGACAAGCGCATCCTGGTGCTGCGCCAGCCCGTGGGGGTGGTCGCGGCGATCACGCCGTGGAATTTTCCCCTGGCCATGATCACGCGCAAGGCGGGACCCGCGCTCGCGGCTGGCTGTACCTTCGTGTGCAAGCCCGCGAGCCAGACGCCCTACTCGGCACTCGCCGCCGCGGCGCTCGCGGCGCGCGCCGGGGTACCGGCCGGCGTGCTCAACGTCATCACCGGGCAGGGGGGCGCGATCGGCGGTGAAATGACTTCCAACACCAGCGTGCGCAAGGTCACGTTCACCGGCTCCACCGCCGTGGGCAAGAAGCTCATGGCGCAATGCGCCGGCACGGTGAAGAAGCTGTCGCTCGAGCTCGGCGGCAATGCTCCGTTCATCGTGTTCGAGGACGCCGATCTGGATGCCGCGGTGGCGGGGGCCATCGCCAGCAAGTACCGCAACACCGGGCAGACGTGCGTGTGCGCCAATCGCCTGCTGGTGCAGGCGCCGGTGTACGAGGCGTTCACAGCCAAGCTGGTGCACGCCGTGGCGCAGCTGCGCGTGGGCGACGGGCTGAAGGGCCCCACCGACCAGGGTCCGCTGATCGATACCCAGGCGCTGGCCAAGGTGGAGCAGCACCTCGCGGACGCCGTGAGCAAGGGCGCGCGTGTCGTGCACGGCGGCAAGCGCCATGCGCTCGGCGGCACGTTCTTCGAGCCGACCGTGCTCACTGACGTGACCCCTGCCATGCTGGTGGCGCGCGAGGAGACCTTCGGCCCGGTCGCACCGCTCTTCCGGTTCGAGACCGAGGGGGATGCCATAGCCATGGCGAACGATACCGAGTTCGGCCTGGCGGCCTACTTCTATACCCGCGACCTGGCGCGCTCGTGGCGCGTGGCGGAGGCGCTGGAGTACGGGATCGTGGGGCTCAATACCGGCATCATCTCCACCGAGGTTGCCCCCTTCGGGGGGGTCAAGGAGTCGGGTACCGGCCGCGAGGGCTCGAAGTACGGAATCCTTGACTACACCGAGCTGAAGTACCTGTGTGTCGGCATCGGCTGAGCGTGGCGGGATAGGCTGCGGCGCGGCGCTTGCGGTATCGTGAGGTATGCGCTACGCGAACCCCGAACGCATCGGCATCCTGCTGGTCAACTCCGGAACCCCGCAGGCCGCGGATGCGGGCGCCGTGCGCGCATTCCTGGCGCGCTTCCTCGCCGACCCGCGCGTGGTGGAGCTGCCGCGCGCACTGTGGCTGCCGCTGCTGTACGGGGTGATCCTGCCCTGGCGTCCGCGGCGCGTGGCGCGCAAGTACTGCCTCATCTGGACGGCCTCCGGCTCCCCGCTGCGCGACCTGTCGGAGCGCTTGCGAGCCGAGCTGGCCGGCGCGCTCGCGCAACGCATGCTGGCGCCGCTGTCGGTGGAGCTCGGCATGCTCTACAGCGCTCCGGAGGTGCGCGGCGCACTCGCTCGACTGCGCGACAGCGGCGCCCAGCGCATCCTGGTGCTGCCGCTGTTTCCGCAGTATTGCGCGGCCACCACCGGTGCGGTGTACGACCAGGTCAGTGCGGAGCTGCGCCGCTGGCGCTCGCTCCCCGAGCTACGCTTCATCGCGGACTATCACGAGCACCCGGGCTACATCGAAGCGCTGCGCGCCAGCGTCACCGAGCACTGGCTGGCTCACGGCCGCACCGCTCACCTGCTGATTTCCTTTCACGGCATTCCGGAGCGCTACGTCCAGCAGGGCGACCCGTACTTCAGCCGCTGCCAGACCACGGCGCGCCTGCTGGCGGATGAGCTGCTGTTGCGCGACGGGGAGTGGAGCGTGAGCTTTCAGTCGCGCTTTGGTCCGGCGAACTGGCTGAAGCCCTACACGCGCACGGTGCTCAGCGGCATGCCCGCCCGCGGCGTGCGTGAAGTGACGCTGGTGTGTCCGGGATTTGCCGTGGACTGCCTGGAGACGCTCGAGGAGATCGATATCGAGAATCGCGACGCCTTCATGCGCGCCGGCGGCCAGCGCTTCCAGTACGTACCGGCGCTCAACGCCCGCACCAGCCACGCCCAAAGCCTCGCGGACCTGATCGAGCAGCACTGTCAGGGCTGGACGCACGCCGGGCATGGGCGCCTTCCGAGCGCCGCGCGCGGCGCCTCCGCGTGATGTCCCACGCGCCGTTGCCGCTCCTGGGGACCTTTCACGAGGCGAGCCTCGCGGTCAATGATGTGCGTGGCTCGCTCGAGTTCTACGAACGCCTAGGGTTCACCCAGGCCCCGACCACCGATACGCTCACGCACCCGTACGGAGTGCTGACCGACGGCCGCCTGTTCATAGGCCTGCATCAGCGCAGCGGCGCCTCGCCGGTTCTCACCTTCGTGCGTCCGGGCATCGCCGAGTGCGTGCGGGAGTTTGCCGCGGCCGGCATCGAACTGACGCTGTGCCGTACCGGCGAGGAGGTATTCAACGAGATCGGTCTGATGGACCCCTTCGGCCACGCGATCGCGGTCCTGGAAGCGCGCACCTATTCGCCGGTGGCGCGCGGGGATGCCTCGCTGTGCGGTGACTTCGCCGAAGTGAGTCTGCCGGTCACCGACTTCGCCGCCGCGCAGGCCTTCTGGGAGCCTCTGGGCTTCGTCGCCGCCGGCGAGGTGTCGGCGCCCTATCCGCACCTGCCGCTCACCAGCGATTACCTGGACCTCTCGTTTCACCCGCCGGGGGTGTGCGAGCGACCGATGCTGGTGTTCCGAGATCCTGACATGCGCGCACGCATTGCGCGGCTGCGCGAGCTGGGCGTGGCCCTGTCCGCCATCTCTGAGGGCGGCGCCGGGGGCTTGAGCAACGCGCTCCTGGAGGGCCCGGACGGCACACCGCTCACGCTGCTCGAATCTGAGAGCTGAAGCCGGATCGTCATGCGCCGCAGCTGTCTGCCCGCTCTGCTCGTGCTCCTGGTGTCACTGCTGCTGCTCGCGCCATCGCCGGCGCGCAGCGATGCCGGCATGTGGACCTTCCACGACTTTCCACACGATCTGGTGAAGCGCCAGTACGCCACCGACGTGAGCTCCGCCTGGCTGGATCGGGTGCGCATCGCCACCATCCGCCTGTCGAACTGCACGGCATCCTTCGTATCCCCCGACGGACTGATCCTCACCAACCACCACTGCGCGGAGGCCTGCCTGGATGAGCACTCCACCAACGAGCAGAACCTGCTGCGTAGCGGGTTCCTGGCACGCTCCCGGGAGCGGGAACTGAAGTGCGGCACGCAGATCGCCGACGTGCTGATGAGCGTGGAGAACGTCACCGAGCGGGTCGCCGCGGCGGTTCGCGGACTCGATGACCGCGCGGCCAACGACACCCGCAAGAAGACCCTGACGCAACTCGAGCAGGCCTGCGAGCAGGAGAGCCAGCACGCGAAATCCGGCCCGCTGAAGTGCGAATCCGTCGACCTCTACCAGGGCGGGCAGTACTGGCTCTACAAGTACCATCGCTACGACGACGTGCGCCTGGTATTCGCCCCCGAGCGCGGCATCGCCGCCTTCGGCGGTGATCCGGACAACTTCCAGTTCCCGCGCTGGTGCCTGGACATGTCGCTGCTGCGCGCCTACGGCCCGAACGGCAAGCCCGCCGCGACGCCGGACTTCCTGCGCATCCGGCCGGAGGGGCCGCAGGCGGGCGAGCTGGTGTTCGTGTCGGGGCATCCCGGCACCACCGACCGGCTGTTGACCGTCGCGCAGCTCCAGAGCCTGCGCGACGTGGACCTGCCGCGCTGGCTGCTGCGCGCCTCGGAGCTGCGCGGCCGTCTCATCCAGTTCGGTAAGACCGGCCTTGAGGCCGACCGCATCGTGGAGGATCCGCTCAACAGCCTGGAGAACTCCATCAAGGTGCGCCGCAAGCAGCTCGACGCGCTGCTCGATGAGCGGCTGCTGAAAGCCAAGCGCGACGAGGAAGCGGCGCTGCGGACCAGGGTCGCCGCCGATCCGCAGCTCGCCGCCGCGACCGGCGATCCCTGGTCGGACATCGCCAGGGCGCAGCTGCGCGAGCACGAGCTCTACCTGCCGTATACGTTCCTCGAGCTGGGCGCCGGCTTCAACAGCCGCCTGTTCACCTATGCGCGCACCCTGTTGCGCGGCGCCGCCGAACGCCCCAAACCCAACACCGAGCGCCTGCGCGAATACCGCGACGCGGCGCTGCCACGCATCGCGCAGCGCCTCACCGCCCCGGTACCGGTGTATCCGGCGCTCGACAAGCTGACGCTGTCTTTCGGGCTCGAGCGCATGCGCGAGTGGCTGGGCCCGGACGATGCGATCGTGCGAGCGCTGCTGGCGAAGGATTCACCCGACACACTCGCCGCACGGCTGGTGGACGGCTCGCGGCTCGCCGACCCGAAGCTGCGCCGGCGCCTGTGGGACGGCGGCGCGGCGGCGCTCGAGGCCGCACACGACCCGATGATCGAATTCGCGCGCAGCGTGGATGGCCCGGCCCGTACGGTGCGCAAGAGCTATGAGGACGAGGTGGAAGCTCCCATTGACGCCGCTTCCGAAAAAATCGCGCGCGCCCGCTTTCGCGCCTACGGCACCAGCGTGCCACCCGATGCCACCTTCACCTTGCGCCTGAACGTCGGCACGGTGCAGGGCTGGAAGGAGGACGGGCACGAGGTCGAGCCGTTCACGCACCTGGCGCGCCTGTTCGAGCGCGCCACCGGTGAGGAGCCGTTCAGGATTCCCGACAGCTGGCTCAAGGTGCAGGGCGCGCTCGATCGAGAGACCCGCTTCGACCTCTCCACCAACAACGACATCGTGGGCGGCAACTCCGGCAGCCCGCTGATCGATACCGCCGGCCGGGTGGTGGGACTGATGTTCGACGGCAACATCCACTCGATCGCCGGCAGCTACTGGTTCGACCCCGAGTTGAACCGCGCGGTGGCGGTGGATCCGGCCATCATGTTCGAGGCGCTGCGCAAGGTCTACAAGGCGGACGAGCTGCTGGCGGAGCTGGGCGGCAGCTAACTAACTGGAAGCGGCCGCGAGCGCAATGAAGCCTTCGGGGCCGTGAAAAACAGGGACGTTTTTCCCGGAGCCCCCAGGGATGGGTTCACGGCGTCCCCGAAGGGTTCGGTGCGCTCGCGGCCGCGCGCGCCACGATCCGGAACCTGACGCGCATCTCGTCCTGCACCTGCAGTGCACCCAGCAGGGCGCTGAAGGGCGTGAGCCCGAGCTCGCTCTGCCTGAGCGCAGCCTCGCCGGATGCGATGAGCGCACCCGCGGCGAGCTGATAGCGCACCGGCACGCTGATGGTGCGCACCTGCCCGCGCACCGTGGTCTGCACGCGCGCCAGCACCCGCGTTTCGGCACCGGCTTCCCCGCCCGCCTCACCGCCGCTGCCCGGCGCCGGCGCCCCGGCGGAATCCAGCCGCACGGCCCGCAACACGATCTGCGGGTTGTGCTCGGCATCCAGCAGCGCCTCCCCCAGCATGTTGCGCCGCGTCCCCTCGCGGGCGGCGTCCGGCACCTCGGGCGGGAAATCGGGGCTGTGCTCCTGCGCGCGCAGCGCCGGCTCATCGACCGTGAACTCCGCCACCGGGATCCGAGCCTCGAAGCTGGTGCGCATGACGTCGGCGGGCACGTAGACCGTACCGCTCAGAGCGCGCAGGGCGATCAAATGGTCGTGACCGGCGCTCGCGAGCGCACCTCCGCGATACACGCGGATGGTGAGCAGCGATTCGTCCGCCACGATGTCGAAGGGAACCCCCTCGTGGGGCGCGGGCGTCTCCGCAGTCACCTGCGGCGGCGCCGTGGGAACGTGCGGTCGCAGCGGGCAGCCGCTGAGGACCAGCGCGAGCAGCACCGCGCCGGGCAGCCGGAGTTTGCAACTCGCACTCACGCGCATAAGCTTAGCTGCATGGCCATGCGAAACACCACGCACCGCTGGGGTGCACTCGCCCAGCTGCTGCACTGGACCATCGTCGTGTTGATCATCGTGCAGTTCACCCTGGCCGCGCTCGCCGAGGATCTGCCGCCGCTGAAAAAGCTCGGCATGCTCGCGCGCCACAAATCCGTCGGCATCACCATACTGGCGCTGGCGATCCTGAGGCTCGCCTGGCGCTGGGCGAACCCGACGCCGGCGCTGCCGGAGACGCTCAAGCCGTACCAGCGCGTGCTGGCGCACATCTCGCACGCCCTGATGTATGTGCTGCTGTTCGCCATGCCGCTGTCGGGGTGGATGATGTCCTCGGCACGTGGGTTCCCGGTCAGCTGGTTCGGGTTCTTTCAGCTCCCCGACCTGGTGCCGAAAAACCGGGCGTTGTACGAGGCGCTGCTGACCACCCACGGGACGCTGGCCCTGGTACTGGGAGTGTTCGTCAGTCTGCACGCGGGCGCCGCGCTCGCGCATCACTTCCTGTTCAAGGACGACGTGCTGCGGCGGATGCTGCCATTCACCACTACGACTCAAGGATCCGAGCGATGAGCAAGCGAGCGATAACCCAAGGCGCGCGTGCGCTGCCCGCGCGGTGGCTCAGCGCCACGGCCGCCGCGCTGTGCCTGGCTGCCTGGGCGCAGGGCGCGGCGGCGCAGAGCGCGGCCGCCCAGGCCGCCTCCCCCGTCCACTACGTGCTCGATCAGGCCAAGAGCACGCTAGAATTCACCTTCATGCAGGCCGGCGCGCAGAACAAGGGCAAGTTCACCCGCTTCCCGGTGAGCTTCGACTTCGCGCCCGGCAACCTCGCGGGCAGCCGCCTCGAGGTCACGGTCGAGATCGGCTCGCTCGACACCGGCGACAAGGAGCGCGACGACACCCTGCGCAGCGCGGACCTGTTCGCGGTGGCGAAATTCCCCCAGGCGCACTTCGCCGCCAGCCAGTTCGTCAGCACCGCGAGCGGCTTCGAGGCGCTCGGCAAGCTCACCATCCGCGGCGTGACGCGCGATGCGCGCGTGCCGTTCACGTTTCGCACCGCGGACGAGCACGGCGTCGCGGCCGGCTACATGAGCGGCAAGACCAGCTTACGGCGGCTCGACTTCGGCGTCGGCCAGGGCGACTGGAAGGCGACCGACCAGGTGGGGAACGAGGTCGGCGTGTCCTTCGCACTGCGGCTCACGGCTGCGGCTCGCTGACCTCAGGTGTAGGGCGTGCCGTCGCGGCGGGTGAACTTGCCCGGGGCGTGCGGCGGATTCCACACCAGATCCACGTCCGGATCCGCATAACTGGCGCCGTCCGCCGGGTCGCGGTTGCTCACTTCCAGGTACAGCGCCGGTCGGCCGCTGCGATTGATGAGCTGGTGGGCGTCAGGGGTGCCGGCGGGAAACCCGGCGCACATGCCGGCGCGCAGCAGCTGCTCGCCCGCCTCGGTGCGCAACATCACCTCACCCTCGAGCACGTACACGAACTCGTCCTCGTGGGTATGCCAGTGCCGCATGGAGGATTCCTTGCCCGGCGGCAGCATCGTCAGGTTGATGCCGATGCGGGTGAGCCCGAGCGCATCCCCGAGCCGACGCTTGTGGCGCGGCATGACGCGCGCGCGGTAGGGCTCCGGATAACCGCTGCGGGAGATGGCCTCGACACCCGCGGGGTCCAGGGCCGGTTTGTTCACTGCCATGCTGCCTCCAGGACTTTCTCTTCCGTTGGTTGACGCGCGCCGCGTGCTTGCACGAGCATGCGACACCTGAATGCCGCAAGTTTTCGCTGACGTCGGACACTGTGTCGACGCTGTGCTGCGCCGCGTCGGACCGCGCATCGTGCTGGCGCTGCCGCTCGGGATCGGCAAGCCGACCCCGCTCGCCAACGAATTCTACCGCCGCGCGCTGCGCGACTCGAGCCTCGATCTGACCATCCTCACGGCGCTGTCGCTCTTGAGGCCCGTGGCGCGCTCGGCGCTCGAGGCGCGCCTGCTGACGCCGCTCGCCGCACGGGTGTTCGGCAGCTATGTCGAGCCGGAATACGCCCGCGCCATGCTCGCCGACACGGTTCCGCCCAACATCCGCATCATCGAGTTCTTCCTGACGCCGGGCGCGTTTCTGAATTCGCGCCACGCGCAGCGCCATTACCTGAGCGCGAACTACACCCACGTGGCGCGCGATGTGCTGGCGCGCGGCGTCAACGTCATCGCCCATCTGGTGGCGCAGCGCTCGGTGAACGGCGCGCTGCAGCTGAGCTTCGGCTCCAATGCCGATGTCACCGTGGATCTGCTGCCGCTCATCGAAGCATCGCGCACCGCCGGCCGCGACATCGTCATGGTGGGGCAGACACACGCTCAGATGCCCTTCATGACCGGTCACGCGCTCGTTGATCCCGCCCGCTTTGACTTCCTGGTGGACGATCCGCGCTACGACTACGACCTGTTCTGTCCGCCCAATCCGCCCCTCGGCACGGTCGACCACGCCATCGGCGTGTACGCCAGCGCCCTGGTGCGCGACGGCGGCACGCTGCAGATCGGCATCGGCGAGCTGGGTGACTCGCTGGTGTATGCGCTGCTGCTGCGGCATCAGCAGAACGCCGCCTGGCGGACCGCACTCCAGGGGCTCGGCGGCGCGACGGCCGCGCCGCTGATGCAGGAGACGGGCGGGGATGCGCCGTTCTCCGCCGGGCTGTTCGCCTGCACCGAAATGTTCGTCGATCAGCTGCTCGAGCTGTATCGCGCCGGGATCCTGCGCCGGCGCGTCTACGATTCGCTCCCCCTCGAGAGGCTGCTCGCCTCGGGAGCGACGCTCGAGCGCTTCGATGAGCGCATTCTGGGCCACCTGGCCGCCGCCGGCGCGGGCCCGGTGCTGAGCGGCGCGGAGTTCGCGCAGCTCAAGTGCTACGGGGTGTTTCGCGAGGATGTGGAGTTTGCCGAGGGGCGCGTGCGCGCCGCCGGCGGGGCCTGGATCGCGGCCGATCTCGCCGATCCGGCGAGCCGCGCACGCCTGGCGGCCGACTGTCTGGGGCGCGAGCTGCGCAACGGCCAGGTGCTGCATGCCGGGTTCTTTCTGGGTCCGCGCGGATTCTATGCGGCGTTGCGCGAGCTGCCCGAGAGCGAACGGGCGCAGTTCGGCATGCGCGGGGTGGCGTTCGTGAACCAATTGTACGGCGCCGACCAGGAGCTGCGTACCCTGCAGCGGCGCGCCGCACGCTGCATCAACACCACCATGATGGTGACGCTGCTCGGGGCTGCGGTCTCCGATGCGCTGGACAGCGGGCAGGTGGTGAGCGGCGTCGGCGGTCAATACAACTTCGTCGCCATGGCGCACGCCCTGCCGGGGGCACGCTCGATCCTGTGCGTGCGCGCCACCCGCACGCGCCACGGCCGCACCACCTCCAACATCCTGTGGAACTACGCTCACCAGACCATTCCGCGGCACCTGCGCGATCTGGTGGTCACCGAGTACGGCATCGCCGACCTGCGCGGCCGCACCGACGAGGAGATCATCGCGGCGCTCCTCAACGTCGCGGACTCGCGCTTTCAGGATGCGCTGCTGTCGCGCGCCAAGGCGGCGGGCAAGATCCGCGCCGACTACCGCATCCCGGATGAGTTCCGCAACAACCTGCCGCAGCGCCTGACGCTCGCCTTGCGCGAGCATCGCCGGCAGGGGTACTTCAGCGAATACCCCTTCGGCACCGACCTGACGGAGGAGGAGATTGCGCTCGCGAGGGCGCTGAAGTTTCTCGAGGCGCGCACGGGGAGCGCCTGGGGGAGCCTGAAGACCGCCGCCGCCTCACTCGGCACCGTACCGGCGAGTCGGCATACCGCCGCGCTCAGGCGCATGGGCCTCGATCGGCCGCGCGGACTCACCGAGCGGTTGCAGCGGCGCCTCATCGTGCTCGGGCTGGATGCGAGCGCCTGAGGGGCCGGCGTGGCCTTGACCGTTACGCTGCCACACGGCCAGCGTTCGGCTGCGTCGCACGTGATAGGAATAAGTTGGCGCCGCACCTGCTGGCATCCTGACGACGATCTTTGAGGCGCTCCACCGGCGGTGCCTGAGGTACACGGCCAGGCCCCTGATAATGAAGGACTGCAATGCCAGCAGCGTGAACCACGGCGCGAACAGGGCCCAGTCCGGCAGCTTGCTCCTGACACCGATCAGGCCGACCGCCGCGTAGAGCACGCTGAAGGCGAGCAGCACGGCGAGCACCTGGCGCCCGCTCAGGCCGGCGCGCATCAGCACGTAGTGAAAATGCTCACGCCCCGCTTGCAACGGCATCTTCCCCCGAGCCACGCGCCGTACGACGCAGCTGAAGAAATCCGACAGCGGCATCAGCGCAAACCAGAGCGCCGCGACCGGGGACATCGACCGGTCCGCGCCCTGGGAGATCGAGAGCGCGAACCATACGACAACGAACCCCAGCAGTGTGCTGCCGGCATCACCCATGAACGTGCGCAAACGACGATTGCGAAAAGCGGGGAAATTGAACAGCAGGAACCCGAGGATCGCCCCGCAAGCCATAGCTGCCACGCTCACCGCGGAGGCCGTCGGTCCGGTCGCGAGCCCGGCGGCGGCCAGGCCAATCAGGGCCATTGAAGCCGCCAGGCCATCGATGCCGTCGATGAAATTGAAGGCATTGATGACGCTCAGCGTGACCAGCACGGATACTGGAATGGCAAGAATGCCGAGCCCCAGGCGGCCGGTTCCGAACGGGTCGCCGATATCCCTCAGACACAGGCCGCCGACGATCATCATGACGAGCACGGCGCAGGTCTGTGCCGCAAGCCGCGCCGACACCCCAATATTGTAACGGTCATCGATGACGCCCACGATGACGAGGAGCGCGGCGGGGACCAGCAGAGTCGATAGGCCGGTGGTTGGCACGGTGGTCATCGCCGCAACGAGGATGCCGATGAACATCGCGATGCCGCCGACCAGCGGAACTTCGCCGATGTGCTGCTTGCGACCGCCGGGCTTGTCCGTGATGCCAAAACGAAGCGCGAGGGGACGCAGCGTGAGCGTGAGAACCGCCGTTACTGCAAACGCCAGCGCAGCAGACAACGATAGCGCCATCCGAGGAACCCTTTATCTCCCTACGCCTCGAGGGCACCCAGAAATCCCGCTGGGCGATCCGGCGATCCTATATACGCCGTCGTGACCCGGATCACAAAGCGACGATGACATAACGTTCCCTGCGCACCGTTTGGGTGCAGGGTGTTCGCCCGTATGCCGCGCCTGGCGACGCGCATCGACTTTCAGTGAGCGCCTCCGCGTGACTCGAGTACGCCCAGCATCGATGCCGCCAGCGCATCTCTCGAATACAGGGGCGCAGCGGCGCGAGCCGCTGCCGCAAGCCGTTGCCGATCAACGGGACTCCCCGCCAGTCTCTCAATCGCAGCCGCCATAGCGACCGGATTCTCCGGCGGTACGCAAACCCCGCATTCCAGAGTGCGCACGATGCCCGTGGCCTCACCCTCCGGCAACGACATCAGGACTGGAATGCCCATACCCATGCATTCGAAAATCTTGGACGGAATGACGGTCCTGAAGACCGGGGCGTCGCGCAGCGGAATCAGCGCCACGTCGCACAGGCTCCAGATCTCCGGCATTCTCTGCTTGGGCTGACGCGCAAGCATGACCACATTCTCGAGCTTGCGCTCCGCCACCATGGCCTCCACGCGCGCCCGGTCCGCGCCCCCGCCGACAAACAGGAACACGATATCCTCGCGCTGGCGGAGCAAGGCCGCGGCCTCGACCACCTTGTCGAGCGCATGCGCCAGTCCGTGCGTGCCGAGGTAGCCCGCGACAAACTTGCGCTGCAATCCCAGCTCCGCTTCAAGCGCCGGCGAGCGCGGCCGCGGTTGGTACTGTGTCGCGTCAACCCCGTTCACCACGACGTGAATCTTCTGGCCGTCGACCCCTCGTGAGATCAGCTCCCGGCGGAAGGACTCGGTCACCGCGACGATAGCCGTGGCACGCCGGTACAGGAACATTTCGATGCGCTCGAGTGCCCGGATCACCACCGACCTGCGCATGGCTCCCACCGCGACGATGGAGGCGGGCCAGAGGTCGCGCAACTCGAGCACGAACGGCCGACGCCGCGCCACCGAAACGGCCCAGCCGGCGAGCGCGCAGAAAAACTGCGGCGACGTGGCCACCACCACATCTGGACGGCGCTCGAAGAGGGCCATCGCGAAGCCCATCAGCATGAAGCTCAGGTAATCGAGAGTGCGCCTGAGAAACCCCTCGTTGGCGGTGATGTAGGTCTTCACCCGCACCACGCGGATTCCGTCCACCGTTTCCACCCGTCGCCAGGCGTTGCGGTAGCCGGGAAAGAGTTTCCCCTCGGGGAAATTGGGTGCGCAGGTCACCACGGTCACCTCATGGCCGCTACGCACCCAGCGGATGGCGTGTTCGTACACGCGCGTTGCCGGGGCATTGCCCTCGGGCGGGAAGTTGTCGGACAAGAAGAGAATTCTCATCCGGGCGGGGACTCCCAGCGAAAACGGGTCGTCCAGACCGGAGCGGCAGGTGTCACCGACAGGACATCACAGACAATCGATTGGCCGAACCGCGGGTGCCAGGTGGCGGCCGCGAGCCTGCCCGACGCCTTTTCGACCGCCCAGGTGAGCTCACTACCCCGCAAGACGTGGAATCGTGCCTCGGCCGATCTGTACTGACCCTCCAAAGCGTCTTCCACGACCAACCCCTGCGGGTCGAGCCGCCAGCGTCGCCGATGGATCACCTTGCCGGGCAGGCGCCTGTAGCCCTCGTGTCCGGCCGACAGCCACAGTGCAGCGCCATCCCGGCCCCAGCTCACCGCGAGCGGCCGCGCCCGGCGCGCCACCCGGAAGCTGCTCCAGACCTGGGAGGAATTGACCCCGTCCACCACCACCGTGTTGTGGGCCGCGGTTCCCCGCTGCCGCAGCCGCTCGGCGCTGACTTCGTAGGTGGAGGTACCGGTGTTGACCAGCACCCGCTGCCCTCGCAACGACAGCTCGAAACTCAGCGTGTCGGCATGTGCGTGGCCCGGCAGATGATCCGGCCCGATCTCACCAACATCGGCGATCATCACCGCCGGGCCTGCCTGCAGACGGACGTAGCCCGAATCTGCAAGCGCCTCGATGTCCGCCAACGGCGCCCGGTCGCAGGCAACGCCCAGGGCCGCCGCGTGCTCGGTCAAGGCAGCGAGCGCTGGCCCAATGTCAAGGGCTGCATCGTTGAAGAATGAGATGCCGCCATCCGGGTGCGTCATCACCCGCAACCAGCGGTGCATGCGCGGCATGATCTCGCGCCAGGTGGCGACATCCTCATGGGCGAACAGCCCCGGGTACACGCGCGCCAGTTGCAGCAGATCGAGCAAGTCCTCCAGCACGATCGCGTGATACATCGGGCTGCGCTCGAAGTGCCCCCCGTCGGGCAGGATCTGCTCCTCGAGCTCGCGCCTGAGCAGCGTCAGCCCCTTGGCGCGCCAGGCCTCAGCCTCGGCGCCCTCGAAGAACGTCCCGGCGAATACCAGCGCCTTGGCATTGGCCAACAGGTGGTTGCCCAAAAGATGAGTCTCGAGCCGCTCACGCAGGAATCGCGTTTGCACCGCCAGGCTTTGCCAAGCCCCATCGTCCAGGGCGTTACCGGTCAGGGCCCATTTCACCCAGTTCACGATCCGGAGCGACGTGGGATACGGCTCCCAGCCGCTGCCCCGCCCGGGCGGGTTCTCGACAACCCAGCGCGCAATGAGCGCGCGGTGCCACAGTGTCCGTGCCGCGGCATCCGCTGCCGCCAGATCGTCGAAGTAATGGGCGTTGTAGAGCCAGAGCCTCGGCCAGTCAGGCCGGCTCCAGTCCGATTCCACGGCAATGCGACGCTCGACGTTCAAAAAGCGGAAAGTATCCGGGCCCGTCATCGAGGCGGTGCGAGCACAACCGGTCCATGTTCCCCTGCCCGGACGCAGAGCCGGCGCGGGCTTGAGGTCAGGTCTTGGGCGATGCAGCCGGAACCACAGCCGTCCGTAAACCTGTCCCGGCCGCAGCCAGCGCACGGTGTGCCAGTAGCGGGAGAGGGTTTCGGGAGACATCAGGTTGCGAACAGACGCTCCAGCACCGCCACGATCCGCTCGCCGCTCTTGCCGTCCCACATCTGCGGGATGCTGCCCTTCTTCCACTGTCCGGCAAAGAGCCGATCCAGGGCGGGCAACAACTGCATCGGGTCGGTACCAATCAGCTCGTTGGTACCAAGCGCAATGGTTTCGGGCCGCTCGGTGCTATCGCGCAGGGTCAGGCACGGCACGCCCATCACGGTGGCTTCCTCGGTGATGCCTCCGGAGTCGGTGATCACGGCCTTGGCGTGCTTCACCAGCCAGTTGAACTCGAGATACGGCTGCGGATCGACCAGGCGGAGGCTAGGCGGAAAACCCGGCAGCCTCTGCAGGGTCTTGGCCGTGCGCGGGTGCACGGGAAAGATCACCGGCAGGCCGCGCGTGCCCGCCGCGATAGCCTCGAGCATCCGGGTAAAAGGGTCGCTGGCGTCTACGTTGGCCGGCCGGTGCAGTGTGACTACAAAATAGCGCCCCGGTTGCAGTCCCATCTCATCCGAGAATGGTGGTGGCCTCAGCCGGCCCAGGTTGGCCAGCAGCGTATCGATCATGGTGTTGCCGACGAAGAAGATCCGTTGATCGGCCACACCCTGGCGCCGCAGGTTAGCGTTCGCCACCTCGCTCGTGGTGAAGAACCAATTGGTAATGGCGTCGGTGACCAGGCGGTTGATTTCCTCCGGCATGGTCCAGTCACCCGAGCGGATGCCGCCCTCCACGTGCGCTACCGGCACATGGAGCTTCTGAGCCACGATGGCGCACGCCATGGTCGAGGTCACATCGCCCACCACGAGGCACAGAGCGCTCGGCTCCCTTGAGAGCAGGGCCTCGTAGCCGGTCATGATGGCCGCCGTCTGCTCGGCCTGGGTTCCCGAGCCCGCCGCGAGATTGATGTCCGGTTCGGGAATGCCGAGCTGCTCGAAAAAATCACTCGACATGCGAGCGTCGTAGTGCTGCCCGGTGTGCACGAGCCGATAGCGCAGTGCACCGCCTTGAGCCTTGCGCGACTGCATCGCCCGAATGATGGGCGCGATTTTCATGAAGTTCGGTCGGGCACCGGCGATGAGGTCGATCAACACCGTCATCGCTCAGGCCCTCAGCGCGTTCTGCAACTCGATGCTGACGCGGCTGACCTCGAGGATCTCGTCCAGCGGGATGGGCGCAGGCTGGCCCTGCTTTACTGCGCCCACAAAGGCACTGGCACAGGCGGCCTGGCCTTTATCCTGCCGCCACTGGTGCATCTTCGAAAAGCCTTTCCAGCCCCAGCCGCGCAGCCTGCGGAAGTTATCGAGCTGCAGCACCCTGCCCGCGCAGAACACCTCGAGGCGTTCCTTGGGGAAACCCTTGTTGCCGTTGGCCAGGTAGTGGATCGTACCGACCGAGCCATCGGCGAACTCCAGCGTGATCGTGACTTTGTCGTCGGTAACCTGCAGCGCGGGGTGTCGGTCTAGCGCCACGACCCGATAGCCCACGATCGACGCGCCGGCCAGGTGGCGCAGCAGATCAATGAAGTGGCAACCCTCGCCCACGATGCGCCCGCCTCCCACGGCCTTGTCCTGCGTCCAGTGGTCTGAGCGAATGGCACCCGCGTTCACCAACATGATGAAGCTCTTCGGTTCGGCCACCGTACTCAGCAGGATCTTCATCTTCACGACCTGCGGCGCAAAGCGTCGGTTGAACCCGACCATCAAGCCCTGACTAGGCCGCCCGCTGGCTTCCGAATGGATTTCGGCCAGCTCGTCAAGCGTCAGGCACAAGGGCTTTTCGCAGAACACATGCTTGCCCACCCGCAATGCCGCCAGCACCTGCCTGGCGTGGATGTTGTGGCGGGTAGCAACGACCACCGTGTCTACCGCTACGTCCGCCAATGCTTCCGACGCATCGGTCGACGCCTTCGAAAAACCGAACTTACGACCGTAGTGCGCCGCGCTGACGCCTCCGGCGCTGACCACGGTGTGCAGAGTCGCGCCGGCCTTGCGGAAGGCTGGTATCAGCACGCGGCCCGCGTAGTTGCCCGCACCCAGGAAGGCGATGCTGACTCTTGTTGGCGCCAGCGCGGCCGGCGCCAGCAGGACGGTCCGCCCCTCGGCCGCCTGCACAGACCCACCCCTGGCCGCCGGGTACTCCAGCAGGATGCCGAGCGAAGGCTCAGCGGAAGTGAGCAGCTCATATGCGTCCGACGCGCGATCGAGCGGGAAGCGATGGGTGATGAGAGGAGTCACGTCCAGCTGACCGCTCGCCATCAGGTCCAGCACGGCTTCGAAATTGCGCTGCTCGGTCCAGCGCACAAATCCCACTGGATAGTCCTGCCCCCCTTCCTCGTAGACAGGGTCGTAGCGGCCAGGACCGTAGGAGCAGCTGACCTGGAAGCTCAATTCCTTGGCGTAGAAGTCGGCCCGCGACAGCTCGAGCCCAGTCACGCCCACGAGTACGACGCGCCCCCGCTTGCGACACATCTTGGCCGCCTGGCTCACCGGCTCGTTGCTCTTGGTGGAGGCCGTGATAATCACCGCGTCCACGCCGCGCCCGCGCGAGAAGGTTTGCGCTGCAGCCAGCACATCGTCCGTCCCGGAGTTGATCACCCACTCGGCGCCGAGTTGCCGCGCCACACTCAAACGATTCGCGTCCAGATCGACGCCCAGCACACGACAGCCTTGTGCCCGCAACATCTGTACCGTCAGGAGCCCGATCAGTCCCAAGCCCGTCACGACGACGCATTCACCCAGGGTCGGCTTCGCCAGCCGGATGCCCTGCAGACCGATCGCGGCCAGCACCGTAAAGGCCGCCGATTCGTCCGAGACCGAATCCGGAATGCGCGCGCAGAGGTTCTTCGGCACGCAGACCATCTCTGCATGCCTGCCATTGCTCACGACCCGGTCGCCTACTGCGAGGCCTTCCACGCCGAGACCCAACTCGGCGACACGCCCCACGTTGCAGTATCCGGGCGCCAGCGGCTGGTCCAGCTTGCTCCGCACCGCCTCCAGCGCAGCCACAAGCCCATCCGCGCGCACTTTGTCCAGCACCATGCGCACCTTGTCTGGCTGCCGGCGCGCCTTGTCCAACCAGTTCGCCTTGCCGAACTCCACCAGCATGCGCTCAGTGCCGGCGGAGACAAGCGAAGTGGTCGTATGGATCAGGAGTTGGCCGGCATCCGCGCTTGGGGCCGGCACCTCGGCCAGCTGGGTGGTGCCGTCCTGGAGGCGTTGGAGAACATGTTTCATCAAATGGGCTTTGTGCCAGCTATCAGTAGGAACAAGCCAAACTGCTTGGCAACACGCCGCAAGAGGCAGCGCGGCCATAAGCGACGTGCCAGCGACAAGCGGCGCCCAACGCGTGAGGGCAGCAAGAGCCCTTCCCCGCACGCGGCCTCGTTCCAAAAATCGCGCACGTCATCTTTGCTCGTCATGACATGGAAACACCAAGTCGTATTGGGGATTCTGCCCCAAGTGCTCCACTATCAATGAAGCGCCGGCACCAAATCTCAATACACAAGAGAGAAAAGAGAATGTATGCCGCATCTCGCCGCCCAGCGTCATTGTCCGCGATCAAGCATTGGACGGTATCCGGTTCGAACAGACCACGGCGACGCAAGCTCTCCTCAGAGAGCAGATCACCGAGTAGCTCGCGAAGCTCATTTCGCATCCAACGTCGCAACGGTGCGCCGAAGCCAGTCTTGGGCCGGTAGATTACGTCTCGCGGTAGGTAAGGCTCCATTGCCTTCTTGAGTACCCATTTTCCAACTCGGCCACGTTGCTTCAGGTCAGCTGGAATGCGCGCGGCCAGTTCGACCAAGTCCGTATCAAGGAACGGCACTCGCACTTCCACGCCTGCAGCCATTGACATCTTGTCCGTATATAGCAGGTTATGGTCGGCAAGGAAGAAGCGTTGCTCCAAGGCCAACATCCGGTCCATGGGCGTGAGATCCTCCGAGGTCCCGCGCAGGAAATCGAGCATCGGTTGGCCAGCACGAATGTGCTCTACGGCCGCACGCATCTCCGCGCTATACAGTGGCAGGAGATCATCGCGCTGCGCCCAGGCAAAGTAGCTCACGAGCCTCTCGTCTCCTGACTCATCAGCCCCAGCGAACAACCGGGCCAACCTGCGCCCAAATCCGGTCCGCTGGTCCAACCCCTTCGTTGCACGGCCGAGGCCCGCTCGCGCAACCGGCGGGAGCCAGCTCCACAGCCGCTCGTAGCGCAGCGCCAAGTGGCGTCGATACCCGGTGAACAGGTCGTCGCCGCCAGCTCCCGACAACAACACCTTGATCCCAGCGCTTCGGGCCAACTCGCAGATGTACAACACATTAAGCGGCGCTGGGTCGGCCAATGGCTCGTCGAGCTGCCATACCATTCGCTCAATATCACCGGCCATGCGTATCGAATCCACGCGCACAACGTCCAGCGGCACATCGAGCTGCTGTGCGACGCGGCGCGCATAGGGCAAGTCATTGGTTTCGCCTACGTCCCCGCCCCCGGCCACATCGATCGTGAAGCACCGAATATCCGGCACCTGCTCCCGGGCAAAGGCCACGACGGCGCTCGAATCCAATCCACCCGACAGGAAGGCGCCGATGGGAACATCGGCAACGAGCTGACGCTGCACAGCCCGGCGCAGCGCCTCCTGCACCGAAGCCACAGCGTCGTCCGCCCTAACACGCTTGGGCCTTAACCGGCATTGTGGCAACGTGTACCAGCGGCGACGCTCCACGATTCGACCAGCGCTGATTCGCATGAACTCGCCAGGAGGCAGCTTTCTGATGTCCACGAAGGGCGTGCCCTCGCCGGGGCACCACAGGAAGCTGAGGTATCGCTGGATGGCCGGGAGGTCCAGCGTGTCACCGGGGGTGGTCAGTACCGACAACGCCTTGATCTCGCTCGCAAAGGCAAGCCCTGCGGCCGACTCGCAGAAATACAATGGCTTCACACCAAGCGCATCCCGGGCGAGCACCAGTTCCCCGCTGCGACTATCGTAGATGGCGAATGCGAAAATCCCATTGAGCCGTGGAAGCATTGCTAGGCGATCAGCCAAATAGAGGTGGAGCAGCACTTCCGTGTCCGAGTGGCCGCGGAATCCGACGCCTCGCGCTTCTAGCTCCGCCCGTAGTTCCCGGAAATTGTAAATCTCGCCATTGAAGACAAGAACGACCTGCCCGTCTTCGGAGGCCATGGGCTGTGCAGCGGCCGGAGACAAGTCGATGATCGCAAGCCGAACATGGCCAAGGATCACGCCGCTGCGCTCATTCCGGTACTCCCCCCGCCCATCCGGGCCCCGATGGGCGATCGCATCGAGTGAATCGGACAGGGAAGAGTCGCCCTCGTGCCGCATCCACATCCCGACGATGCCGCACATCAGCGTGTGGCAACTGGCTGATCCAGAGCGAACGGCCTCGAATCGTCACTCATACTGCCGCACGCGCGGATCTGATCTGCCCGGTCCTTCCGGGCGCTCTAATGGTAGGCGTCCAGTCAACCGGATCTCACGGAGCTTGTATTCCCACAGACGATACACATCGGTGCGCAGGTGCGACCAAGCATAGCCCACCCATCCGGCACGCCAAGCGCCTAGCACCAAGTAGTGATAGAAGAACAGTGCTACGTAACGGCACGGAAGCCACATGAAGTGCTTCTTGAGCCACATCCGCCGCTGCAGGACCGTGCCAACCAACTGGGGCTTGTCAGCCAGCTCGTCGCGATTATAAGCCGCAATGGCCTCCGCCGTAGTGTACTTGTTCTGCTTGTTCAGCCAGTGTTCGAGATCTGGACTGTCAAGGTGCACGAGCTCGCCGGACACGCGTCGTATGGGTCCTTCAACCATCGGGTATTCGTTCACTTGTACATAGGTGAAACGACAGCGCCCAGTCCGCCACAACCGCACAAGATGATGCTTGACTGGCAATGGCCGATTCATGAACCACAAGCGCCTGTCGACACTCAATCCGTCGACGTCATCGGCGAGAATAGCCGAGGCAATTTCCTGCTTCAGGGTGTCTGACAGTCGCTCGTCGGGATCCAGCTTCATCGTCCATGGTGCCGTTATCGGCAGTTCGCGCAATGCGAAATTCCACTGGTCGCCGAAGCCCCGAAATCGGCGCTGCACAACGCTGACTCCGTGCCCGAGAGCGATATCAACAGTGCCATCGCTGCTGTAACTGTCTACCAGGAAGACCTCCTGCGCCCAGCCTTTCAGGTTCTGCAGGACTCCCTCCATGTTGTGGGCTTCATTAAGCGAGATCATCACGACAGCGACCGGCACAACACACCGTCCCGGCTCAGGCCGAATGTCGGTAGCGCTCACACTTCACACGCTTTCCGAAGCCCGCTGGCAAGCATCTCGGCGAAACAAAGCAAATTGTAGGTGGGATTGGCCGTTCCCGCACTTGGGAAGATCGCCGTGCTCAGAACATAAGTATTCCTGATCCCATGCACTCTTAGATCAAGCCCTACAACGGCCTCTGCGTCATCTCCCAGACGACAAGTCCCAACAGGATGGTACACGTCGTTGGGCTTTGTTGAATCGTCACCAATTTCTGCTTGCAACAGTTGTGGCAGGTCTTGCCCCGCTGCTTTCCAACGAGACAAGAATGACGACGTGACGATGCTCGCATCAAGTAGATCGTTATCGGTCACCTTCCACTGGATCACGGACACCGGTCTACCATACGAATCGATAGATCCTGCGAGAGTGATTCTATTTTCCGAATGCGGCCGTTGCTCCATATCGAGTTGAACGTGACATGATGTTCCGGGAGGAATGTAGAGCTTTGATTGCGCCCACTTCGTCCACCCGAGCTGCAGCAGACTTCCGGCCCCTTTCGCCAATTCGCCAATACTTGGACTTGGTACTCGTCGGGCCTGAAGGTCTATCAGCACCTTCCTTGCAAGTCGAAAACCCGACGTGTCGACGTCAAAAATCAGTTGCGCAAAAAACCGCAGAGAGTTAGGCGCGGGACATGTCTCGGTCCAACGGGGAGTCCGCATTATCCCCTGCTCAAATGTCGGCCCAAATGTCGATGCAACCTGTCGACGGCTGGCTGCCGCGACATCTGCAGCACGGAATGACAAGTGATCCGACAAGTAGCGCCCAAGCGCGGCCTTAGGATGAACTACTCGGCCAGCTCCAGCGAGATTGATTTCTTGAAGAACCCGAGAGGACTCTATCGCTCCGACCGCTACAACGAAATGCGATGCCTTTATGCGAAGGCGCTTCCCCATCCGACTCCGTGCTTCAACCTGTGCAACTTGGGCGATCCCGTCGTTGGCCTGCACTAAGTGCCATTGTGCGGCAACGGCATTGCAATAGATCCTCGCTTCTGTCGACTTGCTGGGGCGCTGATGCGCCAACCACGAAAGATTTCTTCGTCCGAATGGCAGCCACGCTGAACTCACGCATGCCAGCCCTTGGGTCTCCAACCTGTTGTTGATCTCAGCTTGACGACCATCGACCGTCCTCGGGGCACAAAACTCAGTAGGTAGTCCGAGTGCATCGGACACGATGGCACCATGTAGGTCAGCGACCGCAATCACATGTCGCCATGAATCGCCGTATCCCTCCGGTCCCCGCCGTGCATCACTACTACGAAAGGGGAGGAATTGCCCACCCCATCGCGAGGTGGTTCCACCTAATCCGAAGAAGCGCCCATCAGTTGCGCCCCGATATACGTCGCCGACGAACTCGGCCTGCATTCCCGCGTCATCTGGGTCGACAGGTACCCGAGGACCTGCCTCCAGCACGACTATCCGAAGCCCGCTGTCCCGCAGACGACTCATCAGGAACAGGCCTGCAGCGCCCGCGCCAACTATGCACACGTCCGCGGTTTTCGTGTGAACGTCGCCATCCAGTTCGTCGAGCAACAATACCTGAGTCACCCAGGAAGACTCCCAGCCACAAATTTCGCGATGCACTCTGTGCGGCGCGTTGAAATGATGACTGACCCGTATGGGTTCCTGGCAAGAATGCTGCGAACATAGTCAGACCACCCTACCGCCAAACTAGACTTACGGAGGTCCGATAGATAGCCATACGTAAACTGCAGCTCTCGGCCCGCCTCTATTAGCGCATTTGCTTCATGCCCTACCACGCTATCTTTGACCTGGAGGACATGAGCCAGCCGACTTCCGCTACGAACCAAGTCCATCATCGGTGGCGCCAGGCCGGCCAACCCCCAGTAGCGAATACGCCCCTTGACCTGCTCATCCTCAAGCCAGCGCAGGAATTGATCTGCGGCAATCAACGTCGCGTCTGGCTCGTGCAAATAAAGGACGTCAACATAGTCAGTTCCAAGCCTGCGTAGGCTTTGTGCCAAGCTCTTTCTGGCCTCTGCAACACTCCAATCCACTCGAGGAGCCGAGACTCGACGAACAACTCTTCCGACTACTTTGCGGTACCAAATTCCAAGTGGTCGATAAGACGCATGTCCCGGAGGATAAAGTCCCACTTTCGTAGCCAACGTAAGCTCCGCACGCCGATGCTTGATCAAACCTGATAGTTCACGCTCCGCCAACCCATAACCATAAAAAGGGGATGTGTCAAAGTGCGTGAATCCTGCGTTGACAGCGGCGCGCAGCAGTCTCTGGCGCTGAATGCTACGCGGTAGATGATGTAGTGAGGCAGTGCCGAACGACCAGCGCGAGACCCGTAGTTGGGTTTGATCAATCTGAATCGACTGCATTCCCAGATCACACCGACCGGGTCGCCAATATGTGGCTAGTGTCCGGCCAGTCAATTCGAAAACCGACATCGCGTAGCATTTGTTCTATCTGTCGCGGCATGCTGCCAAGTCCCCTGCCGTGTAGGATTCCAAAATGCACCTCTACACCGACAGCTACCAATTCTGGAGAAAGGAGTCTCCTTGACAACCCCGTTAACACCTCGCCTTCAAAGCCCTCGACATCCAACTTGATGACATTTGGTGCTGACAATCCCTTAGCGATCAAATCATCACCAACTCGAATTTCAACGACCTCGCCTGGCTCGCCTGCTTCACAGACTCGGCTTGTTGCGCCAAGTTCGTCAGCTCCTTGCTGGAAGCGGATGTTTCCGTCGGCTTTTCCCAGGCCAAAGGGCTGCAGTTCTACATTCCGAAGCGACTGACAGGCATGTGCCAGACGCGGGAAATTGACCTTGCTTGGCTCAAACGCCACAACCAAACCGCCGGCGCCCACAAGGTTCGCAAACTGCACCGTATACAGACCGATGTTTGCACCAATGTCCCAAACGGTGTCGCCAAGCGAAATACACCTGGAAAGGCGGGTATTGTAGTTCGCCTCGTAGCCTCTCGGAAATGCGCCAACAAGAAGTCGGTTTATGCCAAGAACACGGCCAACGTTCCGCAACGCAATAACCGGCGAAGATGTTCGCCAACCCATGCTCGAGCCTCCCGACTAATCAATGCATACGCAGTCTGGCGCGCGATTTGAGTCGCCATCCAACCAGCGGTAGACATCCATCATTTGGCCCCCCACACCATCCCACGAGTAGTCTCGAGCCATCCACTCACGTCCCCGCCGCCCCATAGCATCAAGGTGCGATGTCGGGAGTGACATCCCATCGGCAAGGGCTCGCAACAATCCATCAACTGAGATATCGACCCACCACCCAGCATGATGGTCGGTTAACCCAGACCATGGTGCACCCCGAGAAACAACCGTCGGCGTGCCAACGGATAAGGACTCAGCCACCGTCATTGCGAAATTCTCGGAATGCGTCGGCAACACAAACAGACTCGCGCGCCGATAAGCATCCCACTTTTCTTCACCATAAAGCGCCCCAACGAATGACACTCTCGTGAGGTCGAGCTCCCGCACCATTCCCTTTAATGATTCCAAGTACCCGGTGCTTCCGTGATAGCCAGAGTCACTTCCTACAATTAGCAAGCGCCACTCCGGAAAAGCCGTCTCAAGTTGTGCCCACGCTTTCAACAAGAGATCGAGGCCTTTTTTTTTATGGAGCCTTCCCAGAAACAACAGCGTCTTTTCTCTCGGCGGCGGCGGCCCTTCTGAACTGATCTCCGGCATATCAACTCCGTTAGGAACGATAGCCACGGGCTGCCTGAACCGCAGTCGCCGGATGTCGTCATATTCGGACTCTGACGTGGCATGAAAGCACGCGACGTGTGCCAACGCTGGACGTTGCAACATGGGCCACAATGCCCATTTGGCGAGAGAACCACTCTTCATCGCCCACTGCGAAAGTGCGCCACGGGGCGATACAACGTACTTGGCCTTGCCTCGCCTGGCTGCCCAAGCCGGATACAGCGAGTTCATCTGCCACATCCCGTGATTATGAACAATGCCAATTGTCCCTGTGGCAACTCTCTCATGTAACCAGCGATTCATCCTTGGAGAGCGCCCCAGGGCTCGGGGCCCCCACCCAAGGGGAAAGGTCTTCAGGTAGGGTCGATAACCGGCACCTGGCGTCCAATCTAGTGCCGCCAGCGTTACAACTGCTCCTTGCCGGCACAATGACTCGCACAGCCTTGTCACCGAATAACTAGGGCCGCTCGCCTCTTCAGTGACGCTCGGAACAACGTGGATCACGTTCATTCTAGTCGGTGTAGCGTACAAGGCGGACCAACTTCATCAAACGCGTCCTCTGTCATAGGTCACGGCCGCCTGTTTCGCCCAAGCGCGGCTATTCCGTGTCGCAGGTCTTGCTGCGGTTTCCGTAGCCAACCAGCGGCTAATAGGAATTGCGAAACCTGTCTTGGTGCGTTTGATGAGCTCGCGCGGCAAGGCTCTCGCCGGACTATTGGCCAGCAAGGTCTTGTTGGGAAATTTAGCGAATTGCGGCAAAAGATCTCGCACCTGCCCCAGCAGATAGGTGTCAATTAGAGGAGTGCGCAGTTCCACGCTGTGGTCCATGCTGGCCCAGTCACTGTCCCGCAGGAGTTGGTTACGCAGGTAGACCATAGACTCAATTTGGCCAATGGCTAGCTTGGTATCTTCTGGCACCGGCCCCGTCATCTCCCGGACCCAGACCGTCGCGTCGAAGGCGGCGAAGGCCTCTCGCGCCAGTTCGGGACCCATGAGTTCAACCAGATCTTCCGGCGCACAGACGCTCCGCCGAAGCCACCACAGGCCCTCGATATTCCCACTCCACTCAGCCAAGTGACGCCAGCGTCGGTTGCCAGAGCGGCGGGACTGCACCCGGCCGGCTGCCGCTATCAGCGAGGCAGCGGCGGGCACTGATCGCAGCCAGCACCGCAGAGACAGCAGCCGGGGCAGCGTGCGAAAGCTGGAGTAGCCCAGGAACAACTCGTCACCGCCCACACCCGAGACCACCGCCTTCAGGCCCCTCTCAGCCGCCGCCTTACTCGCATACCAAGTATTGACTCCGTCGATACTCGGCTGGTCCATGGCATCGAGAATGCGAGGCAGGTCGGTCAGGAACTCGTCACGGGTGACCCGCCGCACGCTGTGCCGAATTCCGTAATGCGCCGCCAGCCCGGCAGCCACGGGCGCCTCGTCTTCGTGCCGACCGGCGAATTCGTCGTAGCCAATGGTCACGCCTTCCAGTTCCCGCGCGCCGGCCTCCACCATCAGCCCGACCACTGCACCGGAATCGATGCCGCCGGAGAGGAACACCCCCACCGGTACGTCCGCTACCAGGTGCCGGGCAACCGACTCCCGAAGCGCCGCCTGGACCCGCTGCACAACATCTTCTAGTGCGGCCCGCTGACCAGCGCCACGCCACGCATCGCCAATGTCGTGCCAGCATCGCGCAGGGCCCAAACGGCCTTCTTCGATCCAGGCGCAGTGGCCCGCCGGCAGCGCGCGAATGTCCCGGAACCAGGTGTGTGGTTCCGGGACGCTGCCAAGCATCCAGAAGCCCGCTTGGCCACGCGGGTCAGGGTCGCGGGAAACGCCGCCGGTCGCCAGCAGCGCCTTGACCTGGGACGCGACCATCACCGTATCCGGAGCTTCGGTGACATATAGCGGCTTAATGCCGTAGGGATCTCTGGCGATAAAAGCGCGCCTTGTTACGCAGTCCCAGATTGCGAGCGCGAACATGCCGTGCAGCTTCGGCAACATTGCCTCGCCGTCGGCTGCAAACAGCGCAAGGATAACCTCCGTGTCGGAGGTCGTGCGAAACACCACGCCCCGAGACTCGAGGTCATGCCGCAGTGTATGGAAGTTATAGATTTCACCATTGAAGACGATCACGTAGCGCCCGCAGATCGACTGCATCGGCTGGGCGGCCCGGGGATCGAGATCAAGGATGGCGAGACGCCTATGGCCGAGGACCACGCCATCGCTCTGCCAGGTGCCCTCGTCGTCAGGGCCGCGACGGCGCATGCGGTCCAAGGCCCGGCACAGTGCTGAACTGCCGAGCACCTGCTGCGCGTTTCCGAAACCTGCAATGAAACCGCACATCAGCGTCTATCTGTCCGCTTGAGCAGACGGTCCCCCACCTCAAGAAACGCCTCACCAGCTACCTCCTCGGCATAGCGGGCCTCGATGGTGGCGCGGGCACGCCGGCACATCGCTTCGTTTAGCTCTGGAAAGTCGAACAACCTCTTTAGCCGAGCCATAGAGGCTGCATCTTCCCGCGGCACCAAGAAGCGATGACTGCTCCCAAGTCTCAGTGCCATAGGAAGGGAAGTAAAGTCCGTTTTCCGAGGAGAAAGCGGCCATGAAGAAGTCGAGGTTTACGGACGAGCAGATCATCGGATTTCTGAAGCAGGCCGACAGCGGTGTTGCGGGGGAAGGATCTGCGTAGGAAGCATGGGTTCAGTGACGCCATCTTTTATAGGTGGCGCGGTGGCTTATTGCGGGTTAGAGGTGTCTGAGGCGCGCCGGCTGCGGGAGCTCGAGGTCGAGAACAACAAGCTCAAGAAGCTTCTAGCCGAGGCGATGCTGGACATCGAAGCGCTGAAGGTTGTCGCTCCGGGAAAACGGTAGGCCCGCAGGCTCGAAGAGGGGCGGTAGAAATACAGTGGCTGTACGTCCACACAGCGCACTCGAGTACCAGACGCCGGCGGAGTTTGCCGCTGCCTGGAGGACCCAGCCTGCCGGGCTCGCCAGGCAGGAAACCACGGAGTTGAGGTAACGTAGCAACCAGGGCTTTACGAACTTATCCGTGGCGCTGAACTTCGGGGCAGGTCAGCTCCACCACCCTACGGATTACGCCCTCGTAAACGGGGATCGCCTGATTCATCTCATGCCGCGCGCGATACTCTCGCGCACGGCTTACTAGTTTCTGACCGACTGATTCGTCGTCTACAATGGCTGAAATATGTCGCGATAGTTGAAGTGTATCCCCGACCTCGAAGCCCAACGCCGCCCCTTGGTCGCACATTTCACGTGCATCGGTGCTGCAAAAGCTGGTAATCACGGGGACATCGCAAAACATAGCTTCAAGCGCAGAATTTGAGAATCCCTCATGTTCTGACGCGAGTACAAAAGCCGATCCACCCTTCATCAATGGGAAAGGATTTTCCAGTCGCCCAGTAAATGTGACTGAGTTCTCCAGTCCCAAAGCCTTAACCCGCGCCTCCAACGCCTGCCTTTCTTTCCCATCGCCAACAATCACAAGGCCACATCTGCTTCGACCTTCGAGCAAGCCAAAGGCATCCACCACTGTGTCCATGCGCTTCGTAAAATCAAGTCGTCCCACACAAATTAGGTAGCGACCATGACGAATTGAACAAGGTGCTTGGCGGTTTGCATTTTTTCTTATTTGCTCAATATCAACAATGTTTGGCAGCCGAACACCGAACTTCGGGTTGGCGCCAATGACCTGGCATGTCTCAGCTAAACCATCTATGGAGTTTGCCGTGATGAGATCCCCAAGCCTATAGAGAAGTTTTCGCAGATAAAAATAAATCAATCGCCGCATGCCGTTTAGCATGTGTGCTTCGGCAATCGGTCGCGTTATCTCGCTCACGATCAACTTCGGCCTGTTAGTCAAACCCATAATCGCAAGTGAAGATATCGCAACAGGGAACAAGCCGAAAGCCATTACAGCGTCATACTTGCGCGTTTGAAGAATGCGCCGCAAATTCCACGCAAGTCTCGGATAGCTAAACCTACTTTTCCATAGCAGATAGAAAATCTCTCCACTGGCCAATTCATTGAGTGGGCCATTACCTGATACCAAAGCGACGTCTACTTGACCATTGAAAAGGTGTTTAGCAAGTCGCGATAGTCTGGCCTCGGCACCACCACCGCTCAACCCATTCCCAACGACAAGAACGGCGGGCAAACAGCCAGTATTTTGGTCCAGAAGGGCTTTTTGAAAATCCATATTCAGGTTGCGGCTACACACTAGGCTCGCGCCACAATAGCTTCAATTTCAGACCCTTCGCCTATACGCTTGACGGGGACAAGTAAATACTCTTCTGATAGACGAAATATGGTTCCGTGATTAGAGCCATCCGACCTTGTTCTGCAAACAATCAATAGTGAATTCGGTTTGGCCATGCATTTCTTCAACCTGCGGCAGATAGCAATCATGCTATCTACGCTAAAGTAATCATGGTTCAATAGATTCGCCACCCGGATCACATCAAAGTGGCCTCGCATATCGTCTGGCGCTGGCGTAACGAGGTCGTTTTCAACAAAAGAAATCTCTTCATCACCTCGAATACGGGGACTGATCAACTGTATCTCTCGGACATCAGAGTTCAACTTGATTGCGGTAGAGAAATCGCAAGAATGAGTTGGACTATTAGCCAAACCGCTACGGCTAAGACGCCAGTGGTAGAGTAATCGCATAAAGGCTGAAATCACGACAACTCCACTCAACCAGTCTCGGGGTCGCGGGCGACCTGATCTGATACCGTATCCGAAGAAGTCATACTGTAGTGCACCCCCATGAGAGTCTGAGAGTACTTTCAGACCCGGTCCAACGGGCACAAGAAATGAACGGAAGAGGAGGTCCGTTGCAACCATTTTATAAGGGCGGCCTGACTGCTTTAATTTGCGACACCAATCCCATGTGATGATGCCGGACGAAACGCCCACATCAAGATATTGTCTTGGCGACAGTCCTGTGTCTTTCAAATAGTTTTCAAAATGTTCGTCGACATCAGCAAGCCGCCCCCCCCATGTTGTTTTATTGACCTTTCCGTTCACACGAATCATGGAGAAGAACTCTTTCTCAAGTTCTTCAGCCCTATGATCCGATCGGAAGGAAGCGCCTGGAAAATATAGCTTTGCAGCAGTGATTGTCACAGCATCATTCCTGTGATCCACCCATTGCTTAGAATACTTTTTTTCAAGAAAATCCTCATATATCTGCACTGACTCTGGCCCGAAATGTAACCATCGGATCGTGGGATGGAACTTCCAGGCGATCGAGTAAAAACGGATTTGTCAGGACTGTGTTATGGCCACAATTCTGTGTTAGCGCACCAAGATAGCCGGCGGATTTCACCGCATCCGCCGCTTCGGCATTATAACCGCCGTCGGGGTATGCAAAGAACTTGCATGGCACTTGGAGCTGCTCTTCTATGCGCTGCTTCGAGTTCACGATTTCCTGCTGGGTTACACGGGAATCCGTTTCCGAGATCATGCTGTGATAGACAGTATGTGAACCGAACGTCATTCCACCACCTTGCATTTTGCGTAGTTGATCCCAAGAAAGCGGCAGATACTGTGACGAATGATCCACGCGCAGATATTTCCTTAGCGCGATCAATTTTGAAAAACGCTCCTCAGGGGGTAATGGAGCCCAGACCCTCTTAAGCTTTTGCAATAGCGCAGACTTGGCGGCGCAACTGCGTAAATCGGCGTAAAAAGGGAATTCCATGCTTAATGCTTTTGTTCGATGGAGTATCTCAGCGATTTGGATGGGCCAGGGTGTCCGGCCGGTATCGATAAAATCAGTAGCCACAAAGATAGCTGCTGGTACGCCAAAGCGCTGTAGCACTGGCCATGCGTGGGTGTAGTTGTCCACGAAACCATCATCAATCGTAATAGCGACCCAAGGTTTGTCACCAGTCTGCCCTTGTTGGATGTAGCTCAACCCATGTTCCAGGGTAACCACCTTGAAATTTTCCCTGAGAAAGCGGATTTGTCGTTCAAAACGATCAATCGGTAGGGAACCGAACAGTCCGTTCGACCAACCTGTGCAGAAGGAATGATAGGTCAGGATAATCAGGCTCCCGCGCAACTGCTGGCGCTTGCGGCGCGGACGGCCAGTCAACTCGACGGCCCCATGAATGAGCGATTTGGCAACGAATCGCAACTTGTTCATTTAGGGTTTGCACCAGACTTACCGCGCTGGGAGTGCGCAAGCGCGTAGTGGGCGGCGGCGACAACATTACCGACGTGCGGTTCGTAGGCGAAGGTCTGGGCCTTTTGACAGGCGGCATCACCCATCCGTTGGCGCTCATCTTGCGATAGGTTGAAGTGTCCTTGTATCACCGGAACAAACTGGCTGGCTTCGGGTTCCTCGACCACATAACCGTTCTCGTTGTGCACTATCAGGCCGCCGACTGCCGGAACCATGCGGCTAACTAGGCATGGACGGCGACACAGCATGGCCTCGTTGACCATGCGGGCCCAGGTTTCATAACGGGAGGTGCAGAGCACGAGGTCACTGGCGAGGTAGTAGGCCACCGTCTGCGCACTGGGCACGAAGCCGGCAAAGTGGATGATCCCGGGATGGATGTATTGCTGGGCATCGGCTTTCATGGCTTCGGTCATGCGGCCTGAGCCCACCACCAAAAAGCGTGCCTTGGGATCAACTTGTGTCATCTGCCGAAATACTTCCATGGCGATGTCCGGACCCTTGAACCAATTAAGCTGGGCAATAAACACGATCACATGGTCATCTGAAGCCCAGCCCAAGCTTGTTCGAATGTCGGACGCTGCCTTTTGTTGATCCGGGTTCGCCGCCGCGGCGAGAAAGTGTGGCGAATCCACCGAATAGGGCACGAAAAAAAGAGATGATTCCTTCGCGCCAGCGTCCAGAAGAACTCTCCGGCTGTAGTCGCCGCCGTAGTGGTGTGCGTGGAACAGCCTGAGCAGCATGCGTCCCAGCGGGCGCAGCATTCGCCCTTTAATTGGACGTCGCGGATCGAGATAGTAGTTCAAGGTGCCGCGATGAACCTGCGCCTGCCCGCGCAACCAGTTGCGCAGGATGATCCGAGGTGCACCCGGCCAGCCATAACCGTAGATCAGAACAGCATCCGCCTGCCATTCCTGCGCAGCGGGGGCGAGTTCCGTTGCACTGGCGACTTGCGCTGAATCGAAGCCAGCAAGGAGGTTGTAGCCCCAGTCGATTTGCTGGACATACTCGGTATCGAAGCGCTGCGACACGACCGGCTGGATGTAGAACACCTTGAATTGCAGTTCTGCGATCTGCGCACAGAGGCGGAAAAGGGGAACCTCGAAATGCGAGATCGACTCAGTGAGAACAGCCAAACGTAATGGCGGCTGCACTGGATCAGCGGGGCTCATCCCTCGGTTTCCTGAATACGCAGTCATAACCGCTGGTGAAGGTCTGTGTAGCATCCTGAAGATCCAACAGATATTGAAACTTTCGGATTACCCAACCCAGTCCTTTTAAGGGGTAGGCCACGACAATCCGAACTAGGGTGCTACTCGCCGACGTACCACGTACCACCGTCGGCGCCTCTTCGAGCAGATGTGACAGGGCACGGAAGTAGCCGCCGGATGGGCGTATTTCAACAACCTCCAGTTTTGCAGTCTGCGCTAAGGCCGTCAAAGCATAAGGGGTGTAACGATAATAATCGTGCGGCGCATGGTGGATTTCATGCAGAAATGGCACGGTCACAAAAAGATGTCCGCCGACTTTCAGGGCGCGAAATATCTCCGCAAACACCAGCCCCGGTTCCCGTGCATGTTCCAGCACCTGCATGAGCACCACAGTCCTGCAACTGCCCGATGCCAGAGGGAGATGGTGAACATCACCGATGATGCTCGGCCGCATGTTCCAATTGGTGTACTCGTTGCTTTGTTCGCCAGCATAACGATCCAGTCCAACGTAGTGCACGGCTGGCGGTAACTGTTGACGCAAATTACCCTCGCCGCAACCGCCATCCAGCAACACATCGCCGGGGTCAACGCTGGCCACAATTTGAGCAAGGTATTCGCGCCCTGAACCAAAACCACATTGGTCGAGATAGCGACGCACGAGACGGCCGCGTAACGCCTGTAAACCAAAGCCAGCCATCAAAACTTGATTTCCATAGAAGAGAATGAGACTTCGCTCGTTACGTCATCGAGTGCAAGTATTGCGAGGTAATCCGAGGCAAGGCGAGGGTGCGGAGCCAAAAGGTCCAACCCGTAGCACAGCAGGTTGCCGCATGCCACGCCCAGAAGAGCCAGCGGCCGGAGCGCAGCATATCTCTTCAAAGAACCCATGATGAAGTAATTCCACAAGGTCGCAAAACGCGTGAACAGCCCCCCCAGACGTGTGCATTCACGTAAGTGCAATCCGGCATCTGCCGCGAGAGTACGCAGCCCCTCGGGCATCAGGCGATAGAAGTCATATGGCGCGTCGTGTTCCGGATACTCCATGCTCTCACAAACCAGCAACTGCCCACCCGGCCTGAGCACCCTTCTGACCTCCTTTAGCACCGCAACAGGGTTGGGCACATCCGTGATCGCCTGGAACAACAAGACGACGTCCATGGACTGCCTGGCCACCGGGATGGCGAGCATGTTCCCGGTGATGACCTCCGGATCGAGAGGATTCAGGTCTACCCTAATGTACGCTTCCACCTTTGGGAAATATGAGCGGAACGGACTTTCGCCACATGCCAGATCCAGTAACATGCCGCGTTGTTCTTGCCCAAGTCGCTTTAGCTCAGGCAACAAATATCTGCCGACCACCCAGTTTTCCCCAAAGATTGAAGTGAACTGTTCCAGTCGACTCATGCGTTACCCCCGCGCTGAATCGGGTTCAAGATCCGCCCCTATCGCCGCCGCATAGCACTCCGTGTCAACGGCGGCCGAAAATTGCAATTCGTGGCGGTCGCAAATTGCACACTGAGCCTTTGAAGGCGGCGAACCTCAATGCGCCGGGACTCTCCTTCTTTCTACGCCGTAAGGCGGTCTGCGCGGCAGCGCTGTCCGAGCTTGGCTGTAAGCCCAGACGCAGGTCGGGATGCTCGCGCATGCGGTAGCTGTTACCGCGGAGATTGACGACGTGGCAGTGATGCATGAGCCGGTCGATTAGGGCTGCGGCCATCACCTCGTCGCCCAAGATCGTGCCCCACTCCTCGAAGCCCTTGTTGGAGGTGAGCACGGTTGAGGCGTGCTCGTAGCGGTGGCTGATGAACTGGAAGAACAGCACGGCGCCCCTGGCAGTCGCAGGTCCACCAACATCGCGCGGATCTGATCGCGGCGCTCCGTGGCGCTCATCGCGTAGCCTCCGCATAGACGCTGAAGGGCCGAAGCTGTACCTCGATGCGCTGTGGGGCTCGGATCGGCAGCGAAGGTTGCGGTATCAGGGTGAGCTGGGGATAGGGCCGCTGCGCCAAGGCCCCCCAGATCCCGGTCCAACTGGCCCGTCTCGATCCAGTGGTAGACCGTGCGGCGACTGATCCGAAAGCGCTTCGCCTGCTCGCTCTTACCCGCTCCCTGCTCCAGATAGTGGCGTAATAACACTCGCGTCTCCCGTGTGTGCATTGGCGATGCGCTCCTGACCCTCATCGCCAAGCTGACTCGGCGGTTCTCCTCACTGTCAACGCGTGTGCAATCTTCCCCCGGCGCTTCTGCGCAATTTACGTGCGCCGCCTACACCCCGTACCAGAGGGTAAATCAGATGCAGCAGCCAAAGAATTATGGCCACACGAATGACATTAGTTGTGATTGCCTGAAAGGTTCCACCAACATCCAGCAACGGCACAATCAGAGCCACGAGAAGAATCAGCCAGTCCGGCGAATAGATGCCCAACAACCTCGCCTTTTTTACAACATACGACAATATGCCACCGATGAACGCCATACCGAAGATGATGCCTGCGTAACCCCACGCGAAATAAAAACTGCCCAGAAGCGTGACGGCGAGGCCACCATAGGACCAACGGTAATACTCCCGCGCGTTGCGGCCAGCATTGAAAAACTCCGGCTTTTCCGTTATCAAAGCTCTCGGGGCGATGCTGTATGCGGGGACCATGAAACTTTCCCACGCATATTCATACGGGGGTTGCCGGCGGGTAAGTTCCATCAGATTCGAAAAACTGAATATTGCATCTCCGAAACGCTTGAAAACATCCTCCTTTTCCACCTTTGTACGACGGACTACAGGAGACTCTGAAAACGGCAGGCTAGCCATAACTGCAGAACCAAAGGACTCGACCTGTACAGCGAAATCAAATACATCACGCCCAGCGGTTTGTTCATCATGAATGATCGTACGATATTCGGTGATGACCGCGAATGAACCATAGACGCAAACCAATGCCGTCAAACCGCTGGTGATCTGTTTTAGGGTTAAGCGGATGGGAAGGAAGGCTAGCGCCAGCAAACCCACTACCAATCCACTAATGATCGAACCTTTCGAACCGATCGTGACAATCTCGACTACGGAAATAACCAGTAGCGCGGCGCATAATAAAACAAGATGCCTGTCAGTTTTCTTCCAGAAATGCAAAATTATAAAGCCAAAAAAAAACGGATTTCTTAAGCCTGACAATAAGCTAAGTAACTGTTGCAAGGTACCGGCGGCACTGTCGACGCTTACAGTGCTGCCTTCTATAAAAACAAGTGAAATGCCGAAGAGCATCACGGACGCGGCCCAAGCCAACATGGCGAGCCAGCCAATGCAAGTCAGAACATAAACTGTGTAGCATATACGGGCCCTATAAAGGGCTTCGTCCCGCTCCGTATGTTTGCCCGCGCCATTGCCAAATTGCTCAACCAGTACATATCCCAGCCCAAGCGCGCAAAAACCACGGAGAGCCCACAGCATCCCATACTCAAGCGCCTGCGGTGAAGCACTAATCCCTTGGCCACGATAGAGGCCGGGGAACAGCATGACCAAAGGGTAAGCCAACGCATAAGCGGCAATAATGAATACCATCGGTGAAATCATCACTTTTTTTCTGTTGGTTAATAGCCCAAGGATTAAGGCAATCAAAAAAAACAACATGGCTGCCTGGACACCATTGAGATCAAGCATGCTGAAGGTACAAAGGACTGCCAGCAAATAGAACGATGGCAGGCGATTATTTTTATGCACAGCTTTGCGTTTGCGAGTAAGAACGTTGGCCATCTATTTTAGTCATCTAACGAGTGGCTCGCGCGAGCGAAGCCAAAAACGTGACGCATACTGAGGCCTGTGGTTTTCGAGAACGCAAATAATAGGAACAAAGCACCAAGGGCGTGCGCCAATAACATCAGCAACGATAGGCCCATAACGCCCCATATACGTAGTGAGGGATAAGCGCCAGCAATGAGAATCAACGACACAAGTCCTTCACCGAGGGCACCAGCCTTATTTTTGGCCCAGGCTCTAAATAGGTAGATGAATATATTCTTCACACCCACAAACGCGAAGGCTACTGCGAGTACCTGTGCGTAACTAACTGCGGCGAAATAGTTCCTACCAAAAACCATAGGCAACACAAAAGGAAAGATAATTACCATCAGGCAGGTCGAGGCGGTAATCAATACCAAAAGCTTCCGCAATGGGCCCAATATGACCTCAATATTTTTGAGTTCAGATCCCGATTTGGCTGCTGTTGGCAGCATGACGTTGATATACGTTTGAACAAACAAGGACTGCGCGGTGCTTGCTGCAGTAACCGCAACCACATAAAGACCTAGCTGAGCATCGTTCGAAAAAAGAACAAGCGCCATCTTGTCAATTTGCATCGCTAGAAACGTAGCAAGATTCGTGGCATGCAAGCGCATACCCTGAATCAGTAACTCCTCCGCTTCTTGTAGAGTGGGTTTGATTTTCAGCCAGGGTCCTGCCTGCCATAGCCGGATCAGGGCGACAATTCCAGTACCTGACACAACAGCAATTGCTGCATTCTCGACCGTCAGAGAACCCGCTAACCATAAAGCCAATAGCAACGCCGGATAGGCAACTGCCTGTATAACGCGCTGAATGTTGTAGCTATGAAATCTGAATTCGCCTTGATCTATTGCAAGGAGATTTATTGCAACAAAAGAGAGTGGCACAAATGCGGCAAAATAAATCTGGGTGAACGATAGATAAGCTCGGCGAGACTCGCCCAACAGGAACGGCAACAACAGTAGACCGATGATTACCACAGGGAGTGCAATGGCTAGAGAAAGCGCAAGTGCTGTGGCTCGTAGGCTTTTGGTTGTCCCCGTTTTTGCCGTGCGTATGACAATCGCTTCGTTCAATCCCATTGCGGCAACACCTGCAACGAAATGGGGCCAATAAATTACCGCAGCAAGCAGTCCCCTATCTTCAACACCCAGGAGGCGGGCTGCGATAACTCCACTCGCCAGGCCGCTCGCAAGGATAATCCCGTTCGTCAGGAATGTGCGTCGATATGGGTGATGTTGGAAATTGTCGTTTCGTCGGGCGTGGGGCAGCGTGACGCGCTTATCGCGGACATGCCTGAGCACATAGATCAGATAGGTCAGCGGGTCGACCTTGTTCACCTTGCAACCTTCGACGAGACTGTAACAGATGGCGCCGGCGCGGCCGGCGCGTTCGTAGCCGACGAAGAGAGAAGCCCGGCGCTTATGCATGGCCATGCATAAGCGAAAATAACTGGTTCTTCGCCGACCCTGTCAAGGGCGCGAGGGCGAGCGCCGCCCTCTTCCGTCTGATCTCGACCGCACGCGCCAATACCCTGGAGCCGCATGCATACTTGAAAAGCCTGTCTGAAAAACTGCCGCACGCCGCACCGTCAGTGACTTCGAAGAATTAGTACCGTTTGACTCCACGGCGTAGCCCACGCAAGCCCGCACTTAATCGATCGCTTACGCTCGATCCGGTTCAGCGCCTGGATGAACGCGATGGACTCGTGCGCCCGACCAGGTTCCGTCATGAGCTCGGAGACTTCGAGGAACTTACGTCGCGCGTGAATCCAGCAGGGCACTTCCCAAATCCGCGGGTCGGCATAGAGCCGGTCATACATAGCCTGGGAGCGCATCGGCCTGCACGTAGCCGCGGAAGTGCTTGAGCCGCTCAAGGGTCCGTCTTGGCTGCGACTGCGGGTAAACTCGTAGGCGACCAGCGGCTTGTCCTGCCGCTGACTGCGGGCATAGACCAACAAGCTACCGCCAGTCAGGATAAACAGAACCTATGTGTAGACTGAACAACATCTGAACAATACTGTTTCGCACCAACGACGCGCCAAAGAAGTGACAACCAACCTTAAGGCTTGATCCATATGCACGTATCGGTCACGCCGCTGGAGGTCCAGTAACGCCGCCAATCACGAATTTGCTCGGAAAATGCCGCCCACATTTCGCTCCTGCAGCCATCAGCTGGTCGTCGCGAGTCAGGACTGACTGTCGAAGGATGCGGTAGATACCAGTTGACGTTGTCAACCACAAGAAGCGCTCCGGCGCGAAGCTTGGGCAGGATATTGAGCGCACAGGCATCTCTCGACTCGCCGTCGATCAGGCAGAAATCGAGTGAGTCATCATCTACCGTTTGCGTCTGTGCGACGTATTCGGTCTGCGCATAGCATTTTCTGTAATCCACCTTCTGCACAAGGTCGTTCTTGTTTATAAGGTCGCTGACCTGGGCATACCAAAGCGGGTTATTCTCCACAGAAATCAAGTGCCGTAGGCGGCGTGCGAACCAGATGGTGCTGCGGCCCGATCCGAACTCGATCCCCACATCGTCGGCTCGAAGGGTTTGACTAAGGAAGTGAACCGCTTGCTCCGTCAACCACGGATTCTCCGGGTTGCGCGCCTGGTCATACATGACTAACAGGCGATTCCGAATGTATCGCGGCGTCAAATGCGAAAAGCGTCTAGCCATAATTTAGCCGCTTGATTCGCCGTCGGTAACAAGCGCTTTGGCAACATTCACCAATGACGCCCAAAGCAGTGTCAGTCCTACGGTCTGAAGCCGGGGACGAAAGACCTACGCCGATTGCAGGATACAGCTTAGCACCCATCACAAAACCGGTGTGTTTCAGCAGCGGCTATTCGTCAGCCTTAAATTCAAACCGGGTCTGCCGGATCAAGCCTCAACTATCCCCATCCAGCAGACCCTATTTGACAGGGCTACGCGGCCAAAGATCAGCCGCCGTAAAGCCGTAAACTGTTTGTAGGCTGCGAGCGACCGTAGGCTGTCCCGCGAGCAGGCGGCCTATAACGAGAGCAGGTGTGGCGTTAACGCTGGGCGACGAGTTGATGCTTTGACTGCAGCTTAACGAGTGCCGCCTGGATACCAGCCAATTGCCGCTCAAGTGACGCGATCTTGGCTGCCTGGGCATTATTCTGGTCAGCCTGTGCTGCATTGATCCGCTGCTGCTTCTGCACTTCGTTGAGCAGCATCGGCGCGAGTTCGTCGTAGCGCACTCCATCGATCCGGCCGCTCTCATCCCGAATTACTAGCTCCGGGTACACATTCGCCACTTCCTCGGCGATGAGTCCGTACTGGCGCGTTCCGGTCGCGTCGCTCTTGAGCTTAAAGGTGACGGGGCGCAGCTGTTGTAGCTTACCTGAGTTCGAACCCATCGGCGCAATGGCCGTCTTAAAACGCTCGGAAGATGCCGTGCAATTGCCGGCCCGAGTGATGAGAACGCCTCCGGTCGCAGTGCACACATAATTGCCGGTACTCGTGCCGGTCGTTATTCCCGTCACCGCAAGGGTTCCCGCAAAGGTCGCGGCGGATGTGGCGGGCGTCGCCCCGCCTGTAATCGTCAGGAGTCCTGTGCTAGCGGTGCAGATCTTAACTTCATTGTTGGTGTTCGTCGCATCGGTATTACATGCTCTGGATGTGCCGATGAGTACATTGTTTGATCCTGTAGTGGGGTACGTAAGTCCCACCTGAAAGCCAATGCCTACATTGTTGGTGCCACCTGCAACTGCATAGAGCGAGTAAGCCCCAGACGCGGTGTTGGCGTTCCCGGTCGTGCTCAATAGGAGGGCCCCGTACCCAAACGCCGCGTTGTAGTTGGCGCTTGTGCTGCTGTTGAGTGCACTGTTCCCGACCGCGGTGTTGTTGATGCCGGTCGTATTGTAAAAGAGCGCGCCGTCTCCGATGCCCGTGTTAGCGTTGCCCGTGCTGTTGGATTGGAGCGCCCCATACCCAAAGGCGTTGTTGTCGGAGCCGGTCGTGTTGGCCGTGAGGGAATAGGTTCCAGCGCTGGTGTTGTTGACACCCGTGGTGTTGGCTTGGAGCGCACTTAACCCAAAGGCGCTGTTGAAGGAGCCGGTCGTGTTGTTATAGAGCGAATCCTCCCCAGATGCGGTGTTCTCGATGCCGGTCGTATTGTTGGCGAGTGCATTGGCCCCGGTGCCAGTGTTCCAGGAGCCGGTCGTGTTGTTGAAGAGCACACCCCATCCGATGGCCGTGTTGGATTCGCCGGTCGTGTTGGACACGAGCGCGTAAGCTCCGAAGGCGCTGTCGCCGAAGCCGGTCGAATTGGCCTTAAGGGCCTGATACCCGAAGGCCGCGTTGTTGATGCCCGTCGTGTTGGACGCGAGCGCGCTGTATCCGTAGGCGGTATTCTTGTAGCCGGTTAGGCTGATGGGGTTAGGCCCGCCGAGCGCACCGGTTCCGCTTCCTGTGTTGAAGAGTCCGTCACTCGTGCTCGTGTCGTTCGTGGACGGCACTTGAGCGAAAGCCGTTCCCGCAAGGGCGAACGCGCATATCAAGCCTAAGGCGACTGATTTCATGGACGCATCCTCACCCAACGATTCCCGAGTCGCCGATGCCCAACAGCTATCAAGACTCCGGCGTCGGCGAAGTTGTTGACCTATCGTACTCGATCGTTGACCATCAGGTTACCGTCGCTGCCGGTCACGGACGTCAGCGCCGCAGTTGCCGCCATCGGCCCAGACAGCAACCGACGCGCCCTCCCCATTGCTGAAGCGGCGATGAAAATGTGTTCTTAATCGCAGTGTGAGATCCTGATCTGCTGGTCTCGCGGAAAGATTTGAGATCGACCAGCAATTTGCGTTGGCCGCCTGAATAGTAGAGCTTTTTTCCGCAGAAGCTCCCCTGAGTCTTATCACGTTATGCAAATGTTGGCCACACTTTGGTGTTGGGCGATGAAATCTAGAAAATCGCTAATTGACTGATAGCCCATTCCCCAGGAAATCTCGAAGCGTGAGAGGTGAGGTGACTCGCGAGCATCCGGAGTGAGTCCCTCCGCCATTCCATCTTCGCCATAGGTCTCCGCGGAAGGTGGAGCAGATGGGGACGCTATCGACGCGGCATTCGCCACGATGGAGATCAGAGTCATTGCGTATTGATATCCGTCACTTCCTGGTCTCGATCACCACCAGCGCCCAGCAAGTAATTGGCGGGAGGCGGTACTCTTGCCCGGACTTGACCGCGGCGACTTTTTCAAGGACCAGTGGGTGCAGAGAGGGATCATCCGCGCTGAGGTAAACGACGCCAGATGGGTTCAGCTCCTTGCCCAAGGTTAGAGTGACGTTCTGTGCTGGGGGCGGGATTTCCGTCTGATCGAGGATCTTGCCGTTGGACGGCAGGTTCAGCAGGTTGATCACTATGCGCTCGCCGCCGCTCGGCAGGGCCCGTCGGTATACAGTCCGCTCCCAGAACAGCGATTTCGATGCAGTGACAGTGAAACGCTCGCGCGGATTGGTCAGCCATTTCAGTCCGGGATCGTGCAGATAGTACGAGAATCGCGCGAGGAACCGGTTGTAGCGAATGAACTGCTGAGCTGCCGGACTAGTGCGCTGTTCGCTGGCCCCACCACCGTAAAAATCAAAGTGATCGTCAACATGCGCACGTGATGCTAAGTGCAGGGCAAAATACGGGCGCACGAACGATACGGCGTACTCGTTCGGATACGGCGGAACTATATATGCCCAGGCCATTAGTGGACGGCCCAGTGCCTCAACCAGGCTGTTGAGGCTGACTGACATGGTTTCGTAGGTCAGCGGGTAACGTCCGTCCCGGGGTTTGAAGTGCGCGTCGATCTCCGCCGTGTAGATGTCCACGAGCTTGGAGTATTCGCGGATCTTCATGAGCTCGGCATTCTGAGCGATCCATGGAAAAATCTGGTCAACCGGCTCACGGACGCCAATATTGCTCACCGACGTGGCGTTTTGCGAGAGGAAGCGAAAATCGGGATTGAGAGCCCGGGCCTTCTGGTGAGCTTCAGCGAGATATTGGTAGCCAACTTCGCCGGCGGTGAGACCAGTAATCTTGCGTCCACTTCGATCGTAGCCTTGGCTGGTTCGCAGGTTGGCATCAATAGCGCTGTCCATGAGGATGCCGTCCCAACCGAACATGCCAATTGATTGCGCGAGTTGCGTGGCGAAGCGTGGGGCGACCTTGATCGTATTCGGGGTGAACATGCCCTTCGCCTCGAAGTAGGTCGCGTAGGGCTTGCGTATTGAGACCTCCTTGAAGAACTGCAGATCTTCCGGTCCGGAAATAGAGCTGGTCTCGTTGTAGGCCACGAACTTCATCCCTTGGCGGTGAAGCTCCTTGCCCCAGGTTTGAAGCCGTTCCTTTAGAATCGGTGGGTCCTCGGGTTTGGCGTTCTGGTAGGGCCATGACTCCGGAACCGGCGCGAGTATGTAAGGCTCGGGTGAAAAACAATATGCTTCGAAAGTGTTGAAATAACCCTCGCGCATTCGCTGAATCATGCCCTGCATCCGGACGTCATCGGTGGTCCTGGAGGCGCTAGCACCGGCACCGAGGGTAGCCAGACGCATGACGTGAATCCAGTCGCTAGCCACATCGAACAGCGTATCGGATTCCGCGAGCAGCCGCCCCTCAGCGTCCGCAAACCGCACCCACGCACGGTGCCCGAACACGTCCTTGTCTGCCGTCCAGTTGAGGGTTAGCTGCTTGCGTTCGTGCGGGTTGGCTGTAGGCGAGGTCTCAGCGGCGAGGAATGGAGGATCCAGTTCGCGTTCGATCCAAACCTGGATGGTAAGCCGGTCGGCAAGCGTCATATTAGAGCCGAACGTCTGGGTGAAATCGATCTGGAAACTCACCGTTTCGCCGGGCTTGTAGATCACCTTGTCCGTTTGAAACCGATGGATTTCAACCGAACCCGGGTACGGCCCCGCGAGACTCAAGACGGGGCTGAGAACGAACGCGAGGATGGCAATCGGCCGGATAATGGACATCCAGAAAGTGGTCCTCATAAGGTCCTCGTGTAATCAGTTTGTTTTATATATATTCCGATGCAGAACTTCGTAAGCGGTTAAGGAACCGCTTTGTGGCGTCGAGGCTCGGTACTGGTAGCCCATCAGCGCAGTCTTCGATCGCCTCTTTCGTGACGGCGTCGACCTTACGAGTGCCATGCTACCTTGCATGCACCTTAAGAATCTTCGATCGTGGTTTCCGATGACAAGTGCAGCCCACCGTCAGCTTTGCATAATTCTGGGCCTGTGCTTTGTATCCTCGGCACTGGCTTACACAACGGACCCGGAACAGGGGCAGGAACCAACGCTGTTGCACAGGGGGGGCTTCACGCTCGAGCCATCGCTCGGCATCGAAGCCGTTAATGACAGCAACATTTTTCAGAGCTGGACGGATGTGCAGTCTTCGCAGATCTGGAAGCTTGCGCCGCGCTTGCTGCTGCGGTTCGAGCCGGCTCGCAGCCGCTTGGAATTCAGGTACCAGGGCGAATATGGCTGGTACGACAAGTCCAGTCACGATGACTATGCCGACCATGCGTTGCAGGCGGGCGCGTACCTGCTGATGGGGGAACGCAGCGGACTGGACCTCGTGGCGGCCTACGATGACGCACACGAAAATCGCGGCACCGGGTTGTCGTTGGGTATCGACCCCGCTTCCGGCGCCTTTCCGCAGGATCCGGATCGCTACACCACCGGGCAGTTTCTTGCCCGCTATACGTACGGCGTCTCTCATACGCGGGCCTTTGTAAGCCTCGAGGCGGGCACGGAGAGATTTGCCTACCAGAACAACCTGGCGCTCACCCAGCCGTTCGATCGGGACGAGTCCTATGGCCAGGCGACATTCGGTGTCCGTGTCCGACCGAAGACTTCCCTGGAGCTGAGCGTGCAGGCGCTGGAGATCACGTACGATCATTCCCGTGCATCCGGACTGAACCTGGATAGCCGGGAGTATCGCTACCTGCTTGGGGTTGTGTGGGAAGCAACCGGCACGACAACGGGCTCCGTGCGGGTTGGCGGGGTAACCAAGAAATTTGACGACCCCGCTCTCCGGGATTATTCGGCCCCGAACTGGGAGGTGGCGATACGCTGGTCCCCCCGGACGTACTCGCATTTCGACCTGAGCACCAAAAGATATCTGGCCGAGCCCATCGAGCTGACCGGGGATGCCACCGATTCGGCGGTTTACTCCCTGAGCTGGACTCACGCATGGAACAGCCGCCTGGAGTCGAAGTTGGCCCTGTCGAGACTCTACTGGACGTATCGGTTTGTGACGGGCGAGCGCAGGGACAGGAGCCCGCTCTACAGCCTCGCCCTGACCTACAAGATGCGGTGGTGGCTGCGCTGGGAAGCCGGGGTCGACCTCAATGCGCGGGATAGCCCCGTCGCGAGCTACAATTACACGGAGAACATCGCTCGACTCGGGGCCCGGATCACGTTCTGATGTCTTGGCATCCAGGGCCACTTTTGAAGCATCGGCGGACGATAGGGGTCTGGCCGCCCTTGATCGTTTTTCTGTGGCTCGCGGCTGCCGCCGCGTTCGCCCAGTCCACGGACAGCGTTTACAGGCTCGGCCCGGGCGACCGGATCATTATCAAGGTTTTCGGTGAAGAAGATCTGAGCATGGATTTTCGGCTCAACGACACCGGGCGGCTCAACTATCCCTTTCTCGGTGAGCTGGTGGTGCAGGGCCTCACGGTCGCCGAACTGGAACAGCGCATTACCCGCGGGCTTAAGGGTTCCTATCTGCGCGACCCGGCAGTCACGGTATCGATCGCCGAGTATCGGCCATTTTTCCTGTACGGCGAGGTGCAGAAGCCAGGCGGCATTCCCTATCAACCGAAATTGACGGTCGAGCGCGCCATCGCACTCGGCGGGGGTTTCACGGAACGGGCGTCGCGCACCAAGATCGAGGTGGTGCGCGCCAGCGACCCGAAACACAAGGCGGTGCGGGTTGAGCTCTCCGATCCCGTGTTTCCCGGTGACGTCATCACCGTGAAGCAGAGCTTTTTCTAGTCGCGCGCGCTGATGAACCGGGGCAACTCGACGATACCGGTGGATGAGGACTGGGAAACCGGCGACGAGATCGACTGGCGCTATTACTGGAGCATCATCAACCGGCGCAAGTGGTCGATCGTCGGCCTCGCGCTCGCCGTGGGCCTGTTGACCACGCTGGTCGTGTTCGCCATGACACCGATCTACCGTGCCTCCACCACGCTGCTGATCGAATCGCAGGCGCCCAATGTCGTGTCCATCCAGGAAGTCTACGGCCTCGACGCGCGCAGCCAGGATTATCTTGCGACCCAGATTGAGATCATGGGCGGGCGGCCGATAGCCGAGACGGTCGTGGATCGCCTTGGGTTGATCGAACAGCCTGCATTCAGGCCGGAGCACCGGCGGCCGCTCATCGACCTCGACTGGCAGTCCTGGTTGCCCGGAATACAGAAAAAAGCCCGCCCGTCGCAGCAGAGCCAACGCGAGAGTGCGGTCGATGCTTACCTCGAAAAGTTGAGTATCGAGCCTGTGCGCATGACCCAGCTCGTGCGCGTCGAGTTCGAATCGCCGGATCCGAAACTCGCCGCGAGGGTCGCGGATGCGCACGCCAAGGCCTATATAGAGAGCACGCTCGAGGCGCGCGCTGATGCGACCAGGTCCGCCACCGAATGGATGGCGACACGGCTGGAGAGCCTGCGCAAGGAATTACAGGCCTCGGAAGCCAGCCTGCAGGCGTATAGGGAACAGGAGCAGATCGTCGACGTGACCGGGGTCAAGGCGTTGCCTGCCGCGGAGATCAGCAACCTTTCTGCCCGGCTGCTGGAAGTGCGACAAACGCTTGCCGCGGCGAAGATTGCCTACCTGCAGGTCACGCCGGCGGCCGGAGGAGGGGAAAACCTGTTGGGCGTTCCCGCCCTGCTGGCGGACGAGGGCATGCGCCGTGCCCAGGCGGCCCAGGCAACTGCACAACAGGCGGTGGCCGAGCTCGAGAAGCGCTACGGGGCGTCACATCCTAAAATGATCGCCGCCCAGAACGAGCTCGCCCAGGCCACCGAGAATCTCAACAACCAGGCCCGCAGCGTCATTGAAGGCATCAGGAAACGCTACGAGGCGGCGAAGTCCGAGGAGGCCGCGATCGTGGCGGCGCTCAATCGCGCCGGCCAGCAGTACCAGCAGGTGGGCCGCAAGGAGGCGAAGCTCGAGAGCCTGCAGCGGGCCGTGGACACGAATCGCCAGCTCTACGATCTCTTTTTCAAACGGCTGAGTGAAACCTCGGCAACCGGCGATCTCGCGAGCGCGCGGGCGAGAATCGTCGAGCCCGCCGTGGTACCCCGCCTGCCCGCCAGGCCGAACAAGCGCCGAATCGTGTCGGTCGCCGTGCTGCTGACGCTGCTGTTCGGTGTCGGCGTGGCCTTGCTGCTCGCGTCCCTCGACAACACCGTCAAGAGCTCGAGGGATGTCGAGGAAAAACTCAGGCGTCCCCTGCTCGGCATCGAGCCGCGGCTCGGGGACCAGGCTCTGAGTGTCGCCAGCATGCTCGGCAAGGGCGACAAGGCGGGAGAAACCGATCCGCGTTTCGCCGAGGCCATACGCACCATCCGCACGGCCATCTCGCTCGACAGTCTCGATAAACCGCACAAGATCATCCTGGTCACCTCCTCGATCGGAAGTGAAGGCAAGTCCATCTTTGCGCTCAACCTCGCGGTCGCATTTGGCCGTGCAGAAAAGACATTGTTGCTCGATGGAGATCTGCGGCGGCCGTCGGTCGGGAGGATGCTCGGGCTGCCGCGGGATGCACCGGGCCTGTCGGAGCTGCTGACCAGTAGTTCCCGGCTCCCCGAATGCGTGAGCGGCACGGCTGTCAAGGATCTGGACGCGATTTCAACGGGGTTCATCCCTCCCGATCCGCTGCAGATCCTGTCCTCGTCCCGCATGGCCAGTGCGCTCAAGGTGCTGGCCCACAGCTATTCGCGCATCATCATCGACTGCGCGCCCATATTGCCGGTGAGCGATGCGGCCGTGCTGTCGAAGTACGCGGACTGTGTGCTGTATGTCGTAAAGTCGGACGCGACCAAAGTGCCGCAAATCAAAAACGGCCTCGGTCTGCTCGAGCGGGTCAATGCGCCGATACTGGGCATCGTGCTCACCCAGTTTGATGTTCGCAAGGCTGAAAAATACGGTGATTATGACTATGGCAGCTATTACGCGCCGGATGCTGCGAAGTCTTAGACGGCCCGATTCAAGACGGCCATCCCGGGCATGATCGACCTGCACTGTCATTTTCTGCCCGGCATCGACGACGGTGCGCAGACCCTCGCCGACGGGCTCGCCCTGGCGCAGGCCGCGGTGGCCGATGGCATTACCTATTCCGTGATGACCCCGCACATCGACCCGGGCCGCTACCAGAACACGCGCAGCACCATCGAGAAGGCGTTCAAGGAGTTCCAGTTGGCGCTGCGCAAGGCGCGCGTGCCGCTGCATATCGGCATGGCGGCCGAAGTACGGTTGTCGCCCGAGATCGTCGCGCTGCTGAGTGAGAACGAGGTGGCGTTCCTGGGCGAGCTGGACGGCCACAGGATCATCCTGCTGGAGTTTCCACACAGCCACATTACGCCCGGTGCGGAGAAGCTCATCGAGCGGCTGCTGAAGGACCGGATCAGGCCGCTGATTGCGCACCCGGAGCGTAACCAGGACGTGATTCGGGATCTCTCCAAGATCGAGCCATTCGTCGAGATGGGGTGCTTCCTGCAGATTACAGCGGGAGCGCTGCTGGGGAATTTCGGCCGCGCGCCGCAAAGGCGTGCGCTTGAGTTGCTCGAGTTCGATGTCCTCAAGGTTCTCGCGTCGGATGCCCACAATCTCACCGGCCGGCGACCGGCGCTCAGGGAGGGCGTGGAGGCCGCGGCCCGGGTGATCGGCGCTCAGGCAGCGCACGACCTCGTCAACGGGAACCCGCGGATGATCCTTCGGGGTGCGGTGGCCGCCGTTGCCTGAGCTCGCACCTTCGGCGCCCGTTCGGGCCTTCATCGCCGCGCTCTTGCTTGTGCTTGGCTACGCCCTGAGTGTCGCCGCCCGCACGGGGCTGGCTGACGTATACGCCGAACCGGCCAAGTCCTATCTGCAGACCAAGCGCGAGGCGGGCGAGGTACTGACCCGCGACGAATGGCAGGCCCTCTACGGGAGCCTGATGCAGGCGTTGGCGCTGGCACCGGGTGATCCTGACAACCTAAGCGAGCTGGCCCGTCTGCATCGCATCCTGCTCGAGGCGGACGATCTGGATGCCGGGGAGATATCACGCTACGGCGATGCGGGCGCCCGCTACTACCAGGCGGCCCTTGCCCTGCGCCCGACGTGGCCTTGGGATTGGGGCAATCTGGCGCTGGTAAAGTATCAGCAATACCAGGATGCGAGCGGCGTCTATCAGGACGCACTGGTGCGCGCCGTCGAATTCGGCCCGCGGGAGCCTTCATTGCAGGAGCGGGTCGCGGAACTGGGTTCGAGCAGCTGGCGCGCCCTGAATCCGGCCGCTGCCCGGGCGGTCCTGAGCGCCACCGACCGGGCACTCCAACGCGATCCCCAGTCCTTTTCCGGGATGTCCGATGCGAAGGAACGATGGCGGCCGCTGTGCACCCGCGCCGACGACTCCTTCGTCCATATCAAGCGTCACTGTGAGAGGTTCGGCTTGACATAGTGTCCGGGAATCCCGCTCTTGCGCGGCGCGTTGACAGAATCGGACCTGACGACCATAGTCAGCAGCCCATCAGGGAGCCCACCTGCGGTTGGGGAGATCGTCATGAAATTCAAACCAGTAGTCATCGGGATGGTGGCTTGGTTGCTCCTGCCCCTGGCCGGAGCGAGTGCGCCAGCCGTATCCGATCCAGGCCTGAATCAGGCCGGCGCGGGTGCCGATCTCCTTCGCGGCGCTGCACAGACCGCGGAAAACTTCGGGCGCAAAGAGAACGAGGATAAGGACGACAAGGGCGACAAGGACCACAAGGGCAAGCATTGCGACGACGGCGACCATGGCGACCGTGGCGACCATAGCGACCGCGGCGAGCATGGCGACCGCGGCGACCATGGCGAGGATTGCGAGAAGAGCCCGAGCAAACCGCACCACTAGGGCTCAAAGGCAATAAGACAAACGGCGTACGTTCCAGAACGTACGCCGTTTTCCTTTTGGGGAATCGCAAGTGATGGCGTCATGGGCTCCCGCCGATCGCTTCCTGTTTTATGCCTTCCTGGCGCTTCTGTTGTGGATGCCTCTGCCGTTCGGCAGCAACGTCGCCTGGGCCTCATCGTTCATGGAAGCCTGGGTGTTCCTCATCGCGGGCGTGTGGCTCGTGCAGTACTACCGGGGCAGGGTTTCGCTAACCCGCCCCTTCGTCCGCGCATGGCCCGTGACCGCGTGCCTGCTCGCGACCCTGTTGTGGATAGTCGTGCAGGGGCTGCCCTTGCCGGCCGGCGCGCTCGGCCTGCTCTCGCCGCGGGCCCTTGAGATCCACAGCGCCACGCACAGCTACCCGAGCCTGTCGCTCGACGTCCACGCCACCCGCCAGGCGGCCCTGCAGACACTGGCCTACCTGCTCGTCT
>Ga0307477_10000407_pt1 | contig 49308 bp, 74 predicted proteins | sample atmos_gasesECM2C_FD_203316 | JGI IMG/M metagenome (GOLD analysis project Ga0307477, IMG submission 203316) | Hardwood forest soil microbial communities from Morgan-Monroe State Forest, Indiana, United States - atmos_gasesECM2C_515 | ecosystem: Environmental > Terrestrial > Soil > Temperate... | reverse complement strand
GATGAGGTGCCGGAGCACTATCTGATCCAGACGCAACACGCGATGATGGTGACGGGGCTGCTCGTCGCCGATCTTGCCGTGTTGATCGCGGGCCAGGACTTTCGCATTTACACGATCGAGGCCGACCCGGAGCTGCACGCCGCAATGCTCGAAGCCGAGTCCGAATTCTGGCAGCACGTCCTGCACCGCACGCGCCCGCAGCTCGACTTGCGCTCGCCGGGCGCAATCAACGTGCTGAAGAAACTCTATCCCGGTTCTAACGGGCAGACGGTCGACGCCGATGATTTGATGGTGAATCACTGGCGCCCACAGTTAGAGAGGGCGAAGGCTGAAGGCAAAGCGGCCGCAGCATTCGAGAAAGAGGCGAAGGCGGCGCTGCTCGACTTCATGGGCGAGGCGGCGCTGTTGCGCTTCCCGGACGGCCGCGCGCTGCGGCGGCAGAAAATCGAGCGCAAGGGCTACAGCGTCGAGCCGACGAGCTTCATAGACGCGCGTTTTATCAACATCAAAGGGTGAAGGAGAAACTGCCGATGAGCACTGAAAGCAAAGAGGTCGCAGAGGCAACAGTCGAGCCGCCGGATGAGCGGCCGTTGAATCCATTCGACACCGGCCCGATCGTCGCCGCTCCCACCGGCGCTGCGGCGGCGGCGCTGGTGCAGCGCGAGGTCGCAGAGGTGCAGAGCGCGATGGTGATTGCGAAGCGCTTCCCGCGTGATCCGAAAGTCGCATGGGATCGCATCATCACCGCCTGCACGCGCCAAGCGCTCGCCGAGGCGGCGCTCTACTCCTATGCGCGCGGCGGGACGCCCGTCACGGGGCCATCGATCCGGCTCGCCGAGGAGCTGGCGCGGCAGTGGGGCAACATGCTCTGCGGCGTGACCGAGATTTCGCGCCACGGCGGCCAGTCCGAATGTCTCGCCTACGCGTGGGATTTGGAGACGAACTTCCGCGACGAGAAGCGCTTCACCGTGCGGCACTGGCGCGACACGCGACAGGGCGGCTACCCCGTCACCGAGGAGCGCGATATCTACGAAATCATTGCCAACATGGGCGCGCGGCGAAAACGAGCCTGCATTCTCGCGATCATCCCCGGCGATGTGACCGAGGCCGCAGTGGTGCAGATTCAGAAAACGCTCACGACGAAGGTGCAACTGACGCCCGAGCGGCTGAAAAACATGCTCGACGGCTTCGCCGAATACAGCGTGAGCAAAGAGCAGATCGAGAAGCGCATACAGCGGCATCTCGATGCGATTACGCCTGCGCTCTTTGTGAACCTCGCTGCGATTTATAACAGCCTCAAGGACGGCATGAGCGCGCCGGGCGACTGGTTTGAGATGCCGGAGGGCGTTGCCGGCGCAGAGCCGGCGACCAAGACGGCCGCGGTGCGCGAGAAGCTGGCGCTCAAGCGCGGCCAAACCGACAAAGGAGACGCGAAATGAAAGCACGCATTGCACTCTACGGCTGGCGCCGCTGGCCGGACTGGAAGCCGACGGCGCTGCTCGATCGCGAGGCGGTGAAGGATGCCGATTACGTTCGGCTCACCGAATTCGTCGAGGTGGATTTTCCCGAGCTATCCGCCGATGATGCGCGGGTCGAGAAAATTGCCGTGCTCGAAACAGAGCGCGCACACGTCGTCGACCGCTTCAGCAAAGAATTAAAGTCACTCGACGATTCGCTGCGCGAGCTGCGCGCCCTCCCGGCGCCGGCCGCGCCGCCACTGAGTGCATCGCCTGAGCAACGGGAAGAGAGCCCTGCGTTCAACTAACGGCGATACACCCCGCGCCGACTCGGCTTGCAGTTTTTCCGGGCCGGCGCGGGTTTCCTTGGAGATACAACAATGACAACGACAACAATTTGGAGCCTTCGCAAACGCCACCGCCTACTGAAGCGCGCTCGGCTACTCGATGAGTGGGCGCGGCGCATCCGCGCGCGCGTCAAAGCGCATACGCCGAAGCGTCGGCAGCGCGCCGCAGCAGAGGAGTCACCGACATGACGATCCAGATTACTGACTCGGCGATTGCGATGTGGCAGGTCGAGCTTGACGGCAAGGGCAACGTGATCGCTTACCTGAGCCGCGGCGCCGACGGCAGGCTGCGCGCGATATATCGCTTTCGCTGGTATCGCGATGACGTGATCGGGCCGGAGAGCAAGGACGTGCGCCGCTGGTATGAGATGAAGATCAGCAGCACGGACGATGAGAGTATGGTGCTCGCGAAGCTGCGCTCGGTCTTCGAGCGGCTGCGTGAGAACTACACCGGCGCGACCGGTTGGGAAGTGCTGCGCGGCAATCGCAGCCTTGAGGAATTCACCGACGCGATCTCGGCGATGCCCGGCATGCACACGAGAGTGGAGGCGCGCCCATGAGCGAGCTGTTCGCACGCGAGCACGAGGTTTATCTAGGCGACGGTCTCTATGCCTCTCACGAGCCGGAGCGCGAGTATGTATGGCTGCGCGCGCCGCGCATGCCAGTCGATCACATGATCGCGCTCGAATCCCCGGTGATCGATCATCTGCTGCTGTACCTCTGCGAGTTGGGGTACGGCGAAGCGCTTGAGCGGGCGCTCGATGAATACCGGGAGAATGAGGCGGCGAAGCCTAAAGCGCCGTGAAGTTGTGTTGAGTGTGTTAATTGATTAACCAGGAGTGATGCATATGCGTAACCAAAAATGGCTGTTCGTTGCTGTGATGCTGCTCGGTTGTCTGCCGGCATTCGCCCGCACGCCGATCATCATTGTTGAAAAGGGCATACCCGCCTTCGGCTCGCTGCCGTTCGGCGACCAAGCGCCGGCACAGAAAGCGAAGCCGATCATCATCATCGAAAAGAGCAAGCCGATTCCGACGAGACAGGTTGGAGGCGCGAAGCAATAACAAGGGCAGCGTGACCCCCCGGAGGCTCTCTCCGGGGGAGTTGCGGAGGGTGCCGCCATGATGAGCGACGACGAGCTTGCGCGGTATCTCGGCATCGAGCGCGCGAAGGACCGGGCGAAGATCCTTGCAGCGCTCACGCCGAAAGAGCGCGCCGGCTATGAGCGGATGCGCGACGTCGAGTTGGGAATCAAACTTTGGCTCGACGGCCTAGCGCCGCGGCCGCCCGGCATCATCTGCTGCCGCCGCAACGCGCAGCGCAAGCGTGGCATCGCCGGTGAGTAAGGTGGCTGATCTTATGCAACGCGCGCGGGAATTTGCGAATGACCCGCCTGGTGATCCGCGCGGCCCCGCAGAGCAGTTGGTGGATGAGTTGGCCGACGAGATCGAGAAGTTGCAGAGGATGGTTGACCATCTGTTCGAGGTTCATCACTGCAATTGCGAACTGGGAGTCGCTATTACGACGGCACAGGTTCTAACAACTGAGCCGAACAAGCTTGAGACTTTCGTTAACGCGCTCGCCGAGTCACTGCAGGAGGCGTACGTCGCGATGGATGAGATTGCGCTGCCGACCGCCGTCATCTTTGCGGTGCTGAGCGCGGTCGAAAATGCCCGGCAGAAGGCAGACATATGAGCGTCGGCGCGTGGTATCTCGACGACGCCGACTGTTGGATCTTCGACATCGCGCCGGGCGTGCGCGTGTGGATTCAGGCGCGGCCGCCGTACTGTGACCGCGGGCACTGGGTCGCGCACGTTGATGGCATTCGCTCGATCGATGATGCGGATAGCTTCCCGCGTTACTACATGTCATTAGAAAGGGCGAAGGAAGAAATGCAGGAATGGCTTGTATGGCGGCTCATGCGCGAGCGGGCTGGCGAGTGAAACTCGGGCACTGCAAGCGCTGGAATGGCTACACCAAAAACGGCTACGCATTCGTATACATCGGTGGGCGTGGATACTATCTGCATCGACTGATATTTGTGAAAGCATACGGCGCGCTCAAGCGCGGAGAGTGCGTATTGCATCGCTGTGATGTGCGTAACTGCATTCGACTTTCGCATCTTTTTAGCGGCACTCGTGCTGACAACAATCGAGATATGTGGGCAAAGGGGCGTGGGCAGATTCCTGTGATCCGCGGAGAGATCCACCACAAGGTAACAGTGTCAGATGCAGACGTGCGCATTGCGCGACGCGCGCGCGGTACGCAGCGCGAGATAGCAAAGCGTTTCGGAGTTGCTCAAGCAACGATCCAACGATGGAAACAACACATAACAAGAGCGAGCGCATGAAGTTCTTATTGCCAGAAGCAGCAATGACTCAGCACATCATCGTGCTCGGGAAAACACGCTCGGGGAAAAGTTCAAAAATGCGGGTCCTGGTCGAGCATTTACTTAGCGAGGGCAAACCAGTCTATATCGTAGATCCCAAGGGTGACTGGCACGGCCTTCGATCGAGCGCCGACGGCAAGCGCGCGGGCTACCCGATCGTGATTTTCGGCGGCGAGCACGGCGACGTGCCGCTCAACGCGCATGCCGGCGCCGCCGTTGCCGAGCTGATCGCCACGGGCAACCGCCCGGCGCTGATCGATCGACGCCGGCAAGATGCTGCATTGGGCGAACCGGCTCGCGAGTGAAGGTGCCGGCAAAGGCGTGACGCTGATCGCCGCCTCGCAGCGGCCGCAGAAAGTTCACAAGGACTTCGTGACGAGCTGCGAGACGCTCATCGCGTGCCGCGTTGTTCACAAGCTCGATCGCGATGCGATCAAGGACTGGATCGATGGCTGTGCAGATGCGGCAAAGGGGCGCGCCGTGCTCGCGTAGCTCGCCGGCATGGATCGCAAAGAGGCATGGGTGTGGTCGCCCGAGATCGACTTCGGGCCGAAGCGCATCGCGTGGCCGATGTTCAAGACTTACGACAGTTTCAAGCCGCAGCCGGCCGATGCGGGCAAGCTCAAAGGATGGGCGGAGGTTGACCTTGAGGAAGTGCGCGGCAAGCTGTCGAGCGCAATCAAAGAGGCCGAGGCGAGTGACCCGAAGCTGCTGCGCGCGCGCATCGCAGAGCTTGAGCGGCAGATCGCCAAGCGTGCGCCGCCGGTTGCGAAGACTAATCCTGCCGAGCTGCGACAGGCCGAGCAGCGCGGCTACGACCGCGGCCGAACCGATGGCGAGCGCTACCGGCTGAAGGACCGCGAGGCCGATCACAAGGATCTGCGGCAGGCTGTGCATCGAGCGGTCGATGCGGCGATGAATGAGGGGGCGCCACTTGCGTATGTGGGTGTGGTGCGAGTCGAGCCGCAGCCGCGAATTGTTCCCAAGCCATCCCGCGCCACCGGCGGCAACGGCGCCGGGGAGAAGCTGCCGAAGGCCGAGCGGCGCATCCTGACGGCGCTCGCTCAGTACCCCGACGGGCGCTCGAAAGTGCAGGCCGCGGTGCTCACGGGCTACGCCGTGAACGGCGGCGGCTTCGGCAATGCTCTGTCGGCGCTGCGCATCGCGGGGCTGCTTGAGGGGCGCGGCGAGCAGCTCAAGATCACGCCGGCAGGGCTAGAGAGGCTCGGCCCCTTCGAGCCGCTGCCGCAGGGCCGTGAGCTGCTCACCTACTGGCTCGCTCAGCTCGGAAAGGCCGAACGGGCGGCCCTGGAAGCTCTTTGCCGCGCCTACCCCGGCGAGCTGACCAAAGAGCAGCTCGCGGCGCTGGCCGGCTACGAAGCGAACGGCGGGGGCTTCGGAAACGCCCTCTCTCGCTTACGCACGCTTGAGCTGATCGGCGGTCGGGGCACCCTGAGAGCGTCCCCGGCCCTCTGCGACTGAGCGGCGTAGAGAGCGTCCTATTCAGCCGAGCCCCGCTCCTGGGGTGAAGTAGACCCCGCCGGCCCCGCTATAGAGCACGGCGGCCGCCCATAGCTTGCCGGCGAAGATCGCGGTGAGCTGCGCGCCAGATAGCGTGATGATCTGCGCGGCGTCGGGGCCGATGATGAGATCGCAGTCGGCCGGCGGCGGCCCGCTCCACGCTTTAGCGACCACCGACTCATCGCCGAAGGCGACATAGGCGTAGAGCGGCTGCCCGGCGGTAGCGTTGAAAATTCGAATCTGCCCGCACTGCCACTGCGGGAGCTGGTAGGCGCGCGAGGTCGTCGAAGTCTGCCAGCCGATTGTTTTCGCGAGAACTTGAAACGGCTCGATGGGCGTCGGCATCGCTGTCCCCCTTCATTGGCGGGGGCGGCATGCGGCTGGCCGACCGAGCCACCGCCCCCTTCGACGTCGGCCTCCGCCCTCTAGCCTACTCGCCGCCGCGGATCTTGCGAATGATCGCTTCGCGGATGCGCTCGATCACCGTCGTGCGCGCCGCGCGCTCCTCATCGACGTTGATAAAGTCACCATGCTGCGGCGGCGGCTGTAGCACCGGCGGCGCAGCCGGACCCGGCAGCTCTGCACGCTGCTTTACCGGGCGATGCCCGGCCTGACGTCGATCCTCCGCGCGGCCCTGCCAGGAGAAAAAATCTTGATCCTGATACTGCAGAGGCGGCTTCACACGAGATGCCCGAGGATGTAGCCGAGAGCGAAAACGGCGGCGAGCAGTAGCAGGCGCCAGCGCCAGCGACGCGAGGGCCACGGCCGCGGGGCGTTCACCCTGACTCGAATCTGCTCATGCTTTGGCGGCGACACGTTTCAAGTCCTGTATACCGCGGCTCGCAACGACCTGCGCGCCGAGGCCGATGTCGAGCAACAGCGCAGCGCCGGGGGTAAGCCGATAGATCGGATCGGGCAACCGCGGGCAGATCCGCGCCTGCTCTTGCGCCCAAATTCCCAACTCGTCGCAGAACCATGCGCTCTCACTGCGCCAGTTGCGGTCGCGCACGCTGCCGGTGAGAAAGTCCCGTATGCCGATAAAGTCGTACGGCTTGCCGAGCTGCCCGATCAGCGCCGCCTGCCAATGCCCGTACTGAGCCTCCGTGCCCAACTCGAGCAGCACCCACCGTTTACAGTCATCGAGATAGCCGGCCGGGCGCCTCTGCACACCCGGCGGTATCCGCCCCTCGCCGCGCACCTTGATAGCGTCACTGCGCGCATCGATGATCGAACTGTCAGAGAGCACGTTCGCGAAGTGCGACCAGCCCCCGCCCCCCCACCATTCGATGCAGCGCGACGACCACGCGGTGTCGGCGATCAGCATCACGCGCGGGCGGCGCTTGCTCAGAGCCAAGCGACTCTCTCAGCGGCGCGGCGTCGGAACGACCGTAGCACCGCGCACGGGCGGGCCGGCAGAGGGGCGAATAGCCGGCGCAGGCTGTGCTGCAGCGGGAGGCGCGGCAGGTGCCGCAGGAGCAGGCGCCGCAGGTGGCTCTACCGGCAGCGGCGCAAGCTCGGGGGCGGCGGCCGCGGGAGCTGGCGGCGGCGGCGCATCGACGTGAATCATCGAGGTCGTCGCCTCCTGAATCAACTGCGCGATCTGCTGCAGCTCGCTCTGCAGGATGCCCGGCTGCGCGCGCTCTAGGTCGGCGACCGCACCGGTGAGCTGCGCAATGAAGTTGATCGCCGTGGGGTTTGCGGCGATCTGCTCGGCGGCTTTGACGAGAATCGGCAGCGCGACCGCCTTCTCATCGGCGAGCGCCGTTTCCCACAGAACGCTGAAAAAAGAGCTTATCGAGAGCTTCGGTGCTGCGATGGTCATGTGGGCTTGTCTCCTGCGGTTGGTTCGACTGGAAAGTTGATCGCCTGCGCTGAAGCGCGCGAGCCGGTCACCATCGGCATCGGCAGCGTTACGCGCGCATGCGCGGCATACGCGATCGCGGCGGCCGAAAGAGCGTCCATGAGCCAGGACGCAATCGAATTCGCATCGAGCCCGTAGATCGAGAGGTCGATGTGATACTGCCGCTTGAGGATGCCGAGCCCCTGCACGAGCGCGGCGATGAGTAGCCCCTGCAGGATGCGCGAGCGATACCAGGGGATCGCCGCCGGTGATGTGATGATAGTCGTAGCGGATTCGGCATCGGCGGCAGGCGTTGCATCGACCATAGCGGCGTACCTCTGTGCTGCGATAAGCAGCTCGGCAGCGTAGTCTTCGCCATCGTCGTGTCGCTCCATCGCGTCACAGTTCTCACTTGTTGCGCCGTGGGCGCACCGGCATAGGGACATGCTCGCCGGCATGCTCACGGGCATAGTCCCAATTTGCCTCTAATCGTGTGAGCCGCGCTTCGTCCTCCGCCACTTGCTGCTTGAGCGCTGCGAGCATGCTGCTATCGGGGACGATCTGCGTGATATGCACCACCTCGGTTTCGAGCACCACGACGCGCGTGCGCAGCGTGATAATGTAGCCGCCCGCTGCGGCGATCACTCCGGCGATCGTCAGTAGCGCCGGCAGTGAGAAATTCTCCCGCGCCCAGTACCACGCGGGCGCGCGTAGCTTGAGGACTCGACCGACGATCGTATCGGCATGGTCGTCCTCGCTCACGAGAGCCCAAGTGCCCGCCGTGCGCGCAGCCAGTACTTGATGCGCAAGTCGAGGCCGTTATAGCCGCCGTTCCAGCGGTAGCAGCACTCGCCGAATTTCTGCGCATCGGCGACGGCGTTTAGCTTTTTCTCTTCGCTCCAGATCCATGCCGCTGATTCGCAAGCGGGCACGAGTTGCTCTAGCAGCTCCGGCTGCGCGACCAGCGGCAGCTTGAGCGCTTTCTGCAGCGCCATGTACTGCCAGCGCCCCGTCGCTTGCCCAAGGCCGCGGCCTTTGAACCGCTCGCCGTCGCCGGGCTGTGAATTGCCGAGCACGCGCGCAGCGGCAGAGGGCGGCTCATACGCAATGCCGGAAGCCTCTTCGCGCAGCTCGCGCAGCTCGTTTGACTCCTCAGCGATCGTCGCGAGAAACGCCGCGGCGCGCTCCGGTGTATTGATGTCGTACTGCGCCATTGCATCCGTGAGCGGCTGTGCGAACTGCGCGGCGCGCGGCCCCGCATCCGGCATGATCGCGAGCAACTGCTGCGCCGTGATCTGCAGCGTGTCAGTCATCGTCGTCCTCGCCCGGCGTCTGCTCGGTCTCGGGCAGCACGCGCTGCGCTTCGCGAATCTCCAACAGCGCGTCCTCCAAATGGTCGCGCGCGCGGGCGAGAAGGCGCTGCGAGTGAAACGAGCCGAGGTTCGCTGCAACTTCCGAGGCACGGACGACGATCTGAATCTCGCGATTCACCTTATCAGCGGTTTTGATGAGCCGCTCGATCTGAGCTTTCTGGTGCGCGTGACTGACGTCGGTAGGCATGGGTCAGTATGCCACCTCAGTAGGCGAGGCAGGCGAATTCGAGCACGTCGTTCGCGGTGACCGAGGTCATGGTGAACGTGACCGCAGTCGTGGAGATTGCGCCGGTTTGCGTCATCGTCGTCGGCGTCGTGACATCGCGGCCGAAGCACACATGCTCAGTTTTCGCATAGTCGCTCAGCCCTAGCGTGATAGTCGAAGCGCCGGTGGTGCCCGTGCATGTGAATTTGCCCGCCCACTTTCCACCGCTCACCGCGGTGGTCGTAGCGCACGCGCCCGTACCCGAGCTGACGCTGAAAACGAAGCCCGCGGCGTGCAATGCACTGGTGCTAGTCAGGATGCCGTTGCGAACTGTGCCGATGCCGCCGGGGACGATTGCAATGTCGCCGCCATTGTTGCCGCTGCCGCCGGGAGTGCCGCCGTTTATGGTGACACCGCCGCCAATCCCGGCACCGGTGACCGCGTTGCCGCCGGTGACTACAACGTTGCCGCCGTTGTAGCCGGATAGCGTTGAGCTGCCGGCGGTTAGATCGAGATCGCCGCCATAGCCGTTGCCGGTTCCGTTGAGAAGGATTTCACCGCAACCGATATAGTTGAACTGCCCCGAGGTTGTGTCGCGATCGCAGCCGTATAAGAAAAGACCGGTCGATGCGGTTGTCGATTCGACAACGCCGGGGCCGCCGCCCGCTGAGGGCATCTGAAACGCCGGGTAAGCAGACTGCACGAGTTTGTAAGTGATACTCGCTCCGCCGAAGCTGCTGCTGTTGTTGTACTGCACGTTGCCGGAGCTGCCGCCCGGGCTGCCGCCGCTCGCCGTGTGACACGCGCCGTCGGCGCCGAGGTACTGAGTGCCCGAGCACGAGGAAAATGCCGCGACGATGTTGGCCGCGCTCGCTTGCGTGACGGCAGAGCTGCCGTTGCCGTAGAGCACGCCCGTAATCGTTCCGGCCTCGCCGGTTCCGCCGCGTGAAGTTGAGAGAGTGCCCGCGCTGATATTGCTCGCGTTCGTTGTATCGGTCGTAGCGGACGCGGCGAACGCAACCCCGCTCGTCTTGGTGCAGGTGACGGAGTTGCTGCCAGAAGTGGTGCAGTCGCCCGATAGCTCGGCCGCAGTCATCGCGCTCGCGTTGCCGCGCACAAGGCCGGTCAGCGTCGAGGCGGTGCCGGTGCCGCCGTTGGCAATCGACACGGGCGTCGCGAGTGGCACGGCGCACGAGCCGTCGCCGCGCAGGAATGTAGAGCTGCTGCAAGTACCGGAAAAGAGCGCAATGACATTCGGATTTGTCGCCGCCGTATAAGCGCTGCTGCCGCTCGCGTAGGGGATGCCGGTGATCGTGCCCGCTTCGCCCGTGCCGCCGTTGGTGGCGCTCACCGGGAGTGCCGGGGCGCCAGAGGCCGCGCAACTGCCATCACCGCGCAGAAAGGTAGAGCTGCTACATGAGCCGGAGAATAGCGCGATGACATCACTGCTCGCAGCGCTCGAAGTCTGCGGCGAGGCGGTGCTGCCTTTCAGCACGCCGTTGCTCGGTCCGAACAACGGATAGAGCTGCCCCTGAGCGAGCGCGGGCAGAAGCAGCAGCAAGGCGAGAAGCGAGCGAAGCGCTTTCATACTTGTATCCATTTCCCGACAGTCGAGTTGTAGAGGATCGTCACCGCCATATATTGCAACGGAAGCGCGATGCTCGGGCTGACGATCTGCAACTGATTGGCAGCGGATGATGAGCCGCTGAGCGATGAGAGCGTGACAGCGTTGCCGCTCGAATCGATCTTGCGGATCGTCAACCGCTGCCCGTCGCGCTGTGAGACAAAGCCGGTGATCGTGATCGCTCCCGAGGTGGCGTCAACGTCCCACACGTAATCGCTCGCGCCCGGCAGCGCGATGTTATTGCCGCCAGCGGTGACCGACTTCTGCAGCGGCTTCGTGCTGTACCAGTTGTTAGAGCCGAGCGGGGATGCGGTGTCAGGGTCGGACGTATTGCCGTCGAGCGTGTTGATCCAGAACGCGTTCGGATCGGCCTCCTGCACGAGCACCGCGCCGATCTTATAGCCGCCCATGTCCGCTGCGAGCGTCGCATCGAAGAGGTATGGCTGCCCCGCAGCGATTGCAGCGACGTGCGCCGAGAGCAGGTACAGGATGCCGTTCGCATCGACGCCGAACGGCGGGATGCCGCCCGCCAGCTCGCTCGTCATCGTGAGCGGCGGGAAGCCATCGTGAAGTGAGGCCGCGCCGTTGGTGATGCCGATCTGTGAGGCGGTCGGGAACGGGTTGGTTCGCCCGCCCGCAATCGGTGAGGCGGGCGAGGAGTCCGGCGCGTCGATCGCGAACGCTTCGGGCAGTCGGGGCGGAGTCGGTTGACCACTCATAATCGTTGCGCCTCTCTCAGTTGCCGATGGCGATCCAGTAGCCGCCATTCGTCACGTTGTTCAAGCCGTCGAGTGAGTCGTACACCACATTCATGCCGGAGGTCGTCAGGCTGCTTACCTGCCCAGTGCCGGCCGCACCCGAGGTCGAGCGCTTCGTCACCGCGAGGCCGATGAACGCTGCGTGCGGAAAAGCGATCGGGAAGGTGACATGCACCAACTGCGGCGTCGTACCGTTCGCTTGCGTGTAACCCCATTGGATGATGAGCCCGCTCGGGAACTTCTGATATCCGTTCTGAATGAGCGACGCGCCGGGGTTGACGAACGCCGTAGTCGCGAGCTTCGTCGACGCATCGCCGACGCTGGCGGTCGGTGCCGTTGGCGTTCCGGTGAGCGCGGGTGAGGCGAAGATCGTCTGTTTGAAAAACGTGAGCGAAGCGAAGCGGTAGTAGCCGTCATTCGCCGTGTTTTGGACGGCGACTGATCCGATCGCGGGATTCTCAGTCGGCGAGCTCGACTGATTGAAATAGGTCGCAAAGAGCGCGCCGGCAGAGTTGCGCTGTGCGAGCGTGAGCGGCGTCGCCGCCTGCGCGATCGGCACGGAGAGCGGCGCCACCGTCGGGTTGAGATTCGAGCCGTCGCACCACACGCCGATCGGCGATGACGGGCCGCCCTGCGGGATGGCGACGCCGGTGCCGCTCGGCGTCTTCACCGTCGTCGTATAGGCGCCGGTGGTGTTGTTGACGATCAGCCATTGCTGCGAGGCGTTCGCTGGCAGCACATAGTTTAAATTCGAGCTGAGCGTGCCGGCGAGCGTGATGATGTAGCGGCGATAGACGCTCGGCGGAGCGGTGACGGTGCCGCCCGTCAGGCTCGCAACGGCGGCGATGCCGATCGAGATGCCGGGCACCCAGTTCACCGCGTGCGCGTCATCATCGGGGTTGGTTTCATTGCCCGTCAGCGCGTTGACCCACAGCCCCGTGCCGTCGCCCATGCCGAGCAGCGCGCCCTTATCGTAGCCGCCGATCGCGGTCGAGTATGAGGAATTGAATTCGTACGGCTGCCCGGCCTGCAGCGCGCAGATCGCCTGCGTGATGGTTTGCAGGATGCCGTTGAAGTCCTGCCCGAGCGGCGGCAGGCCGCCCGATACTTCCGGCTGCATCGTGATCGAGGGGAAGCCCTGCGACCAGCTCGCGGCATTCGCCGGCGAGCCCGGCGGCAAATCCGGGATCGGGAAGTTGACGAGATCCGAGGCTGCGAGATCCGCAAACGGCTCGGGAATGAATGTCGGTGTTGGTACGCCCATAGCCTTTTACCCGCCGTTGTAGAACACGCCGAAGTCGAATGGCCGCGCGCTGCTGCCGGCCTCCTCGAAGCCGAAGAACGCGCCGGCCGGCACCACGCTAATGTTGACCTTCACGCCCGCCGGGTGAGCGATCACGCCGCTGTAGGCGAGGATCGCGTACTCGATCGTCGAGAGCGAGAAGTTGAACACGTAGCTCATCGCCATCCCGCCGAGATCCTGCGTGTAGCAGCGGCCGCGGCCGGGGAAGAGATTCTGAATCAGCGCGTTGAGCGCCTGCGCCGTCGTCGCGCAGATATTCGCAAGCGCCTTTGTCAAGAGCAGCACGCGATACGGGCCGTCATCGAGCCGGTAGGAACCGGTCGAGAGCGCGCCGGTATAGAACGGGCCGCCGACGGTGGAGTTGTTTTCGTTGCCGAAATTCTCCCAGTCGGGCGGCACATCGTCGTTGTCGAAGCCGAAGGCGCCCGAGCCGCCGGAGATTGGGATGATGCGACTCACGCCGAGGATCAGCCCCCATATGTCGAGGCCGAAGCCGCTCGCCGTGTCGATATTCCACACCGTGAGGTAAAACTGCTGAATGTTCACAGCCGGGTCGAAGTACGCGGCGAAGTTCTCGACCAGCGTGATGAGTGTTGGGCTGTTCGCGTACTGCGAGATCACGGTCGCATCGACATCAAATTCCGGCACGACGAACGACACGCCGAGATCAACGGCAGAGCCGCGCAAGGCGAGCGAGCCGCCGACCGGGCTCTGAGTGGCAACGAAGCCGACAGGCTGCGTGGAGTCCGTGACCGCGGTGATCGTGCCGACGATGAAGCCGGCGGCTAACAGCACGCCGCTCGCTGCACCCTCGGTAAGTCCTACGACGTTCGGCACGGCAACGGTGTTAGGGCCGAGTGAGATATCGAGGCTTACGGGCGAGCCGATCGCGGCGCTTGAGCCGGCGACGGGCTCTTGACCGAAGACGATGCCGACCGCCACCGTGCCGCTGTACTCATAGGTGATCGGGCCGAGCGAGAGGCCGGCGGCTGTGATTGCGGCGAGCGCGCCGGCCTGGGTGTCGCCGATGCAGTTCGGCACCTGCGGCCCGGAGGACTGCAGAATGTTGACCGCTGCGCCGGGCGAGAGAACGGTGCCGGCGACCGGCGAGGTGCTGATAATGATGCCGGCGGGGATCGTCCCGCTCGGCGTGCTCGAGACCGTGCCGACGGTGAGCCCGGCAGCGACGATCGCCGCTTCGCCGACCGTGAGCGTGTCGCCGACAACATTCGGCACGACCGCTGCGATAAAGAGCGTGCTGATCGCGCCGGTCGCGCTGAGCGCAATCGCCTGACCGCTTACCGAGTCATAGCAGATCGCTGTCGCATAATGAAAGCCACCGCTCGGGAAAGAAAAGTCATCCGTCGTCCACGTCACGCCGCCGTCTTCGGTGTCGACCCCCGTCGGCGGCGTGGGGCTATTCAGCGCGGCGATAACGGTGTTGTTGACAGTCGCGAGAACGGCGCGCGCTGTCGCACTGCCAAGCATACCTGCACCGACCCACGGCGGAGGTATGACGGCTGTAGCGGTGAGCAGCCCCGCCACAGTCGACGCAAACATGATTCCAGGGTCGCCACTACCGAGGCTCGGGTTACTGTTGCTCATCGCAACATACCCAACACTCGGGTCGTAGCTCAGCGCGGCGGACGAGGCAGCGGTGCCCTGAAAGCACAAGTAATTCGTGAAGCTGCCGACATGCGTCCACACGGGGCCGGCGCCTTGTGAGAAGCCGCTCGGCGCGGTGTAGATATCGCCGTTCGCACTGTTGGCGTTCGCTTTGACAACCGCGATGAAGTGCGAGCCATCCCACAACAGGCAGCCAGAAAAGAGCGGTTGGGCGAACGGCCATGACGTCGAAGTGGTGAACGTCGTGCCGCCATCGGTCGTCCACGCGCCGTTCGCTCCAACGGTGGCGCTCACAAAAATGCCGCGGCCGGCACCGTCCCCGGCACACGGCCCTATCGCATAGCCGACTCCGGCGCCCCTGCTAACCCATGTGATGCCGTCATCGGTCGAAACATCGATAAAGCTGACGCCATCGTTATTAGTAATCGCCCACTTGCCGCCGCCGAGGATCGCGAAGTTGTCAGCGATGCCGCCGAAACTTGAGCCCGTTACCCACGTCACGCCGCCGTCGGTGCTTCGATAGACGATGCCGAAGTGCGCAGCAAGTGTTGTGCCGCCCGCGCTCTTTACGTCGTAGCCGCCGCCGAAGGCGGTGCCGAGTTGAGCCTGATAAGTCCAAGTCGGCATGGCGGCGTGTTAGATCAGATTCACCGTGACGGCGTGCAATACGGGCGCCTGATCGATGCCGACCTGGGCGGCGGTGCCCGTCGCCGTGCCCGTAATTACCTCTGGCGAGCTGACGGTGGAGAGCGCCGCCTTGCTCATGAGATACGTGCCGACCTGACCGGGCGTGCCCGTCAACTGCTCGACGACGATCGTGCCGGCCGGGATCTGACTCGTCGCATCGGTCAGCTCGGTGCCGGGAGTGAGCGCACCGGAGGTATAGCCGGTGACTGTCAGCACGTGCGTACCGCTCACCAGCGTGCCGTGGCCGGAGAAGGCCGAGCCGATATAGATCGAGAGCACCTGCACCGGGATCGACGGCCCCTCGCAGTTCGCCACCGGCCCGTAGAATTGCGCTGCGAGAAAGAGCGAGCCGATGCGCACGCGCTGCCCGCTGTTGTTCGTGCCGTTGAACTGAGCGAAGCACGCCGCCGTGACGTCAGCGACGATCGTGCTCGGCAGCGCGGAGCTATTGACGATGTTGACGGTGAGGCTGAAAGAGACTGGATTCTCGGCGCAGTTGTTGAAGGTGATCGTATAGCTCGGCTGCGGGAAGGAGTAATTCGTATCCACCACCGTCTCGGTGGTGTTGCCGTTCATGTTGCAGCCGAGGTCTTTCTTCGTCCAAATCGCATTCGCGATGTCCTGCGGGACGCCGCCGATCACGCCGACGTAGACCGAGTGCGGCAGAAGCGTGTAGAGAGTCGAGCCGACCAGGATCGGATCATCGGTCACGTTCTCATACACATAGGCATCGGTGACACCCGTGAGATCGATCACCGCCCCATAGATAGCGTCTGCGCTGCCGTGCGCGTTGGCTGCAACCGAATTCTCGCGGCGGAATTCGAACGCTTCAGCCGTCTCGATGTTGGTGCCGGCGACGCCATCGCCGGGGTTGCTGATCGAATCCCATCCCGGCACCGCCTGATAGATTTGCGTGAGCGTGCTGGCCGGGCACGGGACGGGGCCGTCGACGACGTTGGCGAATGAGAGCGTGATCGAGCCGCCGACGGGAATCACCGCGCCCTGCACGCAGTAATAGAGATTGCCGGCCGTGTCCTGCGCCTGCGGGTGCGTGGGGTCTCCCGTCGGGATGCTCGCTCCCGCAAGTCCTACGCAGGTGCAGCTCACGACGGTGGGCGTACCGCCCATGCGGTTGAGGAAATAGATGCGCCCGATCACGTCCTGCATAAATCCGCTGTTGAGATCCGGGTCGACGCCGTTCACGAGCTGCGTAAAGAGCGCATAGCAGTTGGAGATCACCGCGGCGAGCGATGTGCAGAGCTGGCCCTGCGGCGTGTTAAGCGCCGGGTTTAAGTTGCCGCCGAAAGCGGCGTTAAAGTCCTCTTGCACACCGGCGAGCACCGCCGCCTCTGAGGGCACCACGATGCCGGTGGCGGTCCATTGGATTTGCGGGACGTTGGTAGTCATGTTAGATCGCCACCCTGAGCGTCTGCCCGTCATCGGTACTAAACTGCACTTGACCGCGCGCAACGCGATTGACGAATGAGCTGATAACGCAGGAAGCCGTTGCGACCCACGGGACGGTGAGCGCGGCCGCGGCGAGTGAGCCCTGCAGGATATTGAGCGGCGGCGTCGTGCCGAGCAGCGCCCCCGCTTCATTCGTCGGCGGATTAGCCCCTAGATACGGCACGCCTTGGCTCGTGTCGTAGTACACCTCGCCGAGAAAGACGCGACAGGCCGATGCGACGTCCTGCGTGATCGAGTACGCGGGCGTCGCAAGCGCAATGTTGCCGGCCGCGTCGAGAGTGAGATCCCACAGCAGCGGATCGAGATACAGCGTTGAGAAGGGCGCGCTCATACGGGAGGCCCAGTGTCGCTGCCGCCGGTCTGCACGCCCGAGTGGATGTGAGTGCCGAGCACTTTTCCGAGCGCATCCGTCACTTCGCCCGTGTGATCGATGATCGCGCCGTTAGCGTTGACGGTGCCCGTGATGTTGACGGGTCCGGTGACGTTAATCTCGGGCGCCGTGATATTCACAGCGACCGGTGAGACGATATTGAGCGTCCCGTCATTGAGCCACTGCAGGTAACTCGTCGGAACGCCGTTGAGCATGCCGCCGACATAGATGCCATCGGCATAGCTGAAAGCGCGCGCCGAGGCGGGCGGCCCTGATTGCTTGGCGACGATCACCGATGAAATGTCGCGCGCGCAGAACACCATGAGGCCGAGGTCGCCGACTTGCGGATCGATCACGATCGCGTTCGCTCCGCCCTGCAGCCGCACATACGGCCGGCCGTAGAGCGTGACGTGCGGGATCGCATTGCCGGCGCCGTCGACCTGCTCGACGAGCGGCAGCACATCCACAGTGCCGAGCGGGCCGAGCGCGCCGAGCGCGGCCGGCGTGACTGCGAGCACTTTCACCACCGTCGCCGTCTGGATCTTAAGTAGCCGCTGCAGGATGAGGAACTGCAACACCTGATAATCGGTAGCCGTGTCCGACGGGCTCTGCAGCGGCGTTGCATCGGCCACGGCTACGTGCCCCCCTGCGCACTGGCGGGGAAGCGCAAGCACTGCAGGTGACTAAACCACCGCCCGCCGGGCTTGACGCTTTCAAGCTCGTGCGTCATCTGATACGGGAACCATTGCCCATTGGTGCCGGGTACGTCCGAGTCTTGAATGACGATCGGACTGCCGAGCAGAATCGCCGGGGTGAAAATGCAATCGAATTCCACGCCGGCATTGCGCGTGAGCGTGACGTAGCCGACGAGCCCGGAGGTCGGCGAGATCACGGTCGAGCCCTGATTGAGCCGCGGCTGATTGCGTGGGCAGATGATGAGCGTCGATTTCGCGTCGAAGTAGTAATCAAAGCCCGCGGCCTTGCCAAGCTCACGGAATTGATCCATGAGCGTCCCGGGCAGGTAGGGCGAGTGCAGCGTGCCGGTGACGCCGTTATTCTCAAAGGCGAAGCCCATCTGCGCGGCGAGCTGCTCCGCAAGCCCTGCGACATCGACCGCGCCGGCAAAGCTCGACGGTGCGGCGATGAGGATCTGCGCCGCATAGCCCTGCTTGGCGCTGACGAGCAGCGAGACGTCGGGCAGTGATTTGTACTCGGGCTGCGCATCGTAGAACTGTCCCTCGAAGACTTGCAGCCATCCCGTTTCATCGTTCGCTTCGAGCACGAGGATCGCGTTGGCGACAACGGTCTGCGGATCACCGTTCTGGCCCCAGAGCACCGTCACGGCGTTCATATCGACTTGTCGCATGCCCCAAATATGAAGGTCACACGAGTTGGTGAAGTTACCCGCACATTCCACATGTGCAGCCATGCGCATGTTGGTCAGGACGAGCGTGTTGGAATTCGTGCCCGGAAACGTGCCCTGCGGCAGTGTGAGCGTCGCGCGCAGGAGGCGATTGACGAAGCTCATTCGATCAGCCCCGCGGCCTGCAGGTCTGCCGGCGTGAAGTACATGAGCTGCCAGCGAGTTCCGAGCCCCTGATACTGCGGGTCCTGCGTTGGGTTGAGCAGCGTCGCCTGCGTGTCGAGAAAGAGCAGATCGCCAGCGAAGCCGAGATAGTGACGGCCGACGAGCATGAAGCGGGCGACCGTATCGGGCAGCGCGCCGTAGGCGCGGCACTCGCGGGCAGAGAAGATCACGGCGCCGTTACTGACGAGATCGATGAATAGAGCGATCGCTGCCTGCGCGCCGAGCTGATAGAGCGAGAGCTGCACCTGTTGGCCGCCGAGCACGGTGGTGAGGTTCTGCGACGGCACGGCGGCGAGCGGGATGATCTGCATGTCAGTAGAAGGCCGGCGAAGGCAGTGAATTGAGCGCCGCGTCGCCGTCTTGAGACTGCTGCGAGCTAGGGGGCTGCGTCGGCGTTGTGCCGACGTTACTGGTCGGCAGCGCCGAGCTGCTCTGCGCATTCGGCAACTGCACCGCGGTGGTCGTGTACTGCGCCTCGACCTGAATGATCTGAATGAAGTACGCATCGACTTCTGTCAGGAAGTACGCACCCTTCGCTCCGCGGCGCGTCACTTCGTAGCGATCGAGGTTCACATCATCGTACACCCGCTCGGGCGTGTGAATGCTGTAGAGGTTGAGCGAGCCCGCGAGGTCGTCCAGATCATCGAGAAACGCCGCGCGCTCGTCCTCGGTGCCACTCTTCGAGAAACGCAGTTGTATTTCGAACGGCCGGATCACCTTGTTGTAGCTCGCGAAGCTCCCGGCCTGTACGGGAAAGTTGGAAATCTCATACTCTTGCCGATTCGAGAATTCCAACACCGAATCGGGAAACAGCACTTGCTGCCCCGCATCGTCGAACACGCCCCACGCGGGCGGGATCTGCGCCGCCTGCCAGAGCAGGGCCGAGATCACCTCTGAAGCGAGTAGCGTGATGCCCGGCCGTCCGACGAGCGGCGGCAGTTGTGGCAGCCCGCTGATTGAGACGTCGATACCGAGCGGCACGTGTTAGCCCTGCCCCGGATCGGCGCTCGACACTAGCGCCTTACGCGTCGCTCCGCCGATGCCCTTGCCGATTCCTTCTGCATCGGTCGCGCGCGTATGCACGTTGATCGAGTCGATCTGCACGTTGGTGGTATTGCCGGCGGCGCCGCCGGCGATGCCGCTCGGCTGCCCTGCCGCTGCGCTCTGCTCGGCCGCCGAGAGCGGGCGCGGCGCCGTCGGCGTCGGCGGCGGAATCGTCGGCCTCCCCCCGCGCGCAATCGCGCCTTTCGCGGCGGCCGCCGGAGCGTTCGGGTCGTACTGCGGCCCGAACTGATCGAGTATGAATTCATTAAAGGAATCGATTACTTTTCCCACGCCGGGGATTGAGCGCAGCAGTTGCCCGAGAAGCAGGCCGAGGGCGCCAGCGATGGCGAGCGGCAGCGAGACGAGCGCGGTGGCGAGCGTGCCGATCGCGAGCAGCAGCGTGCCGCTCGGCCCGAGCGCGGCCGAGAGATCCTTCAGCGCGCTCTCGATAAGGGCGAGCCAGGGCGGCGGATTCTTGAAGAAAGCGATTACCTCTTGAATCGTCTTCACCAACAGCGGAATCGCTTTGCTGACGAGCTCCTGCATCCACTGATTAAGCTTTGAGATCGCGGGCGTCAGTTGCGCGAGCAGCGTAGAGTTGACCGCGGCGAGTGCCTCGTGTTGGCTTATGAGCTGCTTTTCGAGCGCCACCTGTCCTTCGATTGTTTTCTCGGTGAGCGCCCGCTGATCGATCTGTGCGCGGCCGAGTGCTTCTTCGAGCCCCTTTCCGCCCTGAGCGACCGCAGACGCGACGCCGCCCGTGAAGCCCATCGAGAGCGCCATCTGATAGCGCTCGCCCTGATTCAAGCCGGCGACTTTCGCCTGTCGCTCGATCGCCGCGGCCGCATCCTTCGCAACGTCGCGGAAGTTGCGCGCGTGCCCCGCTGCATCCAGATACGCAATGCCGAAGCGTTGCAGCATCACGAGCGACTCGCTCATCTGCCCGCGGTAGCGCAGCGAAAACACTGACGCCTCGAGGTTCTCGACCGAGGCCGTGGCGTCAGACATCTGCCCGCCGAACAGCTCACTCACTTCGCCGAGTTTCTTCAGCTCCGTGCCCGCGACGCCGAGGTTCTTGCTCGTGAAGCCGATCTCGGCCAGTTGCGCGTGCAGATCCTTGAAATAGCCGACGACGTCCTCGATGCCCTTGACGGCGATGAACATGCCGGCGAGCTTGCGGGTGAAGCTCGCGAGCTGCTCGGTCGAGCCCTTCACGCCCTCCGCGAAGCCCTTTGAGTCGAGGCCGAGCGTGACGACGAGGCTATCGATCACGCTATCGGCCACGGTGTTTCTCCTCAAGCCGACGGCGGTTGTAGGCGTCGACCATCACAATCTCTAGCAGATCGTAAAGGTCAGCGGTGCCGAGCACCGTATCGAGGTCGTGCAGCGTTGCGATGCCGGCGGAGACTACGGCGCCGACCGCGGGCGTGATATTCGTGTAGGAGATGAGCCCGTATGAATCTGCGCCGGCGAAGGTGATTCCGAAGTCGATGCGTTTTCGCGAGAAAAAAAATCCGTGTGCAGGCGCAGCACCTCCATGCGCAGAAAGGCGATTGTCTTTATCTCTTCGATCTGACACATCGCGCCTTGATGGATCGGCTGCGGCGGGTGATTCGGCTTGTGCAGGTACTTCACGCAGTCCCACCACGCATCGAGCGACGGGTCCTGCAGCGCCCGCAACTGGCCGATGCCGTTCAACGGCGTCGCCGCAAGCGCCTGCATGCCGCCTGCCGCGCGCGCCTCGTCGCTGACCGGGACGCCCGCCTGGGTGAGCAGGAAGATCGCTTGCGTTGCCCATTTCTCCGCCGCCGTTGCGGGCATCTCCGTGAGGATGAAGACTTTGGCTTGATCGCGGCCCTCGTCCTCGATGGTTATCGTTCGGGTGTGTCTGCTCATTCTTCATTTCGCCATTCGGCTCACACGGGTGCGGCCGTTACCGACTGGAATGTGATCTCGTACGTTTGCGACTGCAACACCTTTTTCCCCTGCGGCGTCGGCATATCACCGGTGAGGAAGCCCGTCGTGAAGGTGAACACCTTGCCGATGCTCGGCGCGATGATCGTCGCGTTCGCGGGGAAGGTCTCTCGCGCGGCATCCATCGCCTGTCGCCACTCGTCCATCGCGAGATTGCTTGGGCTGTCCGCCTGCAGCACAAATTTCAACTTCACGGGGTACGGCGTGTAGCCGCCGGAGAGCACACCATCGACGCCCATGATCGCCTCGTTAGGAGCGACGTTCTCGGTGTCGAAAGCGTCGTCGGTCGAGAAGCCCTCGATCGGCACCGGCACCGCAAACACGTCCGGTACGCTCAGCGTGAATTCAGCATTAGCACTCGTGATCGTGTTGGGCATAGTTGCTTACTCGATGTCGATCGAAGCCATGATGATTTGCTGCACCGAGCCGCCGTCGGTGTACCAGAAGGTGCAGATCGGCGAGCCGCGCGCAGCGCGCACCGTCGGCCCCGGATCGGTGATCTGCAGATACCAGCCCTGCGATTGCAGGATCGGCGCGATTATGAGCCCCGCCGCGCTATTCACCGCGACGGCCTGAGCGCCTGAGAGCTGCACGCCGGGCTTCCATGCGCCGAAAGCCCCCATCGCCTGAATGTCAGGAGCGAGCGCGGCGCGGATCATGTTGTATCCCGCCTGCGTATACGGCACGTCCGGCACGTTGGTGAGCAGCGCGGCGAAGTCGCTCTGAAAGCGCGCATTCCAATAGATTTGATTTACATACGGGTCGATCCAGTCCCAGTCGCTCGTGATGAGCCCCGGTTGGAACCACTGGAATGCCGCGGTGCGCGTTGCGACATCGCAGTAAGAGTTGTAGCCGTTGCCCTTGAGGTTGAGATACACATCGAGGCTATTCACATCCGGCGCGAGCGCGGGGCTTGAGCGGTACGCATAGGTGGTGCGGCCGCCGGTGCGATTCCAGTTGATCGAGGCCGTGAGCCCGCAGATAAAAGCGGCGATACTCGCCCCTTGGGTCGCGCTCCAAATTGGGATCGTGCCTTCGAGCGCAGCGACCAGCGCGCCGTAGCACGCCGAGTCGTTCAGCTCTGTCGCCGGCGTTGGATCAGAGTCATACGCGACGTAGGCATACGCTGCGTTCTGTGCGGCGTTCCACGTCGAGAATGCGAGCTTGATCGGGCCGCCCACCGCGCCGCTGTCAGGATCGACTACCGTCATGAAGGTCGCCCAGTCCTGCGTGTCGGCGACGACTGCATCCATGACGCTTGCCGGCGTTGCCGCCGCAGCGCCCTGGGAGAGCACAGCGCCCTTCGCCGCGGTGAGGTAGAGGCCCGTCGAGAGCGAAGTGGTGTCCGGGTAGCCGATCGTGCTCGTCGCCCCCGTGGTCGCGCTCTCGATCACGAAGGCGTTGAGCTGTGAGTCGTACTCACACGTCGCCGCGCTCGTGACGGTGCCCGCTTCGGCGACGTTGCTGCCGGTTGCGGCCGAGCCGATGTGTACCGTTCCGGTGCCGGCGAGCACGGTGTAAGTGCCGAAGCTCACGATCGGGGTTGTGATATCGGCGTGCGCGGCGACGATCTGATCGCCGACGTGCAGCGCGCCGGAGCCGGTCGAGACGATGTTGACGGTCGTCGTCCCATTCGTCGTCGCGGTGCCGGTCCAGATTCCGCCCGTCACCTGCAGGCCGCTGCCCGAGCTGCCCTGAATGATCGCCGCGGCGTTGCTGAAGCTCGTCGCGCCCGAGAGGTCGATGCCCGTAGCGCTAACAATGCGGCCGTCGATGTTGATCGTCAGCTCGCCCGAGAGCAGTTGCAGCTCTGTGAGCGTAACGCCCGTGAGCGCGCCGCCGCGCAGGTAGGCGCCGACTGCGCTGTCGTTGTACTGCGTGAAGTAGAGCAGCGCGGGGAGCGAGGTCGCTCCGTTGTAGCCGGCGAAGTAGAGCGCGGCGAGCGCGGCCTGCACAGAGGTCGGCCCGTACCACTCGGCGACCGACTGCGCGTTGCCGAACGCCTGCACCGTGCCTACCGGGATCGAGTCATCGCCCGAGTTGTCGACAAATACGGCGTTCATGCCGAGATCCGCTGCGCCTGCAGCCAGCACGCTCGGGATGACGTTGACGAATTGATTTGCCGGGATGGAAGGATTCATGCGGGGTACGCCTTTTCAACGTTGACGAGCGTGAGGTCGAGCACGTCCGCGTACTGCTGCGGGATGGTCGTGACCGGGTTGAATTGGAACGCCGCGGTGAGCATCCACCGCTCTTCGTACTGATCCTCGCCGTCGACGAGCGGGATCATCCGCGCTTCATCGGCGTAGAGCGGCGAGAGCGTCGGCGCTAGCGCCGTGCAGCCGTATTCGTCGCGCAGAGTTGCAGAGAGCATGTCTGCCCAGTCACATGCTGAGGTGCCGTAACAATCGATTTGCACCGTCAGCTCGACGCCCTCTTCGAGCTGCGCTTCGATGCTCGGCGCCAGTGAGTAGTTGTGCAGATTCGTCCGCAGCCGCGTGCGATTGATCGCCTGCACCAAGATAAAGCCGGCGGATGAGGGCGAGGGCATCGGCGCGCGGTTCTGCACGCCCTGAATCACCTGCGCCCCCGAGAGGCCGGTAACGCCGATGATGAACGGCACGAGCGCGCCGTAGAGAGCTTGCAGCGTCGGCGTGACGCTCAGCCCCGGCATGGCGGCGTGCTCCGTTGTGCTTTGATGCGCTTGCGTGCGGCGATGAGCTGCGCGAGCTTCTGCGCTTTCCTACTGGCGCGGTGCGATAGCGCGATCATCTGCCGGCGTTGCTTGCGATTGAGCTTAAGCGGCGGCGCGCGGCGCGCGCGGCTCGGCGGCAATGTAGTGATAAACGTCATGGGCGATCTGTTTGCAGCGTGACGTAGAGTTTCGACCAACCGCTGAAGGACGGCGGCGGCGTCGGCAAGTCTGCGGGTACGGTGCCGTTGATGCCCACGTCCCAAGTCTCGGCGACTTCGACCACCAGCCAGTTATCGGTCGGAGCGCCGGAGAACTGCGGAAACTGCAGCAGATCCCCGCCGCGCGCCGTGACACGCACGATCGCCTGCGGATCGCTGTACAGAAAGACGGTGCGGATGGTGCCTTGAATGTTGAGATATTCGAGGTGCTTCAGATCCTTGCCCGAGGGCGGCTGCACCTGACAGCGCACGTTCACCGGCGTCGCATAGCTCGGCGCCTGCTTGCCGGCGCTGTTCACCGTATAGCCGGTGCTCGCGATGTATGAGGCGGTAATGTCGGCGTTCACCGTCTGGATTGCCGCGCGCACGGTGGCGTGTAGATTGAGGCTCATCGGTTGAGCACTTCGTACTCGGTCGCGCGCAGCATGACGCCGCGGTCGATGAGGCCGTGATTAAAGCCCTTGCGGCGCACCGTTGACGGCGCGTTGTCGGCCGGCCAGCGGCGGATGGAATCCACAAGCGCGTCTTTGATGTCGGTGCCGAGCAGGCCGAAGGCGATGTCGGTATCGAAGTCCGCGCCGCGCAGGTATTTCTTGAGCTTCGCCCCCCAGTCGCCGAGCTCCGCCTTAATCATGTTGCGGAAGAACGGCCGCGCGGGTGCGCGCGATGTGCCGAATTCGTTGTAGAACGCCACCTGCGCGACGTGCAGCCCGGACTCGCTCGGCGTGGAGGGGTAGGTGGAGTGCTCGAGGAAGCCGACCCGCACGCCGCTCGCTCCGCCGACGGCGGCTTCGAGCCCCGCGAGGTAGGCGCGCATGCGATTGCCGCCCCTGACCTTGAGATTCACCGCGGCCACGGCGTGCTCTGAGGACGGGGGCCGCCCACTATGAGCGGCCCCCTTGCGTTGCGCAGGTATCCGCGAAGCCTCTCGGGAGCCGCAGTGTCAGGCCCGCGGCCGCTGCACGTTGCCGTGCCCCTACCCGAATCGCGAAGGTGCCTTTTTAGCGCGCGTGTATTCATTGCGGCCATGCGTCCCACGGATCGCCGCCGCTGCCCTGAGCGCCGCACGGCGGAATGTAGCGGGCGGTGCGAAACGGCAGCGTCGACTGCCAGAACTGAGCGCCCCACGGCGTTTGATTCCAGTACGCGGCCGATTCGCTCTGCGAGAGCATTTCGGCGTTGACGCTCACCGACCCCTCGGTCGCCGCGTTCACGCGGCCGACAATGCCCTGCGGCGGCTGGCCGTTCACGCCGTTGAGTAGCGCCGTGATGTGAGCGACGGCGAGATTTAAGAGAGCCTGTCGCGTCGGCGCATCGCTCACGACCGAGCAACAGGAGTTTTCGAGCATGAGCGTCGCGAGATTGAAGTTGGCCGTTAGCACGCCCGTCGGCACGGTCGCAAACATCGGAAACGCCGCGGTAAAGTCTCCGGGGACGAAGACGACGATGCCCGGCGTGACGGGAGTCGGACTGCAGGCAGCGATGGTCATTAAAGCGACGTCCCGGTGCGCGCTCAGGCGGGGATCTGCGCGCGCGCGCGAGCGAGCGCTTCAGGGTCGGCCTCGACCGTCTGCCCCGGCACGGGCGAGCGCGGCAAGCGCGGATCTTTCTCCGGGTTTAGCGCCTCCATGCCCGTTGTCTTTGCGGCGTTCTCTTTCGCGATCGCGTTGAAGTCCCGCTCCGTCTGCGCGACGAAGACGAGCCCCTTGCGGATGAATTCCAGCTCTTTGTTGCGCTCAAACCATTCGTCCCAAAACGCCTTGTCGACGCGCGTCACGGCGTAGGGGTGAACCGCCATCGAGACTTGCCGGCGGTGCGTGCGCAGTGAATTCGCCCCTTTCAACTCCACGCGCTTGCCAGCCGGCGCCGGATAGAGCTGTTGATCCTTCACCACTGTCGGCGGCAGCGGCATAAGCTCAAGGATGATTCCGTTCGGAAGTTTGCAGCCAATCAGTACCTCGGCCATGTGCGTGATCCTTTTCTAGTGCAGCGGTTTGACGAAGCTCGATATACGCAGCCTCGCGTTACATCCGCACCCATTCTGCATCACGGTCCATCGAGTAGCGACATAGCCGCCGTGATCCTCCCCATACGGCACCCCGGTCGCCGGATCGGTCCACACGCGAGAGCCGACGAGCGCGCCGAGCGGAAACGTTGTCACGAAGTCGCCGGCGAGCGCGACGATGCATTCAAGGCCGGCGCGCAGGATCAACTGACGCCCGACGGGCGGCGGGCTGCGCTGCGGGAAAGCGCGTTGCCAGTTGTACATGTTGAACACCGGCAGGACGAAGCCGAGGATTGCGCCGGAGCTGCGGGCGTTCGTGACTTGAAACGTAACGGGGTTGATCCAGCCGAAGATGCCGAGCGCGACCCCTTGCGAGCCGGCAACGCAAGCGTCGGCGCCTGCGGGGAAAGAGGCGAACGGCTGCCGGCCGAAGCCTATTGCCTCCGGCCAGTCAAAGGGGGTGCCGGCTCCTTGCAGCCTCCCGGAATATGAGCCTGCCATTCGCACTCTGTTTCATCTCCGCGGCTCTCAGCCGAGCATTGAGGCGACGAGGAACGGCCGAAAGATGATCGTGCCGAAGCCGCCGCTTGAGCGCTTCTGCCGCCACGAGCTGGTGTCGACCACCATGTTGTGCGCCATGAGCTTAGAGCTGAATGACGCTTCCATCGTGCGCTGCCCCTCGACGTTCTCGGCGATCAGTTGCACCAACTGACCGGCGCCCGTCTGGTACTGCACTGCAGTCTCGATGCGCAGTTTCGGGAAATTCTGCTTGAGCAGCTCTTCGACCGAGTTGGTGTTGTACTGCGTGATGTACTTGAGCGTCACGGCGTTCGTCGGTGACAGAGCGAGCACCATATCGCTATCGACCAACACGGTGCCGTTCGACTGCGACTGCAGTTGGATAAAGAGCCGAACGATGTCCTGATAGATCGTGTTAGCCGTGGTCGAGCTGCTCGTCAGCCAGGAGTACGTGGGGGCGAGCGAGGGGGGCAGGTTCGGGTCATTGATGAGGCCGTAGTTTTCCAGCCCGCTGACGCCGTAGAAGTACATGAAGTTGAGCGCCTTCATGAGCGTCAACGCGTTCGCTTGCTGCTGCTGCGACACCCAATCTAACTTCGCAAGGCCGAAGCGCCCGACCTCGCGCTGCCCGTACTGCAGGAAACTTTGGAATAGGAAATTCTGCCGCTGCGGGAAATTCACGTTGACGTTCGACGAGCCGCTCTGGCTGTAATCGCCATACGCGCTCGTTTCGCCCACCGCCTCTGCGGTGAGAAACATCGCCGTCTCGGTGAGCCAGTCGCCCTTCATCGCCTCGCCGGCGATCTTCGCCGCCATCATCGGCGAGACGAGGATCGGGATCACCTTCGGGTCGAGCCAGTTGGCGAGAAACCACGGGATGCCGGCCGAGCTGACGGTGACCAACTCGCTTTGCACATCCATCGCCATATCGAGCGCGCGCGGCGGCCCGTTGCGGTCCATATCGACAAAGCGCTGCTTGCCGAGCGAGCTGTCGAAGGCGATGCCCTGCTCGGTCGCAAGACGCCGGAAAATCTCCGAGGCGAGTCCTGCCTTTACCGCATCGGAAAGGCGCTTTTGATCGTACGCGTGCATCGTCTACTCCAAAGGTGGCTGCGATAGGGCGCGAGAGCAGCGCGCGCTCAGTTACTCGTCCAACTCGTGATCTTGCCGAGCTTGCCCTGCGTTGCGACAAACGCCTGCCCGCTCGAAACGTGGAAGTCCGTGTTGTTGGTCAGGTACGTGCCGGTGCCGCCCGCCGTGCCGGTGAGCTGCTGAATGATCTGCAGGTTCGCCGACGCTGGCACGGGCACCGAGCCGGTGGAGCTGAGGAACTGCCCGGGGGCGAGCGAGCCTGAGCCGATCGTGCTCACGGTGAGGACGCCGAAAGCGGCGCCGGCAGCGGGCAGCGCCAGCGTGGCGCTGGTGATGGCGCAGTCGGCCTGCACGGGGCTTGCGACCGACCAGTTGCTTTCCTGCACGCCGTAGAAGTTCGTCGCCTCGGCGGAGCCGATGTTGGGGATCGCCGTGCCGTCGACATTGGCGAGGTTCCACAGATGGGTGCCCGAGCCCGTGCTGTTCGCCGACAGGATGTAGGTGCCCGGCGGAATGCCGGCGCCGGTGACGATCTGCCCGGCGGCGATCGTGCCCGTCACATCCGCATCGGTTGTCGTCAGCACATTCGAGCTGATCGTGCTGCCGGTGCTCGCAGAAGCCGTCACGGTGTTGCCCGTCACATCCGCGGTGAGCCCGCCGGTAACGGGATCGAAATACACCTTGAGGCCCGCCGTCGCTCCGGCGGAGAAAATGCCCCAGAAGTCGCCCTGATCGAAGAGCGTCACGGCATCCGCAGGTTGGATCAGCATCGAGGCAACGCCGAGGTACTGCGTGATGAGCGCTTGGCCCTCGCGATGAACGAAGCCGGGGAATGAATTCGGCTGGAAGTAGTTCGTGACCAGCCCCGTTGCCGGGTTAGCCCATGCGCCGAGTCCGACGAGCACGCCGCTCGGGCCGGCGACGAAGCCCCACGCGCTCGCGAGCACGTTCGCGCGGATATTCGCCCCCGCAAAGTCGCCAGCGACGCCCGGCGGAAGTTCGTTGTTGACGAACGATTGGAAGCCAGTGCCAGATCCGGGTGCCATTTCGCTCTCTCCTCAACAGGTATGCGGTTGCGCGGGCGCGGCTGCTCTCAGGCAGCGGCTTTCGGTTTGAACAGCGCCTCGAGGTCGACCAACTCCTCTTGCGAGGCATCCATCGCGACGGTAGTCGAGGCCGAGCGGCCGGCTTGCTTCGACACCACCATCTCGATCAGCGCGGGAAATGCTGAGGCATGCACGCCGTCGAATTTCACGCCGACGTGTTTCAGCGCGAATTTGTAAACGTCTTCGGCCGAGTCCATGGCGAGGCTCACTGCGCCCACCAGCGGCCGCACGGCCTCGCGCGCCTGTGCGAGATCGCGCATCTGGGCGCGAATGCGGTCCTCATGCTCTTTGAGGATTGCCGGCAGCTCGTCCTTGCTCACCGAGTCCTTGCCGGGCTCGAAGTCCTTGCGGTGATCTGGATCTGCATCATGGCCGGCGGCCGCAGCGGCATCGGCCGCGTCTTTCGCGGCCTTCGCGTCCTTGGCATCCTTCGCCGCTTTCGCATCGCGCGCCTTTTTGTCCTTCGCCTTTTTGTCCTTCGCCTTGCGGTCGCGCGCCCGCTCGTACGCCTTCTCGCGCTCCTCGTCGCTCAGCTCGGCGTCTTCGCCGTGCTCGGCCTTTTTCTCAGCCAGCGCGGCGTCAGAGGCTTCCTTCATCTCGGCCTCATCGAGCGAGATCACGCTCTCGGCCGGCGTCTCGCCCAACATGCCGTCGAGGGCGATGGCGATGAGTTTCGTGTTTGCATCCTTGCCGAGATAGGGGCGGATGGCGAGAGCGACTGCGGCGGCGGCGGCTTTCATGGGGCGAAGCTCCAACGGTAGTTCATCGGCGACGAGTACATCGGGGCCAACACGGCCCTCGGAGACGATTGCGGTGTGATTGCCACGGATGTTGACCATGCGGCCGTCATACTGCTGCCCGTTCCACGCGCCCGGCTCCATCACCGCGTCGTAGCGATACGCGGCCGAGAGCTCGCGCTGCTCGCCGCTCTCGATCAGGTCGATCGCCTCTTTCGTGAGCACCATCAACGGGCGGGTGATGAGGTACGGATTCTCGAAGGTCGTGCGTCCGAGCGTGCCGACCCACAAGTCTTTGCGCGGCAGCTCTGCGTCGATCGGCACGTGCCGGATCAAGAGCGGCTTGCCGTCGAAGGTCGAGGCGCCCTTCTCCAACTCCTGCGGGTCGCGAAACAACTTGTAGGTGCGCTCCGGGTCGAGCCCGAGTCGCTGCCAATCCGGTATTTCGCGCCCCAGGTACGGGCATATGTTCGCCTTGCTGATCCGGCTCTCTTCGACCCGCATGTGCCCGTCGGCATCTATCGAGCGTAGAGAGCGGTCGAGTGCGAAGAGTTGGCTCTTCGCATCCCGACCGCGAAGTACGAACATGGCGCTTGTCAATCAAACGGTCTCGGTTCCGATACTCGATCACAGGGGAGTGGATCGATTCGAGGCCGGAGCAAAGCAAAAGCCGGTGCGAGGTTCAAGTCATTTTTGTGGCAGATCGCGACCGATGCCCGCCTGAAGTGCTCGGCTCTTGCACCTCACACGGCGAGCGAGTAGAAGTTCCGCTCTTTTGTGCGCGCGATTTACCGGGCGATCGGGTGCAGTTGGATCGCCGAGATCATGAGCGAGAGCAGCCAGAAGAACAGGCCCGCCCATCCCCACGCGACTTTGCTTGTAGGCAGCAACCCCACGGCGGCAAAGAGCAGACAGGCGAGGGCGGCGAGCTGAAGGACTAGCGGCAGGATTTGCATGAGCGTCACTCCCCTTTGTGGTTAGTCGTAGATCCAGCCGCCCGCCGTACACATCACGCGCACGACGCTCGTCGCGCCGCCGGTGATCGTGTTGAGGTACACCGGCGTCGCTTCGGCATCGGTCACCACGGCTTCGCTGTAGTAGAGCGAAGCGCCGCACACCGGCAGCGTCGTCGCAATCGTGTAGTGCGGCAGTTGCAGCGGCTTTGCGGCTGTAATCTCAACACCCGCGGTGAGCGTCGTCGTACTCGTCGCGTTAGTGTCGCCGACAGTGACGGATGCCTGCGTGCTGCCGGTACTCGTGAGCCCAATTCCCTGCGGCCCGATCGGCGGTGCGAAAATAACGCCCACTCTCACCTGGGAGAAGCCGCCGAAGGCAACGCCTGTTGGCGGGCAGACGATATACGGGCCGCTGGTGCCGGCATTCACGCATACCAACTGCGGCACCGGTTGCGGCGGGCCGGCGAGTGACCAGGAGAGCAGAGCGAGCGCGATGACGCCGGTGAGCGCGCCGGCAGCGATGAGGCGTAGCGACTTCACGGTGTGTTATCTCCCTGCGGTGAGGCGAGCAGGAATCACGGCCCTCGAGGTGCAGCGGCAATTCGGCAGCTCGCCCGGTTGCACGTACTGCTGTTCGGCCGCATCGTACATGCCTTCGGCGAGCTTGTATCGCTTTCCGTTCATCCGCACGTGTGTTGGCCGCGGTTCTTTGCCGGCGCCTGAGTGCTGCCACACGGCTTCGGTGATGCCCAACTCTGCGCGGCGCGCGTTCTCCATGACTGACTTTGACTTCGCCACCTGATCGCGGGCGATGAACGCTGCGCGGCGGTAGGTAATGCCGTACTTTTTGCGAATCGAATCAGACAGCTCGCTCATCGAGCCGCCGCGCATCACGCTCGTCCACACCGCGCTACGCACGTCCTTGAGGAACTGCTGCGGGATAGAGCGGATCAGGTTCACGTTCTCCGCCACCACTGCCCGGTAGGCGCTCACCTGCCGCTCGGTCGGGCGGAAGCGCACCGTGAAGCCCGCCTCGCGCATGCGGCGGCGCAGCGCAGCGTCCGTGTAGCGTTGGGTGCGCCCCGCAAAGCTCGCAGCGATGAGCTTCGACAGATCGTCGAATCGCTTCTGCCAGAGCCGTCCCCACACCGCCATCGTGCGTCGCAGCACCACCACCGGATCGTCGTCGAGCGCGATGTCCACGGTATCGAGAGCCAGCCGGTTCTTCGCCGGCTCATAGCAGCGCTTGAGCTTTCTCTGCAGATCCGTCGCCATGCGGCGCGTCATGTCCTGCAGCTCTTCGCGATACCAACCGGCGACGCCGCTGTTGGGTTGAATCGCCCGCAGTTGCTCGACGTCGGGTAGCGGCGTTTCAAACTTCTGCTCCGGCGCTCGGTCGGCGGCCAGCAGCTCAGAGTCGAGCGCGGTGTCGAATGCACCCACTACGGCTGCCCCACTTTCGGCGGTAAGGATTTCTTTGAGTCGCTTCAGATCCGCGAGCATTTCCTCACGGGTGCGACGACGGCGAGTTGGAACGGGGTGCATACGCGGTGTTACGCCTCCGCTGAAACCTCCCGCGGCTCATCCGATTCCTCGTCCGGGAGCTGATCCGGATCAACCTCTGGCGGCTCTGGCAGATCCTTGCCTGAGAGATTGTTGTACCCGCTCTCCGGGTCACGCGCGATGCGCTCGCGTTCCTCTTCGGGCGCGATCACTCCGGCGTCGATATAGGCGATCCCGGCCTCGCTTGCCAGTTTGCGCACGCGCGCTGCCGCCTCGCCAACCAACTCCTTGAGCGGCACGTAGTCGAAGATGATGTCTTCGTCGACGTCGCCGAAGCGATTGAGCTGAATGATGTCGAGCACCTTTTTGAGCTGCGGCGTGTAGAGCGCCTCCTGCATCGAGTGATTCCAGTCGTGGAATATCTCGATCTCGTCCTGACTCGATGCGTTGAGCCCGGCCGGCGTGATGCCGGTGAGGACAACGAGCGGCAGATGCGTAGGAGCTGCCATGTGCTCCTGAGCCTGCGCCTGCAGCTCACTCAGCCCCGCGAGCGGCACGGCGAGCTGCTCTAGCATCTCGTGCTCTTTGTCGGTGAGGAATATGCCCTGGTTATCGCGCGTCTTCGTAAAGAGCGCCATGCGCTTGACCAGCTCCGTGCTCGGGCCGCCGGACAGCACCGCTGCCATGTCGGTTTGCAGAAAGATGATCGAGAAATTGTTGATGAGCCGATTCACCGCGTCCACGGTGCGCAGCCAGCGAGCGACGTAGGGGTCGATCAACTGCGAGAGCGAGACGCCGCCGAAGTTATAGGCGGGCTTGATGATGTCAGGGACTTCACGACTGACGAACCGCAGCATGCGCGACTGGTGCGTTTCGCGTCCCAACACCATCCAGCTCTCGGGCTTGTAGAAGTTCAGATGCGTCGGATCGGTGGAATTCCACACGAGCGGCGTCGTCCACATCGGCTCGATCGCCGTGAAGCCGCGCAGTGACCCCTGCGGAATTGTCTCCGGCTTGATGACGAGCGGCTCGCTGTGTTGGTCATTGCCGCGGATGTCGATGAACAGATGCCCGAGGCCGTAGAAGCCATCCAACTCGGTCGCCTTGCGAAACAGCGGTTGGATTTTGAAGGTCTCGAAGTCCTCTTCGATCTGCTCGATCCGCTCCGTCTTATCGCCCTCGCCCTTGCTCTTGAACGTCACCCATTTCCGCGTCATCTCCTTCGCGATGGTCTCAACGGGCTGCCGGTACTCTGAGCGCTGTGCCAACTCGGACAGGTACGGGTAACCCGGGAAGTACAGGCCGAAGGCGAGCGTGCCGCTGACGCTTTGGTTGAGGTAACCGCCCCACGGGCCGCCCGCATCATCCATCGCCAGCGCGGCGGCGCGGCGCTTATCGCCCATGACCCCTTTCGGCAGTCTCGGCATCTGGATCGGGTGCCGATAGGGATCGCCGCGCTGCGCACCGTTTTCATCGACATTAAGCATGTCGGCGAGGGCTGCGAGTGAGACGGTGATGCCTTTAGCCGCCGTCGGCCCGGCGGTCGGCGCACTGCGGGCGGCGCCGTACTTCTCGGCGAGTTTCTCATAGAGGCGGCGACCGAGGCGCTCGAACATGGCTCAGGGGCTCTCCTGTTGCTGCTGCTTGAGGGTCGCCCGCGCTTCCGCCTTCGCGATGAAGCGCTCGGCGAGCACGAAGGCGCTGTCGATCATTGCGTCGGCATCCTGATCCTTCGGCGCAAGGCGCCCCGAGGCGACCATGCCGAAGACGATTGCGGCGGCGCCGGCCATGATGGCTTGCTCGCGTTCGATCGGTGTCAGAAGGTTCATCGGCCCCTCAGTCCTCGAGCACGCTTTCGTCGATCCGCAGCGGCTTACGGGCAGGAGCGTACGCCATCATGACCGCATCCCCCAAATTCGGCGACGGCGTGCCCTCCGGCTGCTTGTCGATCAACAGTTTGCCGGCGAGGTTCTGTGAGTAGGTCGGCTGCGATAGCTCGATGAGCAGCTTCGCCTTTTCAGGGATCGCGGAACTAATCGAGATTATGTCGTCTGCCTCATACGGCTCGCCGTTCACCGCGCGCCATGTGTTTTGAAACCGCATACGCAGCGCCCACCACGCCTGCGCTTTGAAGTTAGCGAACAGATCCTCGTTGCGCCGGCCTTCGACCATCTCGCGCGTGGGATCTAACACCGCTGCGGAGCCGCGAAACGCTTCCACAGCAATGAGCTTCGCGGGGTTGCGCTTCTCGTTCACCTTCCGCGCATCACCGCGCACGCCCGCCCCTACCCCATCGGCGTCGTAGCGCACTTTCCGTATCGCCCCGTAAGAGTCACAGATCAGAAACGCCCGCTCCACCGTCGCATAAATATCGGACTCCTTGCCGCTGAAGCTCTCCACGTGCTCAAGCAGCACGCCGTGCCTGACCGCCGCCGCGTTCTTGTCGCGCCCGGTGTCGGCGACGTCGAGCGAGGCAAGGCGCTCGCCGGTCGGCTTGATCTTGAGTTTGAGATGCGCGTCGACTGCGGCGTTCACCCACAGCGCGGGGATCACAATGCCCTCGACGCTCGCCTGGAAATTCATATCCAGCTCTTGCGCCGTAATCACCGGCCCCCACGTGTCTAGGAAGTCTTCGTAGTCTCTCTGCGTCATGCGCGGATTGTGGCGCCAGTGAAAGTCGAACCGCGGCACGTCCTTCTGGTGCGCGCGCACGGCGAAGGTGTTGTTCATCCCGTACACCGAGCTGACATCCTGCCGGCAGTCAGTCGTTTTCGAGAGCGCCGCATCGACCACTTCGCCGTGCTCAAGGTGCGCGGCCTCATCCACAAAGTAGATCGCGGTGCGACTGCCGCGGCCGATGTTATCGCCCACTTCGCCCAAGATCGCACCCCCGGTGTTAGGAAACAGCAGTCGCATGAGTGAGGCGCAGGAGCGCGCCTCATAGCCGCCGCGAAACTCGAGCGGCAGCCCTTCCATGTAGTTTCGGCCTTTCTCGAAGAGCGAGCCCATGTCGCCGAGTCGATCGACCTTATCCGACTTGAATGATCCCCAGCCGACGGCGAGATCATCGTAGAGCGTTGCCAGCCCGATCGAGAGGGCGACGATGAGCCACGACACGCCGACGTCGCGCGACTTGACGGTGAGGCCGTAGCGGCCGTGCTTCCAGTTATCCAGCGTGAAGTCGATCCACTCGCGCTGCCGCTCATCGAGCAGAAACGGGATGACGACGGGCAAGCCCTTGCGGATGTTGCGCGGGTCTATCGTCACGCCCCAGTCATTGATCCAGTCCGCGATGTGCGTGCGGTAGTAGCGCCGCACCGCCGGCAGCATCTCAGGGTGCGCGCGCAGTTTCTTGAGCCGCCGTATACGCTCGCGCAGCGCATGCTCATACAGATCCGCTAACGCCGGGACTGGGGCGCTTTGTGGCTCTGCGCTCACGCGCGCAGCGAGAGGCTCTCTCCGGGCGAGATCGAGGGCAGATCCGTGAGCAACTGCTGCAGATCAAAGCCGTTCGGCGCATTGCCGGTCGCGGTGATGAAGTCCGGCCACACTTCGGCGTGCGCCTCTTCGAGGAAGCTCGACTCGGCGAGCAGCTCCCACGTGATCGCCTGCAGCGCGCCCCACGTGATGACGTACGCGAAGTGCTCGTCGTACTTCACGATCGGCACGTCGTGGCCGCCCGCCGTTGGATCGGCTTTACTCGCCGCGGTCGCCCACGGCTGCTGCGCATCAAACTCGGTTTCCATGTTCTGATCGACGACGATGCCCAAGCGGCACGCGCCGAAGAGCTGCACCGCCCACCGCACGTTATCCAGATTCGCCGGATCGATCGAGCCCGAGCGCGACGCCTTTTCACCCGCAAGCCCAGTCGTAATCATGTACTCGCACATGGATGTCTCATCGCACCCCGTATCGGTCGCAGCATTGCCGGGGATGTAACCGCCGACGGCGCTGTAGAGCTTGAGCACTTCGTCATCGGTCGGCACGACAATGGTGCCGGCGCAGGCGGTGTGCAGCATCACTTGGTGTGCAGAATCCGCGCACACGCAATCGCCGAGCGCGTCATTCAGAAACATGCCGAATGGCCCTCCGCCGCCGCCGGGCATCGAGAGCGCGGAGAGCGCTTTCACGAGTGGCGTCACGTAGTCATCACTCACGGCGGGGGGCGAGCCGAGTGAGCTGAGAGAGCGATCCATCGCGATCGCTGAGCGCATCGTGCGCAGCGTATGCCGCGCGGGGCGGCGGCCGTATTTCTTCATCGGCATGGCGGCTCACTCCTCCTTCGAAACTAACTTTAAGTACACCTTCATCGCGTCCTCATCCGAGATACTGGCGGAGGCCGCAGCGAGTGCGATCGGCTTGCCGCCCGGGCCGGCGTGCTCATGGTGTTGCACTTCGCGCCAGCCGGCTTGTGCTTTCATCCAGAAAATCATCGCTGCGACGTTCCCCTTGATCGCGGCATTGTAGAGCGAGCCGCCGACTTTCACATTGGCGCGTGTCTTGCCGAGGGCGAGTTCCTTGCGGTAGTGCTTTAGCAGCGTCTTGATCGAGACGCCGACCAGGGGGCCGATGTCGTGGTGCGGGATGCCCACTACAGCGGCGAGCTCAACGATCTGGCGCTGCTCCGGCGTCGGCGCATGCGGCGGGCGGTGGGCGGGGCGAGTCACGAGCGTTGCGGCGGTGGCGTAACTCGTGCAGCGACGGTCTCGCGGAGCTTAACGAGCGTGAGGCCGTAGTCATCAACGCCGTCTGCGACGGTGATATCGGTTCGGAGCTTGAGGCGGTTATTCTGAAAGCGCTTGTAGTGAACGAGATGATGCTTGCGGCCGAACCGCCACATCAGTTCTGATACATCGGGGTGCAGCCGCACTAACATCCGACTCTTCGCTTCGGTACCCTCGCGCGCATAGAAGTCGGCCGTATTGCCGCCGCGCACGAGTTGCGTCGCGAGCTTATCTTGCAGAAAGGCGTTGAATAGCACCGTGCACCAACCGGCCTTGAGCATCCGCAGCGATAGATCAGTATCCTCGTTGTACCGCCCGCGCCAGCGAAACGGCACGTCATTGCGGATGAGGTTGCAACTGTAGATTCTGGTGTTAAGACACATCGCTCGAAACGGCGAGCGGCTCGGGATAAACATCTTGTAGTTCGGCCCTGCCATCGCGACGTTTGTATACCGCAGACAGAAATCCTCCATCACGGCAAACCCAGTGCCGTCGCCGATGGGTACTCGGCGATTGCGAACGCAGCGATAGAATCTGCGAATATTGTCGTCCATCACCCAGTGCCACGCTGCACCGGATGCTATCGCATGATCCCAGACAAAGTTGCGCGCAGGGCCGGGGCCTTTACTCTTAGTAGTGCCGAGATCGTCGCAGGTGTCGTAGCGCTCTTGATATGCAGGATCTAACACTAACACCCGCGACGGCTCAATCACCGCAGCATACACGTCGCGCTCTTGCTGCTCGACGACGATCCAGTACGGAACGCCGATTGCCTCTAGAGCGCGCGCAGTATGGCGAGTCTCCGCCCGGCCTTTGCTGACAATGTACAGCGGGAATCTAGGGCTTGACATCGGGCGCTGCCGTCGAGACATAGGCGAGCTGCCCGACGCGATCCCACTCGACTTTCGGATGCCAGATGTATCGCGCCTCGTCCGTGAATTTCTGCCCGATCAGGCGCTTGAAGTCCTCGACTGCCGCAGCGTCGGCGAAGTGCACCAGCAGCGTGCGAAAGCCGCGCTTATCCTCCTGCCCAAACTCTGGCATGCCTCGCCACTCACTGTTGGGATCATTGGGATCGCCGAGCAACTCGTTCAGCTCAAAGGGCTCGAAGCCGAGCACCGACAGATCGAACCCTTTACCCGTGAGGGCTTGCAGCTCCAACTTCAACAAGTCGACATTCCACTCGGCTTTGAGCGCCAACTGATTATCGGCGATCACCAGCGCGCGCTTCTGCTCAGTCGTCAAGCCGCGCAGCTCTATCGCCGGGATATCGGTCAGTCCTTCGAGCTTCGCCGCCTCGATGCGGCCGTGCCCGGCAATCACGAGGCCGTTGTGATCGATCAGCACGGGATTCGTAAAGCCGAATTCCCTGATCGACGCTCGCAGTTGCTCGATCTGCGCCGGCGAGTGCGTGCGTGGGTTGCGCTCCCACGGCTTGAGTGAGGCGACGGCGACGGCTTTGTAGGCGTGTAACAACTGCGCGGTCATCGACGGCGAATCCCGCGGGCGAGGCCGAGGCGGTGAGCTTGCGAATAGAGCTGGTACAGATCGACGCCGAGCTTTGCCGCGAGCGCCGGCAGCGTTCCTCGAGCGCGCGCCTCCTGGTAATCAGCCAGCAGAATGTTGCGCATTTCCAGCGTCCACACACCCACGTGCCGGTGCGTTGGTTCGGGGCCGCCGACGTGATCGTGCCCGTTAACTCGTGCCGTCGTACTGCTCACTCCTGTTGCCTCCAACCGCGCGCGGCTAACACCCGCATGGTCATCTCGATCGCCCGCAGCGGCTTGATCTCCGCCGGCATGAATTCGAGGATCGACCAGCCGAGCAGCACCGCGGCGTTGTGCTTCTCGTGCTCTTTGCGCAAGCCCTGCACGTCGGCGTGCGCGCCTGACGTCACGAGCACACCGCCGATGCGCCGTACTACCACGCCCTGAATCTCGACACCGAGCAGGTAGTCACGAAAGCCGAAATCGAGCAGCCACCGCCGCCCCATCGCTGCCTTCGCGAACTGCAACTGCCGCTCAAACGCCGGCAGCCGATACGCACGACACTGACTCGCGAACAGCTCCTCGGGCCCGTCCGGTTTGCCCGGCCCCGCCAGCTCGTCGCCGAGATCGTCCCACTCTGACAGCTTGAGTTCGCGCTGCCTGCGCGGCATGCGAACGATTGCAGCGCTACGTCGCATAGGATCGGCAAAGGCGCCGGTGGGGCAGAGTGGGCGCTAGTGGGTTGCGGCTGACTCATCGAGCGGCCCCGGCACAGTCTCCGGCGCGCTCTCAGCCGGCGCTCCCATCGGCAACTGCGGCTGCCGCTCGTTCTTCGCCTTTACGCGGCCGCCGGTGAGGGTGAGCTTAACTTCGCGGTGCTGGTGCTCCTGCAGTTGCAGATTTGCCTTGCCGATGCCGGGGCGCAGCGACAGGTGGAAGCGCAACTCGGTAAGGCCGCCATACTGCGGACGCAACATGATCTTGGTGATTTCGCACGCCGCGCGCTTCGTCTCTTCGCCGTTGCCGTCATCGTCGTCGTCGCCGTTCGACTTCAGCTCCGCCTCGAATGTGAGCGGGCGATCACCGCTCACGAGGATCGTCAGCTCATCGGCCTCGAAGCTCTGCGACAGGTGGAAGTGCTCATCCCCCCACCACGACATCGGCTGCGCTGCGCCCGGCTGCGTGGTGTCGAACCACGACTGATAGCAGTACTTATCGCGCATGAATTTATTCAGCTCCGCCTTCGTGAGCATGAGCCCCGCGACGGGAATCGTGAACGCCGTGACGTAATCGTCGGCGTGTCGCTCCAGGTTGTTGCTGATCTTGCCGAGTCGGCAGACCTTTGCGTCGAGTGTTAGGATCTTTTCGCTGCGCTTTGTCATGTTAGGTTCCCCTCTGCTGCTGCTGTTCACCTATCGAGCGTTCGATGCGAGAGGCGATAGTGCCCTCGCGGATCGCATTCGCAATCGTCGCTTCGGAACACTTGTACCGCCATGCGAGCGCTGAGTTCGTAAGGCGTTTGCGCAATCGCGCGATGCGCTGAATGCGTCGGCGCTGCTGTTCGGTAAGTTTGCGATTGTATTTCACGGTGCGCTCATGCTCCCGCCACCGGATCGAGCGGCTCGCCGTAGAGCTGCTCGAAGGCGCTGCGAAATGTGATCTGCATGCCGTGGCGCGTGCCGCAGATCGAGTCAGGTCCGCGCAGGCGGATTGCCGCCCGCAGCCGCTCGCGGCGTGAATCGGTGTTGGTATCGCCGGCGAAGAGTGAGTTGGAGAGCACGCCGCCCATGCCGAGTTTCTTCGCGAGCCACCGTTCGCTCTCGAAGCGCACGAAGTCTGCCGTCTTGCTCGGCCCTTTCGGCTGATCGCTTTTCGCTGCGCTCATGCAAGCCACTGCTGTACCTGCTCAGCGGTGACCTCATATGCCGCGAGCAGTCTGACGATATCCCCGACCTGATTGCCGACGGCTGCGAGCTTACGCGCGCTCTCGGCGAGATTCTGCGGCGCTGGTGCGGCGGGCGGGTCTTTTCCCTTGCGGCTCTTGAGCTTCTCGATCGGTGCCATCACTGCCCTCCGAGGATGTGCTGACTCGCGCTGTCGCGGGGTACGGAGTGGAGAGTCAAGCTCTAGCGTAGGCGGTGAATTTCCCCTCTTAAGATTTATTCTGGTATCTGGATTCTGGAATGCTATCGCTACCCTATTGGGGTACCCTACAGATTCGGATGGGGTACCCGATGCAGAATCAATGGGGTACCCTACGGTTTCATGATGGGGTTGGCTATGGGGTACCCTATCGCCCCATCGCTTTGCTGCACCGCGCTTGCCTGATTCAATCCATTGATGTTGCACGGCTTTATATTTTGCGATCTCGGCGGCAGCTCGCGGATTCCATCGCAAACCGTCTGCTGAAATTGGGAAATGCTTTTCAGCAACGATTTTGACTGCGTTTTGCTCTCGTTTTGATGTCGATCTGCAGACGAAATACAGCTCACGCAGCTCGGCCGGAAGCCCGGCTTCGGTCGCATACTGCAGGTCGAGCAGCACGTTATAGACGCCGTGCTCGACCAGCGAGAGCGCGGCGGTGTCGCGGCCGTAGTCTCCCGGGAACTTTCTGTACCAGTCCATTTCAAGATCCCGGCGGCGGGCATTCGGTCGGTTCTTCAATCGGCTGATAGCCCGGCGCCCCTTCATTGCACCAGCGAAAGATTTCGCGGCCGTGAGCCCGGCTGAAGCGCTGCGGGTAATGCTCGATACAGAAGTCGAAGAAATCGAGAATCGATTCAGGGTCATCGATGCTTTGTTGCGCCGTAAAGCCGGCGCGTTTCGCCCATCGCTGAATCTCTCGACGCAGTACATCATTACGCGTTCTCATCGGCGTGACTCCGACTCCCACCCGGGGCGGAAGCGATTGAGGATGACGATGCGGTGGTAGTCCGCCGCGGCGAAGGTGAGGCCGTCCCGAGCGAGCAGCCGCGCGAACACTTCGCGGCACCATCTGAGCCGCTCAGCATGGACGGGCGAGCTGAAATCGCGATCGCAGTCGACACGCGCCAGAGCTGCGCCGAGTAGCGCCCACTCGGCCGCCGCCGGATTCTCTCGGAACTGCTCCGACCAGAGCGTCGAGCTCATGTGCCGCGCGCGCCGTCGCGGCCGCTAGCCTTTGTGGTCGGCGAGTCCCTCGAGTGAGGTGAGCGGCGGAGGAACAGCGAATAGTGGGTAAGCGCGCATCGTTCGATCCCCTGTCAGTTGTTAGGTCGTCGAGGCCGCAGCCGAATCCGCTTCCCGTCTCTCTATCGTCGGCGCTCCGCTATCACTATCCCCGTTACTGCTGCTGTCTAACTTGCCGGTCGCGATGAGATGACGCAGCAGAAAGTCGTGCAAGCGCTGGCAGTTCTTTACCGTCGGGTTGTTGTAGCCCGAAATCTCAGAGCGAAACTTCGAGAGCCACGGATCGCCAACGCCAGCGCGACGCGCAAGCTCGCCCGTCGGCAGTTCGCAGCGTCGCAGCAGGTAGCGAGTACGCGAAAGCAGCCGCGGATAGCGGCGCAGAATTTCGGAGCGGGTCGGCATGGGCACCTATTCTAATCACAGTCGGAAAGCTGCTTCAGGCTGTTTTTACGAGAAGTTGATAGGTAGAAGCAGCTCAAACGCCGCTAACGCTATGTAATGTAAGAGGTTATAGTCGATCAAAAAGGAGCTTTTTGCTGCCTATCAGATTATAGTATCTCTCTGGCCGGGACTCTCTCTCTTAGCACCCCCGGCGCGAGGAGAAACTGCACAATGACGACTCTCACTCAAAAGCAACTCTTTGCCGCTGTGCGCGCGCTCGGGTTGTCCATTCGCTGCGCCGACGGCGAGTACCGCATCGCGCACAAGCTCGGCCACTATCGCGACGCGTTGCTCGCACGCCAAGAAAGCGACGCGTACTACACGAACGATCGCGACGACGCGCTCGCGACTGCACGCGCGATGGCACAGCGCAGCACCAGCGGCTCATGGCTGCTCATCACAGATGTTAATCGCGTGTGCGTCGAGCGCGGCCATCACCGGCACGACGCGAACGTGTACCCGTGGCGCTGCGTCGATTGCGGCGCAACGAACGCGAAGGAGCAGCAGTCATGAGTAATCACATCGACACCCGCCGCGCCGTGCGCAACACCGGCAAGCTGCTCGGCCTGCCGCGCATGCCGCGCGTGCCCGGTGAGCAGCAGCAGCTCGAAAGGCTGATCGAGGCTTACCGGCTTGTCATCCACGCGCCGCGCCGCGATACCGCACTGCTTGAGCTGCTTGCCTCTGCGATTGACGCTGAGGCAGAGCGCACCGGCGTTGCCGACCGCACGCGCCTCATGCTGATCCTCACCGCCGCCGAGCGGGCGCAGATCGCCACGCCGCGCAAACTACGCAAGGAGTCCCACTCATGAAATCGCCCGACGCCAGAATGTTCCGTGACGACTTCATTCACGCCCTGCAACACAACCGGCTGGCGGCGCTGCGCACATTCGAGCAGCTCCATTCCGCGCTGACTGATCTGCTGCGGGTGTGCGAGGAGGAGCTTGACCCGAAGCGCACGCCTGAGATGGCGGCGGCGCGGCGGGCGCTCTCCGGCCAGCTCGACGCCGTTGCCGAGAAGCTCGCCGAGCTGCGCGACAGCGATCCGGCGCCGGGGGTGCCGCGATGAGCGACCCCCGCTACGCTGTTGTTAACGCACTGCACGCGCGCGGGTATCCGCCGCTCACCCGCCACGAGGCATATCGCTACGCGAAGTTGCTGCTGCGGCGGTTCGGCCATCAGGGCGATGCCTGCGCGAGCGTCGGGCGGGACATCGACCCTGCGCGCGTGCTCTTCGAGTGTGGCTGTCGCGCCCCGCTTGGGCGGCGCTGTTGGGCGAGCACGCGCCCCACCACCGGCACGCACAAGGGGCTCGGCCGCCTCATTCATGACGTGGGGCACATGGTGCATCGCTATCGCCATCCCCGCCTCATCCTGCGCGAGGACGGCACGCGCCTGCGCATGCAGCCACACGCCACCGGCGAGCACGCGATCGAGACCGAGATCGCCTACTACGTGCAGCACTCAACTGATTGGCTCACGCCGGTGGTGGTGGCGAAACGCGATGGGTTGATACGCACCGCGCAGGCGAACGAGCGCGACGCGCGATTGCTCACGCGGTGGGAGGCGAAGCGGCAGCGCGCCGAGCGGGCGATCCGCAAGCTCAAGGGGCGCATGCGCGCGCGGCAGCTTCGTGTGATGCGCCGGGCAGGTGGTGAGCCCCAGGGCGCTGCGGCGGAGTGACCAGCTTGCAGCGCGGTCAGAGCGCGCTGCGGGGTGCTCTCTCTGCACCGATAGGAGATTGTATGAAACAAGGTAAGACACTCCACGAGCTGCTCGCTCAAGTCCAACGCAACGCGAAGGCGAAGCGCGACTTCGTTGCACCGACCGGCGCCCTGCGCATAGTCGAGGCAAAGGGGTTTAAGCACAACGTCGCGTGTGTACTGCTACGGGACGGCGCGCAGGAGTTGGAGCGCTTCGAGATCAACGACACCGCTCACCAGCAGATCGCCGGGCACTTAGGAATCCCGGCCCGCTACTACGAACGGCTGCTCACCGATCACCCCGATCTAGTCATCACGCAGGTAAATGCGCTCTTCGAGCGCGAGCCTTCGATACGGCTGGTGCGCACGATCGACAATCACGTGCGCGCTTTCCTCAGCGATCGCTACCAGCGGCTCGACAACGATCAGGTGCTCGCCGAGACACTGCCGGTAATCAGCTCACGCGACTACGCGAATGAGCTGCTCTCCTGCAACGTCACGGATGAGAGGCTCGATATCAAGTGCGTATTTACCGACGAGAAGCTGGTGTTCGACATCGGCGCGCTCGACCCCACGGGGAAACCGGAGCAGATCAGGCCCGGCTTTCACATGGGCAACAGCGAGGTCGGCAAGGGGTCGCTGTTCATCCGTGGGTTTTTCTACCGCGCGTACTGCCGCAACGGCAACGTGTACGGCGGCACGGATGTGCTGGAATTCCGGCGAGCGCACCTTGGCGGAAAGCTGATCGAGGGCGTCAACTTTCAGGTGCTCTCAGATGAGACCCGCCGGTTGGACGACAAGGCGATCATGAGTGCGGTATCCGACGTCATGCGGGCGCTCGGCTCTGTCGAATTCATGGTGGAAATGGCGACGAAGCTGCGCGCGCTGAGAACCGGCGGGGAGATCCTCAAGCCGATCGACGCCATGCCGGCCATCGCGCAAGAGCTGGATCTGAACGAAGCCGAGGCAAGCACGGCGCTCGAGGAGCTGATCCGCAGCCGGGACTATTCCCGGTGGGGGCTGCTCAACGCCGTCACGGGACTCGCGAATGAGGCGCAGAGCTATGAGCGAGCGACCGAGCTTGAGAGCCTCTCGCAAAAGATCCTCACTCTACCGCTAGCCCGTTGGAATCAACTGCGTGAGTACGTCCCCGTCGCGGCGTAAACGCAGCACTCTCAACAGAGCGCCTCAAGGAGGGGCGCTCGATTGAGGGCGCAGACAAAACACAACACTGGGAGTGAATCACATGAGGACGCACAATCATGAACATCTTTATCGCAATCGGAACGGCGACCATTCTGGCGAGCTACGCCTATATGCCGTGGCAGAAAACCAGGGGCTTGATGCACAAGCCGCTGCCGGGGATCTTCGAGGAATATCGCTCCGGGCGCATGGGCAGCCGCCCCGCGTGGTCGTGGGCAATCCTCGCGCTCGGCGTTGGGCTGTGTGTCTTGGGTTACTGGCGGCAATGGTCGGGTCAGTAGCGCACGCCGCCTACCAGTCGAACGTCGCACGCTCCGTGATGGGCAGTACGCCCGCGTTGGTGGACGCCAAGTTCGCCTCGGTCATCAATCACAACATGACGCTGCCGGGCGCCGGCACCGTGCTCGCTCATCTCAACACGGCCGAATGGCAGGCACTCGCCTACAGCTACCAGCGGGTCGGCGGCTCTCTCGCGACGCTCGACTCGATGGTGGCCGTATCCGCGCCGGCGGTCTATCTGCACTACAAGGCCGTGACTCGCGGAGCGAGCGGCACCCCGCCGTTCGTTCCGCCCTCGACTGGCATTAACAACACGCTGCAGGAAATTTATCTCGACTTCCGCACCGCCCCGTATGGCGGAGCGACCACGGCGAGTGCGCTGTTAGAGACGACCGTGTTCGCTGCGGTGCTGCTGCAGGGCAGCTATCAGTTCGGAGAGACCGTCGGCAACGGCCTCTCATGGCTGATTCAGAAGTATGACCCGGCGCTCGACAACGCGATCGGCGCCGATATCGCCTGGGTAGTCAATCTCGTTACCAACATCGGCAATGGAGTCTCGAAGGGCTTTTGGGAATGGCAGCTCGATAGCACATTCTTCCAAGTGCCGCTCGATGATCTCGGCAGTTTCGCCGACGGCTTGGGCGACTTCGGCGTGCTCGATGACATCAGCATCGGCGATGTTGAATTGTGCATTAACCCCGGCGACTGCTAGCGCCATTGCAGAAGGAGCTGACACATGCGAACCCTTGTCGATTGCGACTGCGAAGCACGCGTACACCCCGACGGCTCGGGCGTCGAGATTGATTACTGCTCGACTCATGAGGCTGCGCCCGATCTGCTGGCAGCGCTGCGGGACTGCGCTGATTACCTGCAGGCGTCAGTCGATGAGGGCGCTGACGATGACAGTACGCCATTCCTAGCCGCAGCTCTTGCTGCCATCGCCAAAGCGGGGAGGCGCCGATGAAGCGCCGCCACGGCACGGTAGGGCGCCGCATCCGCGGCCGCAGGCCGATCACCTATGTCGACGTGCTCAAGATCGCCGACGCGGTGATCGCTCTGCGGCAGGCGCGTAATCTGTTGCGTGAGGCGCGAGCTCCGAACGCGCGCCGCTACACCGCGGAGGCTCTCAAGTCCGCTATCGGCGCTCACAATCACGCGAGCCGCATGTGGCGGCACTATGGCGATCCGAGCGTGCCGCATCTCTCGCGCGCTGTCCGCGAGCGGTTCAACTTGGGCACGACGAGGGCGCGGCCGTGAGCATCGTCACCGAACGCACGCACGACCGCACGCGCTACTACACCGGCGACTCGCTCGGCTTCTCCAACTTCAGCCACAAGCTCGACGAGGCGAAGCAACTGAGCGCCACGCAAGCAGCGAAGCTCGCGGCCGCTCTCAACGCACGCGCCAAGATCGCCGACCTCGAAACCACTTGCTGCTATGAGGTGCAATCATGAACGGAGTACCCACCGGCGCCGGCAACTATCCGCCGGGCGTCACCGACGCCGATCCGCATTTCGGCGCGCTCGATGACTTCACCAGCGAACACCCGCGCGCCGAGCGCGTCACCGTCTGCGATGACTGCGGCCGCACCTGCTATACGGGGGAGCTGGCGAAGCAACTCGCGCAGATCGAGCGCCTCGGCGAGCGGCTCGACCCGGGCGCAGAGGTGCCCGCCGGTGAGTGCATGTGCGGCGCCCTCGCCTACCTGCTCGCCGAAGAGCTGGCGCCGCGGCACTTCAGCGACGAGGAGCTGCACTACGACCCCGCGGAGCTGATCGACCCGCACACGGAGGGTGATCTGTGAGTGCCTCTGAGCTTATGGTGCGCGGGCCGCGCGGCCGTTACCGCCGCGCCGATAAGAGCGAAGTCTGCCTTGCCGCTGCACAGTACTTGGTCGCCGAGACGCGCGGCAGTTACCTCACTCGGCCGGGGCAGGTGCGTGAATTCCTGCGGGTCGCTCTCGCCGGCCGCGATGATGAAGCGTTCGCCGCCGTGTGGCTCGATGCGCGTCACCGCGTGCTCGGCCTCGACATCCTGTTCACGGGCACGATCGACCGCGCGGTGGTTCACCCGCGCGAGATCGCGAAGCGCTTCCTCGAGCGCAACGCCGCCGCCGCCTACGCCGCCGCCGCCGACGCCGCCTACGCCGCCGCCACTCGGCGTGCTGACGCACGCCTCGCTTGCTACGAGCGCATGAGTGAGAAGCTGCTGGAACTCATGGCCGCTGCGCCGCTGGTTCCGTACTTCGCGAGGGCTGCATGACCGAAGCTCACCGAACTATCGACCAGCAGCTCTTACGTGCGGCCAAGGTGCTCGCAGTTCTGGCTCTACAGTCTCCCCGGTACTCGCTCGATGGGGAATTTCAGCAGGCCGTAGACGACGTGCTGCATCTGGAGCTGCGGGCCGAGATCGAGCGGCTGCGCGCGGCGCTGGAGCGGATAGCGAACGGTGCCTTCACGGTTAAACCGGGAGCAACATTCGATGATGTGCAGGCTATCGCCAGCGAAGCCCTGCAAGCCGCACAACCGGACGAGATAGGTAGCGCCGGCACTGGCGGCGTCACGCTGGCTCAGATGGCCGAGAACATCAAGCATGGACTCGACCCATACACCGGCGATGTGCCTCAAGCCGCACAACCGGACGAAGCACAGCCAGATGCTAACAGGCTGCGCTCTCTACTGCGGTCCTGTTTCCTAGACGAGCACCACGCAAGTAAAGCGCTCTACGACGAGATTCGAAAAGTAGTAAACGCTCACGAGACGACAGCGGAGCAGCGTTGATCCATTACCACGGTCTGCCGATGACTCCTGTGTTAGCAATGCTCCGCGCCATGAAGGGCCGGCACGCGATGGTGAGCTTTGAGTCGCCCGAGCAGCTCCCTGAGGCCGTCGAGATTTGCCAGTCGGTGGCGCTAGATAACGGCGCCTTCAGCGCGTGGCGTCAAGGGAAGGCTTACGACTTCGACGGATACGTGGAGTGGTGCGGGAAGTGGCTCAAGCATCCGGCCGTCGATTGGGCGATCATCCCCGACGTGATCGACGGCGACGAGGAAGCGAACGAGCGCCTCCTGTGCCAGTGGCCGCACGGCAAGCTAGGTGTCCCGGTGTGGCATCTGCACGAGTGCCTAGAGCGGCTTCAGCGCCTCTGCCGTCAGTGGCCGCGCGTGGCCTTGGGGTCTAGCGGCAAGTGGAAAGATCCCGGCTCTAAGCCCTGGTGGGACCGCATGGCGCAGGCTATGAGGATAGCTACCGACGCCGATGGGATGCCCCTCACGAAGCTCCACGGCTTGCGGATGCTGCGAGCCTCGATCATTTCTCACATACCTTTCTCGTCTGCGGACTCGTGCAATAGCTCCCGCAACGTGGGCTACGACAAGCGGTGGGTCGGGACGTACGTGCCTGCCTCGAAGACAACGAAGGCAATAGTGTTGATTGACCGCATCGAATCTCACGCCACGGCGCATCGCTGGAACGGTCAAGCCGCGGGCGTGCAAGAGAATTGGGAGTTGATTGGATGAGCACAGAAGCGCGGACATCGGAACCGAAGCTCTCTGCTGAACTGGCTCATGGCTTGGGCCAGCTCTCATCGAACACCCGGCAGCCTGCGATCACGCTTTCCCACCGGCGCTTGAAGTCGGCTACGGCTGCGCACCGATAGGGAGAACCGCGAATGAAACAACTGCGACTCTTCGTCGATCGCTTTCACCGCTGGCGCACGCTGCGGCGCAAGCTCAGTCACAACCGCTGGCTGCGCACGAACCGCGTGCTCTACGTCTATGAGGGCAAGACGTCGCGGCACTCTGACGGATGGGGCGAGCCCGGCACGGATGAGGTGCCGGAGCACTATCTGATCCAGACGCAACACGCGATGATGGTGACGGGGCTGCTCGTCGCCGATCT
>Ga0307477_10000406_pt1 | contig 49317 bp, 47 predicted proteins | sample atmos_gasesECM2C_FD_203316 | JGI IMG/M metagenome (GOLD analysis project Ga0307477, IMG submission 203316) | Hardwood forest soil microbial communities from Morgan-Monroe State Forest, Indiana, United States - atmos_gasesECM2C_515 | ecosystem: Environmental > Terrestrial > Soil > Temperate... | reverse complement strand
CTTCGCCTCGCTCGGCCTTCCTCAGTTGTTTGATGGCTCAGCGTAACCCTCTGAACCGCCCGATGCGGACCCGCATGTCGGGTGGTGTGGCAGGGGCGAGCGGGCGACCGCTCCCCCTATGCCGATTGGGGAGGGGACTGACCGCGGGCGGCCGGCCGAAGCGACGGAATATCCGGCCGATCCACACAACTGTGAATACCAAAAATCCGGCCAGGATGTACCACATGCGGGAAGCGTCCGGGCGGTTCTGCGGATGCAGATTCGACTGGATCGCGTAGTCGAACGTAAGAAGGATAATCAGAAAGACGGCGCAGCCGAACCAGGCAAAATAGATTTTCATGAATTCCATTGTCTCTGCGAAATGTTCGGGTGGGAGCCAGTAGCGTTTATTCGGAAGATTGACCAACTCGACTGGCATCACCGAGATAATTCGCGGGATAGCAAATCCAACCACGGCCGCAAGGACACTCACCCCAACAAACATGCCAAAGAAAGCGGATTTCGCCTGCCAGCCGTTGGCTACGCCGCGCGCGTTGAAGTGCGAGGCCACAACATCAGGCAGTTGCGGATAGAAAGAGGAAAAGTGCACAGCCGCATAAACCGCCAGCAGAACGAACAAGAATTTGGGCAGCCGCGAGTCCATCGAATCCTCTTGGGTGCAGGCTAACCGATCGTTTGGCGCAAGGGCAATGAACCTCGCTCTTCCTTTTTCAAGTCAGTCAATGCAAGGTGCACCGCACGCGTCCCGGTGTGGTATCTTCATCATCAACCCCTTCCGGTTGACGCATACTAGACTTGAGTTTGGATCTTCGAAAACGGGAAGCGATGAAAATAAAGCAAAAAATTGCCGCGATTGCGCTGCTCGTGCTGTTGGGCGCCGTTGCCTATGGATTGTTCCACACCGCGCGGCCGGCCAACGCGCCCCCGATGAATGCCAAGACCGCCTCTGCCGGAGCGGGGCAGGCGCCCATGGTGGATCAAACGCCGCTGCTAACCGCGCAGCGGCTCGCGCAGATGCCGACAACCACAGGGGAAAAGACATACGCTGAGGAGGCGCTGCGGATTGCCGATCACGAAATGGATCTTGCCTTCGCTGCCGCGGTTCGTGACGCCGAGGAGCATCCACCGGTACTAAGCGCCGAGGCCAAAGAGATACAAGCGCGGCTGCAGCACGCGGAGAAAGCCCTCGAAGTGGACAAAGCGGAGGTCGCTCGGCTCACAGCGGCGTCCGAGAAAGCTCGCGAAACACAGAAGGATGTACTGGATAACCAGCTTGATGTTGCCAAAGCGCAGATGGAGCTGGATCAGGATGAAGTGGACGACGCGAAGCAAGATCTGCTCCGTGCCGGCGGCGATCCCAAAGGCCGGATCCAGGCAATGGTCGAGGAACACGAAACCGCTTCGCATTCCGCGGATACCACCCATGTTGCCGTCAGCAATACCGTCGACCGGACCGGCCTGATTCACCGGTTTCAGCAATGGTTGGTGCTTCATCAAAAACAACTGTTATTGTGGCAGGCCAAGCGCGAGGCTGAATCCGCTGCCGTTTTTTTCTCGGCAAGGCATGATGCGCGGGAAGCGCAGATCGCCGCGAGTAAGACAAAAGCGTTACCGGTGGAGGAGCAGACCAATGCTGGACAAGCGGAGGTAAGCAACAGGCCGCGTGCAAAGCTTAGCCGTGAAGAGTCGGCGACGCTTATTGAGGCCACAAAGCGGCGCTCGTCGGATGCAAAGGCTCTGGCCTCCCTGAGTAAGCGCATCGATGATCAGAAACAGCTTGCCGAGAATTACGGCCAATGGATCGAAGTCATCGCGGCGGAGCAAAGAACCGTGGTGCATGGCGCGCTGATCGGGCTTAGTTTCATTCTTGTAATTCTGCTGATTGGAATCTTCTTCGATAGCTGGCTCGAACGGGTATTGGGCAAGACATCCCTGGATCGCAGGCAAGTTGAAACGATGCGCACGCTGACGCGCGTGTCGGTGCAAGTGGCCGCGGTGCTCTTTATTCTGCTGGTGATTTTCGGGCCGCCGAGCCAGCTCGGAACGATCCTGGGACTTGCCGGCGCGGGCCTTACCGTGGCGCTGAAAGACTTCATCGTGGGTTTCCTCGGCTGGTTCGTGCTCATGGGCAAGAACGGCATTCGGCTGGGCGATTGGGTGGAAATCAACGGCGTGACCGGCGAAGTGGTCGAGCTTGGAATGTTTCACACCGTTTTGCTGGAGACCGGCAACTGGACCGATTCCGGCCACCCGACGGGGCGGCGCGTGACGTTTACGAACAGCTACGCCATCGAAGGCCACTATTTCAATTTCTCGACCTCCGGGCAGTGGATGTGGGATGAATTGCAGATCGTACTTCCCAGCGGCCAGGATCCCTATCCGGTTATTGATGCGATTCAAAAGAAAGTGGTGGAAGCGACATCCGAGAGCGGCAAGCTGGCCGAAGAAGAGTGGAAGAGCGCCGCGAGTTCGCGCGACATGAGCGCGCTATCCGCCGCGCCCGCCATTAACGTGAAGCCGGTGGTCGGCGGCGTGGAGATTGCCGTGCGCTACATCACCAAGGCGAATGAACGCTACCAGCTGCGCGCGAAACTCTATCAGGCCGCGGTCGAACTCCTTGGCGGGAAAGCCCCACCGCTTGCTGTTCCGGAAAAACCGGCCGCCGGGCCCTCCTGAAATTTATTTTCGCGTGATTTACTCCGCGCTGCTGCGGGCGCGCACTTCTTCCGAGGTAAGTCCATAGAGCGGCGGTGTGGGTACGCCGAGCATGCTGAGATAGAGATAGATCTGGCCGCGGTGATGGATTTCATGCTCCGGCATCAGCCGCAGCCATTTCCATTTCGTGATGTGCGCTCCGTCGGGCGTCTCGCACCTGCGCTGCAGTTCCTCATCGCTCAGCTTTGCGAAGATCTCCATCGATTCCGCGTGCAGCCGCTGCATGAAAGCCATCACGTTTTCGTAGCCGTCCGCCAATTCTTTTCCGTGCGACGTATAGCGGCTGGTGCGTCCCTGCAAGTTTTCGGCCCACATAAAGCGCTCCGCCACGGCGATGTGCCGCAGCAAATCGCCCAGGGTGAATTTTCCCGGCGCGTACGTCCAGTCCAGTTTGTCCGCGGGAATGCAGCGCGCCACTCGCATGGTGCGCTCGCGCACATTCCCAAAATAGTGCAGAAACGGCTGAATCGTTCGAATTTCCATGACCTACCTCACACGCAAGACCAGTCTTTTCTGCGACGCGTGCCGAACTTCAGGATCCTCAATCGTCAATTCCCAGATGCCGGCCCATGTTCTGTTTGTGTGCAGCGACGAGCATGCGTTCAAATTCCTGAAGTTCCTTTATGAGTCGCCCTTCGTCCGTAGACTGCGTTTTCTCTAGATGATCCATCAGCCCACGCACTGTCTTCAGTCCATCTTCCGCACTGAACCATCGTTCTTTTTCGCTCTTGATGAGCTGCCGCTGTGATAGCGATTCGACAGCTTAACGCAAGAGTTGGCGCGCGCGAATGGCAGAAACTGTGGCGCCAGTGTAGAGCAGCGCCAGCAGCGCATATCCTGCGATGAGTCCGGCGCCTTGCGCCACCCAGCCCAGCGCGACACTCATGAGCAGCTGCACAACCGTCGTCAGGATGGCCATCGCGGATTGCGTCCGCCCCATAAAATGCCGCGGCACGATGCTCATCAGCGAAGATTGCGCCACCACGCCGCCCAGCGCGCGGCAGAATCCGAACACGATCTGCATTGTTACGGCACCCGCGATAAACGCCACGAAGGGCGCGGTCATGTGGCCTGCCGCGAGCCCGGCGCACACCGCAACGTATAGCGGCATGCGCAGCCGCTGCGGAAGCTGGCTGGCAATCAGACCGCCGATGATTGCGCCCATAGCCCAGCCGGCTTCCAAGAAACCGAGGCCGCGCGCGCCAGCGTGAAGAATATCGTTTGCCAGCGCCACAAGAACGACGTTTGCGCTTACCACGCCGGCCATCATGATCGAATGAGTGATGCCCAGCGCTAGCACCACGGGCTGCTCGCGCAGATATGCGAAGCCTTCCTTCATGTCCGCGTAGACGGCTAGGGAGAGCCCTGCTTCTGCGACCTCGGGATTCCCGCCGCTTTCCAGCGCCTCGGCGGTGGCTTCCGTGGCTTCGTTATATTCCCGCGGATACTTCTGGCTCTCGCGCGGCGAGACGTAACCGCGCCGCACCTGGTACAGGCAGTAGGCCGAGACGAAATACGTCGCGCCGTCGATGGCCAGAATTCCTGCAATTCCAGCAGTGTTGTAAAGGAAGCCTACAAAAGCGCCGGCGATGAGCATACCGCTCTGCACTCCGACCAGCACGGCGGCATTCGCGCCGGTGAATTGGCTTGTTGGAATGACTTCCTGCACAAGCGCGTTCACCGTCGCCCAATACATCGCGGAGCCGGTGCCAGTGATCAGCGTCATGGCATACAGATGCCAGAGCTGCAGATGGCCGCGCCAAGCAATGTAAGCGGTGGCGAGAACAAAAACACCGCGCGTCAGATCGAGCAGAACACCGAGATAGCGCCGGTCAAGACGATCGATCAGCACGCCGCCGAGGAAGGGGACGAAAAGCCCCGGCAACGTCATGACAATGACTTGACCGCTGACCTTCACGGTCGAGTGCGTCGCCGCCAGGATGTACCAGCTCACGCCCGCGAAGTTCATCCCGCTGCCGAACAGCGACACGAACATGGCGAAAAAGAAGAAGCGGAAGCCGCGCTGCGCCCAGATCAGCTTCCAGTCCACCGTGTTCGTCACAGTCGTCGCCATGGAATCTATTAGCTTACTATCGTATCCTCGCTCGCCAGACGGCAGCCGCTTCCGAAGGTTCACAAAAGGGAGCCAACCGCGAAGCAGAGCCACTGCGTGGGGAGGAGGTGAAGGATGAAGTGGATACTTTGGATTATTGTGGTGCTCGCCGGGATTCTGATTCTGATCACGCTGTCCGGATACCTGCTTCCGAAAGAGCATACTGTCACACGCGAAGCACGCTTTCATCAGTCGTCGGAAGTCATCTGGAAAACGATCACCGATGTGGACGCCATGCCGTCCTGGCGGAAGGGATTAAAAAGTGTCCAGCGCCTTCCCGACAAGAACGGATTGACCGCGTGGGTCGAGACAACGAATTCCGGAGTCCTTCCATACGAAATCGTGGTCGCTCAGCCGCCATCGAAGCTCGTCGTGCGCATCGCCGATCCCAAGCTGCCTTTTGGCGGCACGTGGACGTATGAAATCACTTCTTTGCCCTCGGGCACGAATCTGCGAATCCGGGAAGACGGAGAAATTTACAATCCCCTCTTTCGATTTCTATCGCGTTTTGTCTTTGGCTATAGCGGAACGATTGAAACCTATCTGAAATCCATGGCGAAGAAGTTCGGCGAACAGCCGCAACTAGGGAATTGAACGATGGGGAACGAAACAACTTGCAAAGTACGGTTCAGCAAGCAGGAGTCTGCAGGGAAGGCCTTGCTCGAAACGAGTGAGATTCTTTTCCGCGGTGCGTTCCGCCTGAAAATTCCGTTCTCCTCGATTAAATCAGCAAAAGCCGTGAATGGCGAACTTCGCTTGCAGACGGCGGAAGGTTCCGTCGTCTTTCATCTCGGCCCAGCCGCCGAAAAATGGTGCGTCAAAATCCTTCATCCCAAGTCGCGCATCGAAAAGCTTGGCGTGCAGCCGGATGCGAGGGTCGTATTGCTCGGCGAGTTTGAACCTGAATTTGTCCGCGAAATCTCCGGGCTCACAAAATCCGTGAGCAAAGCGAAAGTGGCGGCTGACTCGGAATGGATCTTCTTCGCCGCGGATTCGAAAGGCAACCTCGGCGCTCTTTCCAAAATCTCGAAATCCATGGAGGGCGCCACAGCTCTCTGGATCGTCTATCCCAAAGGCCAGACGCAAATTACGGAAAACGATGTCCTCACCGCCGGCCGCACGTCTGGGCTGAAAGACGTGAAGGTCGTTGGCTTCTCTGCTTCCCACACCGCACTGAAATTTGTCATCCCACTTTCGAAGAGATAAGCTTTCGCCAATTCAATTCATCAATCCCTGCCAGTTTCGAGTTTCACTTTTCCATTTTCATCTCTAAGATGGCCGCATGAGCGTTTTGCTCGAAGTACGCGGGCTGACGGTCGAGTTGCCGACACCGGCAGGCTGGGCGCGGCCGGTGAATGAAGTGTCGCTACGCATTGCTGCTGGCGAATCACTAGGACTGGTCGGCGAATCCGGCAGCGGGAAAACAATGTTGTCGCTGGCGTTGATGGGATTGCTGCCGCCTGGCGCGCGAGTCAGCGGCGAAGCATCGCTGGCGACGAAAGCTGCAACAAAGAAATTGACAGAGTTAACTGAGCGCGAGTGGCGCGACGTTCGTGGCGCTGAAATCGCCATGGTCTTTCAGGAGCCGATGACTTCCTTGAATCCGGTGATGCGCATCGGAGCACAAATCGAAGAAGCCATTCGCGCGCACCAGCCAAAGCTTCCAGCCAGCGAAGGGAAGCGCGGAGCCATCGATGCTTTGCGCCGCGCCGCGGTCCCCGAACCCGAGGTCCGCGCGGAGCAATTTCCGCACCAGCTTTCCGGCGGCTTGCGGCAACGCGCCATGATCGCCATGGCGTTGGCCGCGGGGCCGCGGCTTCTGATTGCTGACGAGCCGACCACCGCGCTCGACGTCACCGTGCAAAAACAAATACTGGACCTGCTCGATGGCCTCCGCCGCGAGCTGCAGCTCGGCCTGCTTTTCATCACGCACGATCTCGGCGTCGTCGCCCAAGTCGCTGAGCGGGTGGCCGTGATGTACGCCGGCCGCATCATCGAAGAAGGCCCCACGCAAGAAGTTCTCGCGCGGCCGCGTCATCCTTACACGCAAGGCTTGCTGAAAGCCTCGCCAACGCTCAAGCGCGGCGCACTGACGCCGATTCCCGGCACCGTTCCGCAGCTCACCGCGCTGCCGCCCGGCTGCGCGTTCGAACCGCGCTGCGAACTTCGCCGCGCCGAATGCAGTGCCGCCGTGCCAGCATTTCGCCTGATCGGCAGCGATCACGCGGCCCGCTGCATCCTGGTCTGACGGATCTCTGATGGAAACTCTCCTCACCGTTCGCGAACTACGCAAGACTTACCGCCGTGGCGGAGGCGTTTTCTCCCAGGAATCCGACGGCGCGCGCTTCACCGCCGTTGACGGCGTTAGCTTTGAAGTCGCGCGCGGGGAGACGTTCGCGGTCGTCGGTGAAAGCGGTTGCGGCAAGACCACGCTTGCGCGCATGCTGCTGCGCTTGATCGAACCTGACAGCGGCGAAGTTCAGTTCGAAGGACGCGACCTCCTCGCGCTCCGCGGAAACGCGTTGCGCGCCGAGCGCCGCCAGATGCAAATGGTCTTTCAAGACCCCTACGCGTCCCTCAATCCGCGCATGCGCGTCGGCGAAATCGTCGCCGAGCCCCTTGCCATTCATGAATCCGGCCTCCCCTCCGCCGCGCGACTCGAACGCACCAGCGCCATTCTCCGCCGCGTGGGCCTCGGCGAAGACGCCATGCCGCGCTATCCCCACGAATTCTCCGGCGGCCAGCGCCAGCGCATCGGCATCGCCCGCGCCCTGATCCTCCAGCCCAAGCTGATCGTGGCCGACGAACCCGTCTCCGCGCTGGACGTCTCCGTTGGCGCGCAAGTCCTCCTCTTGCTGCAAGAACTCCAGCGCGAATTCGCGCTCACCTACGTCTTCATTTCCCACAGCCTCCCTGTCGTGGCCCAAGTGGCCACACGCATCGCCGTCATGCGCGCGGGCCAGTTCGTCGAAGTCGGCCTCGCCGAGCAAGTCCTCCACCGCCCGAATAACAATTACACCCGTGAACTGCTCTCCGCCGTCCCAGAGTTACCCGCGGCTTGAGCTCTTCCCAATGTCACACCAAGACCCGGTCCCTCTTCCCCCTGACGGAGAACTAACGACGAAAGACTGACAACTCTTTTCCTTTGCGCTAGAATCCCCCCACTGAAATTTTCTTAACTGCCCTGCGTAGTGTCATGCAGAAGCACTGCTACGCAACCTTGTGGTGGAGGAGTCCTCGATGGCTACAACCCCTGTGCCTGCGCCCGAAGTGCAAGGGACCATCAGTCCGCTCGGCCGGGTTTTTGGTGTTCTCTTTTCGCCTGGAAAGACCTTTGAAGACATCGTTCGAAAGCCCAGTTGGCTGGCCCCATTTCTCATCTTCATCGGTCTTGCTATTGTGGTCTGCATTTGCTTGAACATGAGGATGAACTGGCGTGATTACGTCAGCCAGCAAATCGAAAAAAGCTCCCAAGCATCGCAACTCTCCGCGGAGCAAAAACAGCAGCGCATTGAGAGCGGCGCCAAGCTGGCTCCCATCTTCACCTACGTTTTCGGATTAACCGCTCAGATCCTGATTCTATTCCTAGTGGCGCTGCTCATGTGGGGCGCTTACAGTTTGCTGGGAGGGGTGAGCACCAATTTCAGCACGGCCTTCGGCATCGCCACCCACGCGTTTATGACCAGCCTGGTCAGTAGTCCTCTCTTTATCCTTATCCTCTTTCTGAAGCCTTATGGCACGGTAGACTTGGAAAACCCGCTGGCCACCAATCTCGCGGCTATCTTGCCGGAGGACGCCGCCAAATGGCTCGTGGCCTTCTGCAAGTCGGTCGATATTTTTGCCATTTGGACCTTGATCCTGGTGGCCATCGGTTTTGCCGCCGTGAACCCTAAAAAACTCAAAGGCGGAAGGTCATTCACCATCGCATTCACGGTTTGGGCGATTTTCGTGGGTTGCCGCGTGGCGGTGGCCTTCATCTTCTCCTGATACACTGAAGTAGGACGGGCATTGCTGCCTGTCCTCGGTCCGGGTGTCACGTCGAAGATGAGTTCTTCCTTTGTAGTCTCAAAAACCGATCCCACCGGAGCGCGTCGCGGGCGCTGGACCACGCCGCATGGCACGGTTGAAACCCCGTTCTTCATGCCTGTGGGCACGCAGGCCAGCGTCAAAGGGCTCACCCAAGAAGCCCTCGAAGAACTCGGCGCGGAAATCATTCTCGCCAACACCTATCATCTTTACCTGCGTCCCGGCCATGAACTGGTTCGCAAACTCGGCGGCCTGCATCAATTCATGTCCTGGCCTCGCGCGATCCTGACGGATTCCGGCGGCTTCCAGGTTTTCAGCCTTTCGGAATTGCGCAAAGTCACGGACGAAGGCGTGCGCTTCCGTTCCCATCTCGACGGTTCCGAGCATCTCCTGACGCCCGAGAAGGCCGCGGAGATTCAACTCGCGCTCGGCTCGGACATCGCCATGGTCCTCGATGAATGCATCGAGACGCCCGCGCCCCGCGACAAAGCCGAAGCCGCCCTGAAGCGCACCACGGAATGGGCGGCGCGCGCGCGTGCTTATTTTCTGGAACGCGCGCGCCGTAACGGAAACTTGCTTCAATGGCAGTTCGGCATCGTGCAAGGCGCCACCTTCGCCGATCTGCGCCGCGAAAGCGCACGGCAACTTCTCGACCTCGATTTTCCCGGCTACGCCGTCGGCGGCCTCGCCGTCGGCGAACCCCATGAAATCACTTGCGAAATGACCGCGGAAGCGACGGCGCTGCTGCCCAAAGATCGTCTCCGTTACCTGATGGGTGTCGGCCGTCCGGAACAAATCGCCGATTACGTCGCGCTTGGGATAGACATGATGGATTGCGTCCTTCCCACACGCGCCGCGCGTCACGCGTGTCTCTACACCAGCGAAGGCCGCGTACTCATCAAGAACGCGCGCTACGCCGCGGATCAACGGCCCATCGATCCCAAGTGCTCCTGCAGCGTCTGCCGCCGCTACTCCCGCGCCTATCTACGTCATCTTTTCGCCGCCGGAGAACTCACTGGCGCCATCCTTGCCACCCACCACAATGTCCACTTTTACCTTGACATAATGCGGCAAATCCGCGAGGCTATCGAGTTTGGGAACCTAGCGAATTTCTCATCAGAGATGCACGCGCGCTATGCTGTAGGTCCGGCCTGAAGGGGCTGTAGTTCAGGCCGCAACCGACCGCAGCTCAGGTCTTCAGGCCTGAGGCTTTTTGGTGCGGCAGTCGCGCGCGAGCCATCCGCGGGGCACCAAAACGAATCGAAGAGATGTCGGCAAAGTAGGAGCGCGGGCGCTGTGCCCGCGGCACCGCCTTGTTCTCTTCCGTAAGGCGCAAGGTGCTGCGGGTTTGTCAGAAGGTTTGAGATAGGAAGTTTGAACTAAGAACTTAAAACTTATACCTTAGAACTGAGTCAAGAAATGATGGCAGCACTTCTACTTCAAGCTTCAGGCGGCGCAGGCTTCGGCGGCTTTCTGATTCCGCTCGGGCTCATGTTCGCCATCATGTATTTCATGGTGATCATGCCCCAGCAGCGCCAGCGCAAAAAGGTGCAGGAGATGCTCGGCGCTCTCAAAGCCGGAGACAAGGTGATCACCAACGGCGGCATCTACGGCACCGTTAATGGCATTGACGGCGATTCGGTCATCTTAAAAATCTCCACCGAACCGCAGGTTAAAATCCGCATCTCGCGTGCGGCGATTGCTCAGGTGGAGGCATCGGAAGATGCAAAATAAGCCCACCCTTCGGCCGCGAACGCGACTTACTTTCTGACCATGAACCCTAATTTGAAGTGGAAAGCAGTTTTCATCCTGGCCGTCATCGTGTTCTGCATCTATTTCCTGTTCGGCTATCCGACGTTCCCCACCTCCACCGCGGCAGTGAAGGATAATTTCAGCAAGCAGATCAAGCTGGGCCTCGACCTTCAGGGCGGCACGCACCTGATCCTCCAGGTGCAAGTGCAGGAAGCCATCGCCCAGGAGACCGATCAGACGGTGGATCGCCTGACGACCCAGTTGCGTACCAAGAACATTCACTATGATGAAGTGCGGCGCGTGGACGACACCCACATCCTCATTCGCAATATTGATCCACAGCAGCTCGCGGATTTCCGGGACATCTTCAACGCCCAATATGCCAGCGTTTGGGACATGTCGGCGGCCGCCGGCGATCCCACGGGCTACACGCTGACGCTTAAGGCCGGCGCCATTGCCGCCATCCACGATCAGACCATGACGCAAACGCTCGAAACCATCGAGCGCCGCATCAACGCCTTGGGCCTGACGGAACCGACCATTCAGCTGCGCGGCGGGCGCAATGACAATGAGATCCTAGTGCAGCTTCCCGGGGAAGGCGATCCCACGCGCGCCAAGTCCGTCATTCAAGCTGGCGGACAATTGGAATTGAGGCTGGTGGAAGATCCCAGGGCCTACACTTCTCAATCCGAGGCCTTGGCTGCTCACGGCGGCATTCTGCCGCCCGGCACGGAACTTGTTCCGGGACGTTCGGAAACCCGTTCTCCTTCCGGCGTGACGGACACCGGCGAAGTTTGGTACGTCCTAAGCCGCGCCCCGATCGTTACCGGCCGCGACCTGAAACCAGCCGGCGTGCAAGAGAACCGCAACACTCAGAATCCTTCGCAATGGCAAGTGAACTTCGTGCTCACGCAAGAGGCGGCTCGCCGCTTTGGGCCCTTCACGCAGCAGAACATCGGCCGGCAAATGGCCATCGTTCTCGAACATCGCGTTTATTCGGCGCCGGTGATTAATGGCCGGATTGATGATTCCGGCGTGATTGAAGGCAGCTTCAGCCAGGGAACGGCCCACGACTTGGCTTTGATACTGCGTGCCGGGGCGCTGCCTGCTTCGATCAAGTATCTCGAAGAGCGCACCGTCGGTCCCTCGCTTGGCGCGGACTCCATCCGCCACGGCGTTCAGGCTTCTATCCTCAGCCTCGTTGTCGTCATGATGTTTATGCTCGTTTACTACCGCATCTCTGGCGGCAACGCCGTGCTGGCACTGATTCTTAACCTGATCATTTTGCTTGCGGTGCTTGCCCTTTTCGGAGCCGTATTGACTCTGCCCGGCATCGCGGGCGTCATTCTGACCATCGGCATGGGCGTGGATTCGAACGTGCTGGTTTTCGAACGCATCCGCGAAGAGCTCCGCAATGGCAAGTCACCGGCTTCCGCGGTGGAAGCCGGGTTCAGCAAAGCCTTTTTGACCATCATTGACACGCACGTTACCACCGTCGTTTCCGCTTTCTTCCTGTTCCTCTTCGGAACCGGACCGATTCGCGGCTTTGCGATTTCCTTGACCATCGGTTTGATCGCCAACGTTTTCACCGCGATCTACGTGTCCAAGACGATTTTCCAGTATCACCTGGCTCATATGGACCGCCAGGCGGAACTCAGTATTTAGGCTGTACTAGAACTTCTGGGGCTTTTGTTCCATTCGATTCGAAACGAGTGGGGAGTGGGTTCACTGGGCGATTTCCTCTACCCTGGGTAGACGGCTTTGCTCCGGGAACATTCCGCCAGCCCTTGGAGTCTAAGGAAGGGAAGCAAAAGTGGCATGATCGAGCTCTTTAAACAGCCCAACATCGACTGGATGGGCAAAGCCAAGTATTTCTATGCTTTGAGCGGTATTCTTCTCCTCGCTGGGTGGACTTCGATTCTGTTTGGGCGCGGTATCCTCTACGGAATCGATTTCAAAGGTGGCACAAACGTGGATGTGCGCTTCGCCCAGACGCCAAACCTTGACAAGATTCGCGGCGGCCTCGCCGCCCAGGGGATCGGCAACACGGAAATCCAGACCATCAGTGATATCGCCAATCCCAATTCGAATGAAGTGGTGATCTTCGTCGAAGGCAAGGGCCAGGACGAAGCGGCGCTTGACGCCAGCAGAACCAAGGTCCTGAACGCGCTGAACGCCACGTACGGTGTCGCCTCCTCTAGCAAAGCCGACTTCAATTCCGCCACGCCTTCGACGCTTGCCGCGGTCCTCACCGAGAAGGATCCTCTGCTTCTTTCCGTCAACGCCGGTGACCGCTACCCGCAACTCGCCAAGAAACTGCTCGACTATCGCGACAAAAAAGCCAACGGCGTGCTCACCAATCTCGACGATCTTTCGAAAGTGGATGGCGTCAACCCGGCGGTGCTCAACGCTCTGACAGGCAGCTACGTGCTCGGCCCCTTCGCCATTCGAAACGTGGAAATCGTCGGCCCCAAGGTTGGTGGCGAGCTCCGCACCCAGGCTGTTCTCGTTACCCTCTATGCTTTGGCAGGCATGCTGGTATATATTGCTTTTCGATTCGAGTGGGTTTACGGGGCAGCGGCGGTCCTTGCCGTCTTTCACGACGTTCTCATTACGTTGGGCTTTTTCTCGCTGCTGCATTTCGAGATTTCGCTGACGGTCATTGCCGCGCTGCTCACTCTGGTCGGTTATTCGATGAACGATACCATCGTCATTTTCGACCGCATCCGCGAGAACAATCGCTTGCTGCGCCGTGAACCGTTCGCTGACGTCGTCAACAAATCCATCAATCAGACTCTTTCGCGAACGATCTTGACCAGCGGTTTGACTTTCCTCACCGTGCTCGTCCTGTTCCTGATGGGCGGCCAGGTGCTTCGTGCTTTCTCCTTTGCTCTGGTGGTGGGGATTGTGGTAGGAACGTACTCCAGTTTTGGTATCGCTGCTCCGCTCGTGGTCGCCTGGAATAGCTGGCGCGGCCAGGGCGTTGCGGCAGGCACCGGACCCGCAGCCGGCAACAAAACCCGCGGTGGCGAAAACGTGGCCGCACGTCTGGCTCCCGCCGGGAGGAGGTAACCCATGTTTGACGAAATGGTGATCTCGAGTCCGAATCCCAAGAAGACGAACAAGCCTTGGACGGTTGTCCTTTCAATGGTGTTCCAAGTCGCCTTCCTGGGCATCCTGATTCTTATCCCGCTGATTTACACCGAGGCGCTTCCCAAGACCATGATGGCGACGATGCTCACCGCGCCGCCACCTCCGCCTCCGCCGCCACCTCCGCCCGCGGCTGCCCAAATCGTTCACGTCAAGCCACAGGCGCACTTGATGGATTCGGGCAAACTCATGGCCCCGAAAGTCATTCCAAAGGAAGTGAAGATTATTAAGGAAGATGCCGAGCCCGACATGGGCGCGATGGGCGCGGTCGGTGGCGTTCCCGGCGGCGTTGCCGGAGGCTCCATGGGCGGCGTGCTCGGAGGCGTTATTGGCGGCATGGGCGGAGCACCACCCCCGCCAAAGCCCAAGCAAACCGGTCCGCTCCGCGTCGGTGGCAGCGTGCAGGCGGCTCGCATCATCAACCGTGTTCAGCCGGTTTATCCGCCGCTCGCTCGCCAGACCCGCATTTCGGGTACGGTGCGCTTGCACGCCATCATTTCCAAGGACGGCACCATTCAGCAGCTGGAAGTGATTTCCGGCCACCCGCTGCTGCAGCAGGCCGCACTTGATGCTGTTCGCCAGTGGCGCTATCAACCGACGCTCCTCAACGGCGATCCGGTTGAAGTGGACACGACGATTGACGTGATTTTCTCTCTCAACCAGTAGTACGGCCGGGCGCGCCGGTCGTGGGACAGACGCGCCAGTCCGGGTAGCATGATCCGCAAACACTCTTGTTGATTCCCCGCTTCCGGCAGGGCGTCACTTGAAACTTAAGGAGCAAACGAATGGTAGCCACTTTGTATGTATATTCAGCCCTGCTGCTGCAAGAGGCCAGTCAGTGGGACCTCCGCAGCATGTGGAGCACGATGAGCCCGCTGGCGAAAATTGTGGTCTTCATCCTGTTCATTCTTTCCATTTATTCCTTCGGCGTGATGATCGACCGCGCTTTGATGTATAGCGCGGCCCGCAAGCAATCGCGCGTGTTCGTGCAGCAGGTTGCCGGCGCCCTCAAGGACGGCAAGCTGGATGAAGCCATCGCCATCGCCGAGCGCAACAAGAAGAGCCACATCGCCAAGGTCGTCGCGACGGGTCTCTCGGAGTTCCAGTCCGCTTCACAGCAAGTTTCTGACTCCGACGTCATTGACGCGGCCAAGCGCGGTCTGGAGCGCTCCGTCGCCATCGTGCACGCGGAAATGAAGCGCGGCCTCTCCGCCCTCGCCACCATCGGTTCGACCGCACCCTTCGTCGGACTCTTCGGCACGGTCGTCGGCATCTTGAACGCGTTTAAGGGCATCGCCGCGAACAAAGCCACCGGTCTCTCCGCGGTTGCCGGCGGTATCGCCGAAGCGCTGGTCACCACCGCTTTCGGTCTCCTCGTGGCCGTCCCTGCCGTCTGGGCGTACAACTACTTCACCAACAAAGTGGAAGCCTTCGACGTCGAGATGGACAATTCCTCGATGGAGCTCATCAACTACTTCATCCTGCGCCGCGGCGCCAAGAAGTAACCGGCCATGGCCTACAAGCCAGTAGCCGGACCTCAGATGGCGGCCCCCAACGTTATTCCTATGGCCGACATCATGCTCGTGCTCCTGATCATTTTCATGGTGGTTACGCCCATGTTGCAGAAGGGCGTCTCCGTGGACATGGCCAACGTCAATAATCCGCACGATATGCAGGATGCGGACAAGGACGACGCCATCATTGTGGCCGTCACTCGTGACGGCCATATCTTCCTCGGTAACACTCCGATACAGAAAGAAGACATCACCGGGCAGATCAAGGACCGCATCGCCAACCGAATCGACAAGACCGTGTTCGTCAAGAGCGACGCGCGCGCCAAATACGGCGACGTCGTCGCCGTGGTTGACGAGATCCGCTCCGCCGGCGTGGACCAGCTCGGTTTGCTCACCGAGCGGATCCAGAAGAACCAACCAACTCCTCCTCCGCCTCCCGCGGACTGAGGACTGCAGTCTTTGTTTGTACCGTTCGTTTGCTGATTTTGTACTGCCGCGCCGGATCCCACCCGGCGCGGGTTCATGGCCTGCGGTGGTGCTCAACCGCAAGCTCATAGGAGACTCGCTATGGGGATGGATGTAGGAGGAGAGAGCGGCGGATCGATGGCGTCGCCCAACGTGGTGCCGCTCATTGACATTTTGCTGGTGCTCATCATTATTTTCATGGTCATCACCCCGCTTACGCCCAAGGGATTGGACACGCTTGTTCCGCAGCCCTCGCCCAACCAGCAGCAGAGCCAGGAACTCGAGAACAAGACCGTCGTCGTCCAAGTCGCCAGCAACGGCAAGCTGAAGATCAACAATGAAGACACCACTTGGGACGGCCTTGGCCCTCGCATGGAGCAGATTTTCAAGGAGCGCGCCGAGAAAATTGCTTTCGTCAAAGGCGACAACGATGTACTGTTCATGGACGTCGCCCGCGCCATCGACATCATGCGCGGCGCCGGCATTGACAAGATTGGTTTGATCACCGCCAAGCTCGAGGCTGGTCAGTAGAGTTTCGCAGGTCGGCTGCGTTTCGGCCCGGTTGCACGATGTGAGAGTCCTCCTCGCGGGGCATTCGCTCCTTAACGAGGTGACTCATGGGCATGATGGTTGGCGGTAAGCGTGGTGTGGTTTCGGAGATGAACGTTGTTCCGTTGATTGACATCCTGCTTGTGCTCCTGGTGATCTTTATGATCATTCCGGTTCACAACAAGGGATTGGATGCGCAGGTTCCGCAGTCATCCACGACGGCCTCTGATCCACCAGCGCGGCCCGACGATGTGATTGTAGTCCAGGTCCTGGCCGATGGTACGATGCGCATCAACCAGGAGCCAGTTACCTATGAAACGCTGGACGCCCGGCTCGGGGAAATTTTCAAGATGCGCGCCAGCCGCGTGGCGTTCATTCGCGGCGATGCGCCGGTCGAATTTGGTGTGGTGGCCAAAGTGATCGACGTCATGCACACCTCGGGGATTGCGTCAGTCGGCCTGCTGACGCCGGACTTGGAAAAAGGCCTCTAAACCGTTTTGCATTTGCCCTTCGCAGGGTGGACGTGAATATCCTGGCGTCGGCCCCTCCTCTCGGGGCCGCGCTCAGCAGGGATGGACGCTTCGATGACTCATGCATCATCGGTTCGCACGGCTCGACGGGCTGCTTCCTTCGCGGCTCTCTTGATTCTGGTTGCAGGCGCTTCCGGCTGCAGCAAGCTGAAGGCCCGCGACCTCCTCAATAAAGGTGTCACCGCTTTCAAGGCCGGGCAGTACGACGCGGCCATCGAGGATTTCAAGGAGGCCAAGGATCTCGATCCCGACCTCATGAACGCGCGGCTCTATCTGGCTACTGCCTATGCCAGCCAGTACATTCCAGGAGCGCCCTCCGAGCAGAACATGCGCCTCGGCACCCAGGCGATCAACGAGTTCAAGGAAGTCCTGGAAAAAGATCCCAACAACATCAGCGCCATTGACGGCATCGGCTCGATCCTGTTCCAGATGGCCGGCACACCTTACGATCCGAAGAAGTTCGAAGAGTCCAAGACCTACCATCAGAAGCACATCGAAGCGAAGCCCAATGATCCCGAGCCGTATTACTGGATCGGGGTCATCGATTGGACGCTCGCGTTCCGCGCCAACGGCGAACTCCGGGCCGCGTACAACAAGGATCACATCAACAAGCAGGTCAAGGATACCGACCCGCTCCCCGCTGCCGTGCGCGCGGACTACGCAACCAAATACGCCTCGCTTGTGGACGAAGGCATCGCCGATCTCCAGAAAGCCATCCAGCTCCGTCCCGATTACGACGACGCCATGGCCTACCTGAACCTGCTCTACCGCCGCAAGGCCGATATGGTCGAGAGCGCCGAGGAACGCGCTTCGCTCCAGAAACAGGCCGACGACCTGATCGATAAGGTCAAGGAAATCAAACAAAAGCGCGCTGAGCAGCCCGCGCAACCGTCCTGATCGTTGCGCGCCGCTTGTCCTTTACACATTAAACTCTCGAAGGGCGTCCTCCAGGACGCCCTTCCCCTTTTGAAATCGCCTGATTCGTCCTGCGAGCCGTGCTCTTGCGGATATGACGCTATCGCTATCGGGGAAGCTTTGCGCCTAGGACTTCGACGCGTTCGATGGCGGGTGGTTGGGAGAAGAGATCGGGCGCTTTGGCCATGAGCGCCTTGGCGATGGGGCCATTCAGATGAGCTTGGCGTCCGCCTTCGTCGGTGAAAGCGTCGAAGATGCCGAAGGTCGTGGGACCCAATCGCAGGGCGAACCATATCGGCGTAGTGACTTCTTGGTTTGCTAGGGCTAGGCCTGTTTCCAGAAACTTGGCGACTTCGTTTTCTTTTCCGGCTTTGGCTTCCAAGCGGGCGAACAATGCTACGGTATACATCGGTTTTCTCCTTGAGTGAATCCATTCCCGAGCAGGCAGGATAGCTCTTGCCACCGCGGAAAGACCATTGGCAAGATCGCCAAAGATGATATCATATTTGCCATGAGAGTTTACGTGCTGGCGCTGGATGGGGTCTTTGATACCGGCTTGGCGACGGTGCTGGATGCCTTTCAGACCGCGAACGAGCTCGCGGAAATGTCCGGTCTGGCTTCGCCGCGCTTCGGCGTGTCTATGGTTGGAATGCGCAGGGCGGTGAAAACATCGCAAGGGCTGACCGTTCCCGTTGCGGCGGCTCCCATGCGGATCGTTCCCGATTGGGTGGTGGTTCCCGCGATCGGATTCAAGATGCCCGGCCCGCTGCAGGCAGCACTGGCGAGAGCTGATGTGGGCGACGCAGCGCAGGCGCTGCGCTCCTGGTCGGACCGAGGCGCGGGCACGGCGGCTGCGTGTATCGGGACCTTTGTCCTGGCGGAATCGGGACTGCTCGATTATCAGGACTCGACCACTACCTGGTGGCTCGGTCCCTTCTTTCGCCAGCGATATCCGAAGGTGCGGCTGGATGAATCGCGGATGATCGTGAAATCCGGAAAGTTCGTCACGGCGGGAGCAGCGCTGAGCCACATGGACCTGGCCCTGTGGCTGATCCGGCAGAAGAGCCCGAGGCTTGCCGCGTTGACAGCGAAATACCTGGTTGTGGATTCGCGGCCGTCGCAGTCGGCCTATAGCCTTACCGATCATTTGGCGCACTCGGATCCACTGGTCGAGCGGTTCGAACGTTGGGCGCGAGGCTGCCTGACGCATGGGTTTTCGCTCGATGATGCCGCGGCAGCAGCCGGATCGAGCAAGAGGACCCTGGCCCGCCGCATGCAAGCCGTGCTGGGGAGATCGCCGCTCTCCTATTTCCAGGAGCTGCGCGTGGAGCGCGCGGTGCATCTCCTGAAGACGACCTCGGAGAGTGTCGAAGAGATCGCGGCGCGAGTCGGATACGCCGATGGCGTAACGCTCAGGACGCTTCTGCGGCGTCACCTTGGGCATGGGATTAAGGAAATCAGAAGGAGCGCTGCTTGACTCGCTTTGTATTGGCAATGAGCGGAAGGTTGATTCGCGGGAGGCACGCTTCAGGCGTAAACTAGGATATGCCCGCACCGGACAAAATCCCTCTCAGCTTTGACCGCGACCGCGCGGTGCGCCAGCTCAACACGCGCTTTGAGGAACTGCTCGAAAAGTTGCGCAAGAACCGGCCCTCCGAAGATCCCTGGATGGTCCGCCGCGCCTACGAAATTGCGACCGAGCGGCATCGCGCGCAATTCCGGCAATCCGGCGAACCGTATCTCTCCCATCTTCTCGAAGTCGCGCACATTCTTGCCGACATGCGGCTTGACGCCACCACGCTGACCGCCGCGCTGCTTCACGACGCCATCGAAGACACGGAATATCCCGTCTCGCGCATCGAAGAGCGCTTCGGCAAAGAGGTCGCGCATCTTGTCGAGGGCGTCACGAAAATCGGCCGGCTGAACATGATGGCGCCCGAGACGCGCCAGGCGGAAACCGTCCGCAAAATGCTCCTAGCGATGGTGCACGATGTCCGCGTCGTGCTCGTCAAGCTGGCCGACCGGCTGCACAACATGCGCACGCTCGAATACCTCGAGCCCGCCAAGCAGCACAGAATTGCACGCGAGACTCTGGACATCTATGCGCCCATTGCGCACCGCCTGGGAATGGGGGTCGTGCGCGGCGAGCTGGAAGATTTGGCGTTTCGCTATCTCGAGCCGGAATCGTTTTTCGCGCTGCAAAAGGAAGTCAGCGACAAAGAAGCGGTGCACAAGAAATTTCTGGAGGAAGTGCAGGCCACGATCCAGACGAGGCTGGTGGAAGCCGGCATCCCCGCGGAGCTCGAAGCCCGCGTGAAAAGCCTGTTTTCCTTGCATCAGAAAACCGTGCGTCAGGATAGCAGCCTTGGGCAGGTCTACGACCTGCTCGCCGTGCGCGTCATCACGGACTCCGAACGCAGCTGCTACGCCGCGCTCGGCGTGGTGCACCACATTTGGCGGCCCGTCCCCGGACGCTTCAAGGATTACATCGCCATGCCACGGCCGAATCTGTATCAGTCGCTGCACACCACGGTACTGCACGGCGGCCAGGCGTTCGAGGTGCAAATTCGCACCCAGGAAATGCACCGTATCGCCGAAGAAGGCGTGGCGGCGCACTGGAAATACAAATCCGGCAAACCTGCGTCCGAGGACGACGACCAGCGCATCACCTGGATGCGCCAGCTGATTGAATGGTCGCAGGAGATTCAGGAGCCCGGCGAATTCTTATCCACGCTCAAAGTGGATCTCGCGCCGCTAGAAGTCTACGCGTTTACGCCCAAGGGGCGCGTGATGGAACTTCCCCGCGGCGCCACTCCGGTGGATTTTGCCTACCTGGTGCACACGGAAGTCGGGCATCAGTGCGTCGGCGCAAAAGTGAACGGGCAGATGGTTTCGCTGCGCCATGAAATCACCAGCGGCGACGTCGTCGAGATTCTTACGCAGAAAGGCCACCGGCCCAGCCACGACTGGCTCAGCTTCGTGAAGTCCTCGCACGCGAAGAGCAAAATCCGCCACTGGATCAACGAGCAGGAGCGCGAAGAAGCCACGGAGATGGGCAAGCGCCTGCTCGAAAACGAAGCGCGGCACTTCGGGCGAAGTTTGAAGAAAATTCCCGAAGCAGACATGCTCAAGCTGACTACCGACTACGGGCTTTCCAAGATTGAAGATCTCTATGCCGCGGTGGGCTTTGGAAAATATTCCGCGCGGCAGGTTCTCACGCGCGTCCTGGGCGAACCGGCGAAGGCGGCCGAGCCCGAAATCGCGGATACCAAGCCGACGCTGGTCAAAACCGTCAAACGGATGCTGGGCTTTGGCGAAGCGCCACTCATCGTCAAAGGCCATGACGACCTTCTGGTTTATCGCGCCAAGTGTTGCAACCCGATTCCCGGGGACGAAATTGTCGGCTACATCACGCGCGGACGCGGCGTCGCCGTGCACACACGCACCTGTCCCAACGTGCAAAGCCTCATGTATCAGACCGAACGGCGCATCGCTGTCGAGTGGGGCGGAGAAGGTTCGGCGACCTTCCCCGTGCAGCTTTCGATTCGCGCCAAGGACCGCGCGGGCTTGCTCGCGGATATTACCGCGGTCATCAGCAGCGCCGGCTCCAACATCCACAACCTGGAAAGCCGCCCGGACAAGCTGAACGCGCGTATCGATGCCAATCTGGAAATCGCGGACCGGCGCCAGCTGGAAACCATTCTCGTCAACATCAAAAAAATTTCCGGCGTGTACGGCGTGGAGCGCGTCTATCAAGCTGGCCAATAGGTCGTTCCGCTTGTTTCCCTTCGGCCGTACTGGGCCCAACGAATCGTACCTGTCCTTTCGCCGGGTATCTCCGAAAACACACCCCCGAGCCTTGGCGATTGCACTCGATACAATGGAATCATGCGCAACTCGCTCTTGCTTCTCGGTGTGTTGGTCCTCCGCCTGGGCGGATGCCATCAGCATCCGCTCACGGATTATCGTCCCCTCGACCAGGTGGGCATGTGGTCGAGCAGCGTCGAGCAACTGAAGACGCTGAACACCTCGGACGCGGAAGTGTCCCAGATCGTGAAGGTAAAGCAAGCGGGGCTCAGTGATGAGGCCTGCGTAACCATGGTCACCGATGCGCGCGCACATCAGCATCTTTTCAGCAGCGCGGATTCGGCGGTGAACCTGGCGCACGCTGGATATACCGAATCGCAAGTTCTGGAAATCGCGAGAATTGACCAGCTTGATGTCATCAGCGGAGACGCCGTCATGCTGCGGCTGGTGGGGCTTTCCGATGCGGCGGTGGATACGATTCTGCACCGGCGGCTAAAAGGCCTGAAAACGATGAGCAGCGCGGAAATCGGGCGCCTGAAAAATACCGGGCTCACGGAAAAGCAGATTATGGAGCGCGTGAATCAGGGCATGACCGACGCGCAGGCCGACAAGGAAGCGGCATTCCGCGAAGCCACGCGCAATCATTCGAATACCGGCTTCGTGCGCACTCGCGGCCGGCGGTCCCGCTGACGGATTCGCGCAACAGCCTTCCAAACGTTCGAAAATGCCGCTTCGTTCCAAGACCTAATCGCAAGCTCATTTTGTTTGCAAGCGGTTCCTCGTTACAATCAGGTGGCCTGGCGCGCGATGTTGCGCGCGCAGCGAAAGCTAGGGTGGAAGCCGCCGAATTCGCGCGCCCACGAAACTGTCGCAACCACGGCCCTAAACTCAGAGGAGATCACTGTATGAAGCAAAGCGTTTTGACCGATCGCGGACCGAAACCCATCGGGCCCTATTCTCAGGCTGTCCGCGCGAATAATTTTCTATATGTTTCGGGGCAAGTGGCACTCGATCCGAAAACCGGCGAAATGGTGGCGGGCGAGATCCGCCAGCAAACCGAGCGGGTGCTGGAGAACGTCAAGGGCATTGTGGAAGCGGCGGGTTCGAACCTCAATCACGTAGTGAAGACCACGGTGTTCCTGAAGGACATGAGCGATTTTGCGACCATGAACGAAGTGTACGGCCGGTATTTCACGATCGCGCCTCCCGCGCGTTCCACCGTGCAGGTTTCGCGGCTCCCCAAGGACGCCCTCGTTGAAATCGAGGTTATCGCGACACTGTAGTGGATCCCGCGCGAATCCGGGGCGCAGGTTTTGCGGGAACGCGCGCCGAAAAAATCGCAAGTCAAAAGCCGCGCCCCTAAAACCGAAGCGTGCGGCCCCCGTATCGTCTTACCGGTTTATCTCTCCGTCGCTCACCTGCCAAGTCTGCTCGGTTGAAGAAGCCGGCGTCGTCAACGAATCAGTCCCGCAATCAGATCAGCCGCCCGGTTGTTCCTGTTTGCACTGCGTGAGTATTTCCTAATAAATAAACGGTAGTACTATAGGAAATAGAACCCTCTGCGCCCATAGTCGCCTTAGCATTTTGGATGGGAGCCGCACCGAATCAGAAACTTCACTTTATGCCTGTCGCACAAGAAGGTTGCGGCTATTTCGCGTCACGCAGTCAGTTAAAACGAATCACGGAGCGTTTACCTTGAGAACCTTTAGAAAAGTAGCTTCAGTCATTGCCGCCGTCACGTTGAGCCTCATGTCCGCGGCTGGGTCGCAGGCGCAGACTACCAGCAACGCGGCCGCGGTCAGCCTGACGTTTGCGGTTGCGAGTTCCCTGACGGTAGCGGCGACGCCGAGCAGCATCGTTTTCACGCGGACGAATTCTAGAAACGCCACTGCCTCGTCGCCGATCGCCGTGGTCACCAGCTGGAATCTTGCTGTAGGCGGCGGAAACGTCTTCACCGTCGCCTACTTCGCAACCATCGCAGCTGCTTTGACGGACGGCACCCTGAATATTCCCAGTAGCGACGTGTTCGCTTCAATCAACGGCGGGACCGCCGCTGCTTGCACGCTAGCCAACGTCAACGTGGCGGCCGGGAACCCAGGCGCTATTTGCCCGCAGATCTTCGGCGGAATCGGAGTTACGGCCCAGGGGAGCCACTCGGATAGCATCCTGCTTTCGCTGATCAGCCCAGCGGACTTTCCCGTGACAAGTTACACGGGGACCATAACCATCAGCGCCCAGGCCACGTAAGTCGGGAAGGCAACCGCATTTGTTTTTTGTACTGAGGGAATGCGCAACATGAAGAGAGTCTTGTCCTTGCTGCTCCTGCAGTTCTCGTTCTTCGGGCTGGCCGCTTCAGCCCAAACCGTCTCACCCATCATCGTCGAATGCGGCAAGAAGTGCCGCGGCGAGTTTTCCATCACCAACAACGGATTGACGGCGCTCGCGGTCAGCGTCGAGGCCCGCAGCTTCAGCCTGGATGCTCTCGGGCATACAACGAATCGGCCCCTGGATCCCGGTGTCGACCTCAAGCTGGAAGAAGGGAGCACCCGCATATCGCCGAAAGACACGCATGCCTTTGCGTATCAACTGAAGTGCGCAGCTCCCCCCTGCTCCGTGGCCCTGCTTTCTTCCATGGTCGTGGGCCACACGACGGAGGGCATACTCGTCCGCGTCCAACTCGCTCACACCATCTACGCCTGTGAAAAACAAAAAGACTGCCGGAAGAAAGTGCGCGCAGCGGCGGGCGTCACGGTCGATTGATGCTCCGTGTCTGCCTGTGCGTTTTGCTGCTTGGCGTTCCCGTCAGCGCACAGGTTCTTCAGCTCTCTGGTGGCCGCAGCACCTTGCTCGGTGGAACCGGCGGTGAAATCACGGCCTTCTTCCCGGAGAGCACTCTCAGCGCTTCCGCCGGATTCGCTAACGGCCATTTTGTTTTTGGGGCCTCCGATACTTTCAAATTTCATGGCCTGGACGTCACTGCAGGCGACAAAAATTTCGGCTATTCCTTTGACGGTGCCGGACTCGGCGTCAGCACACGCGGTCTGTTCGTGCAACGCAACACACGGCACACGAGTTTCGCCGTGTTTGTGGGTTCCACCGGCATCGGATACGCCACTCCCTTCATGGTCATCGCCAAGGCCCAGCACATCGGCGCCGGCTTTTTCCTCCAGCGCCAGTTTGACAACGGTCTGCTCCTCTCTTCCCTCGCGGTGATTGACGGCGGCAAACACACAGCGGTGCAGGGTCTCTCCTATCGGAGTCATCTTCTCCATCTCGCGGGGAGCGGCGGTTTGCTTCAGAATCAAAAATATTTCACCGGTGAAGCGGACTTCCAGCCGTTCCGCAGCCTGAGCTTCTCCGCTACGCACAACGATTTTTTTCTGGTCGACCATCTGACCACCAACAGCCTCAGTGCCTTCGCTGGCCTTGGCCACATCACCCTGCAAGCATCCCTCCTCGATGGTCAGTACCGGCTTTTGAAAACGACTGGCGCATCCGCTGGCGCAAGCCTGCGCATCGGGTCCACCACGCTGCGCTCCAATTTTTACGAATCCAATCACCGCGTCCTGCTCGTCCACGTGGCCCAGGAACACTTCCACCGCTGGACAATCTCCGGAATCGTAAACCAGCTCCAGGGCCAGACTTCCTTCGCCTTCGGCGGCGGCTATCAGGGCAACAAAATCAGTGTCAGCCTCGATCACTCCGTGCTTTTCTTCCCGGTCAGCGGCAAGGGTTTTCAGCAGACCACCACCGTGCAAGTGTCCTTGCGCATTCATGACACTGCGCTCAACTTTCAAACCAACGTCGACCCCATGATGCACGTCCAGTACAGCACGTACGCGTCGAGCTACGTGCAGGGGCCGGTCGCCGGAAGGGCCATGAACAATCATAGCCACAGCGCCGGCGGCAAATTCATGATCGCCGGCGCGGTCATCGACGAGCATGGCCAGCCCGTGGAAGGTGCCGCCATCCAGTTGCAAGGCGGTGCCGTGGTCTATTCCGACAGCCAGGGAAAATTCTTCGCGCACGTGAAGCGCGACAAACCTTCGGCCCTCGTCGTGCTCCTTCCGGAATTTGCTACGCCGGGGCGCTGGGCCGTAGTGACGTGCCCCGCGGATGCTGTGCCCGGCACCGACGTGCTTATCAAAGTAAGGAGAGAAATTGCCCCGTGAAGTGTACCTCTGAAACGTTGAAGTCTCACGCCCCCGACGCGGTCGTCGGAATCGAAGTCATCGCCACGCTGTAAAGCCAGTTCATACCTAGTTTCCGAGTTCCAGCTCCATCCTGATGGAATTGTTGCTGACGCTTGTCAGACCGGTTCAGCGCGATCTCCTGCGTAGACTATTTCGCCGCTTGCCCAGGGAATTCAGGGGAGAGAGTTGCGCCGGCTGATAACATTCGAGAGTAAATGCTTTGGCCAGGATGGCGGCGATGCCAAGTAGGGGCGCGTACTGGATAACGGAGACCGGTGCACGGGCGTAACTTCCGCAGCGCTCGGTTCGTCACATGTAGGAACGGGTTTGCGCCATTGTCCCGGCGAGGGAATCGAGCGGTGGAACGGGATCGTGGAACTATGTTCGCAGATAAGCCCAGCGGCGCTGCTCTCCATGACATTCGCCCAGCTCAGGCCGCGGCGCGGAAACGCATCTTTGGCAGCGACTTCAAGGAGCCGGAAGCGAGGTGTGCATGGCTCCGGTTCTAGTTTGGCTCATCCTGTTCCTTTGCCTGCTGATCTCGATCTTCAAATACACCCTGGCGCTCATCCTGAAGTGGTCGGTTCCCGGAACAACGGTCAAAAAAGACTACACCTACCAGCCCACGGTGAGCGTCCTCATGCCCTGTTTCAACGAGGGGAAGACGGTCTACGAAACCATTGAGAGCATCAGCAAGAGCAATTATCCAAACGAAAAGTTTGAGGTGATCGCGCAAGACGACTGCTCGGTGGACGACAGCTACGAGTGGATGCTCAAAGCGCAGCACGACTTTACTAACATAAAGGTGAGGGTGGGACGGAACACCGTCAACAGCGGGAAGGCCAGAAGCGTGTGTAATGCGCTCCAGCTCTCCACCGCCGATATGGTGATCTCCATCGACTCCGATTGCATCTTTCATCCGGACGCGATTCGGGAGCTAGCCGCGTGCTTCTCGGAGCCGAAGATCGGGTCCGTAGGCGGCAGAGTCGGGGTCCGAAATCCGAACGAAAACGCGATCACCGCGATCCAGACGTTTATCTACTACGCTGCGTTTCAGGTCTACAAAGTTCCGGAGAACTGGACGCGCAGCGTGGGTTGCATCAGCGGATGCCTGTTCGCCATCCGGCGCGAGCTTCTGCTGGAGATTGAGCCCAAAATTCGCAGCCGGCACTGGTTCGGCATTCCCGTCAACCAAGGCGAAGACCGGTTTCTTACCCATCAGACGCTGCTGCGCGGGTACGGAACGTACATCAACAACGATGCGTTGTGCTGGACCACGGTTCCCAACACGCTGCCCACCTTATTCAAGCAGCAGCTTCGCTGGCGGCGCAGCATCGTGCGTGATCTTTTCTACACGCTGAGGACGCTGCCGCTGCATGTGTGGACGTTGCATCCCAACACCGTGCTTACGCTGGTGCTGACGCCGCTCGGAGCAATCCTTGGGTTGTTGGTGGCGTTCACGATGCTCTCCGGCAATCCGATGTCGTGGGCCGGACCGGCACCGCTGGTGCTTTACCTGGGATTGGCCGCAGTTTTGAGTTGGGTAATCCGAAAATACAGCGCCAGGGAAGCGGTCAACAACCCGCTCGCATTCGGCGCCTATTTGGCCTGGTCGCTGGTCAGCAGCTTATTCATTACTACTCTGGCGCTGTGCACGCTGGACTCGAAGGATTGGGGAACGCGTACCAAGGAACAGGAGGCCGCCGATGGCGACAACACCCGTCAAGAAGGCGCCAACTGAGGCAAGAGCATCCGTGTTCCAACCGATGCTGTACAAGTCGGTGATCACGATCTACCGGATATTTGCCATATTGACGCTCTACGTTGTGCTCCTGGGCGTGCTGGCGTACGGCTTTGTCATGGGCTTCTACGCATTGAACACCTCCTGGGCTGCGCCTGTGATTCTTTCTCCGACCGATGACAAGAGCCTCGATTTCACCGAGAAGCTGGTGACCAGCAGGCAAACGCTGGAAGACTTAAACGTGGATGTGAGGCGGCTCGATGGCGGCGTCGAAGAAATGAATCAGCACCGCGACGCTCTGTTGGCGCTGGAGCCCGAACTAAGAGCCGCCATCACCCGGGAAAAGAAACACAACCTGGCCACCGGTCCTCAGTTGGCGGAACTGGACAAGCAGAAACAAGCCGACAACCTGAAAACGCAAGCGGTCATGACGCAGATCAAAGAAGTGGAAGCCGCCATCGACAAAGACCTTTCGGCCGGGCTCATTACCAAAGGTGATGCCGCAACGCAGCGTGCGGCCCTCAACCAAGCCCAGAGTTCGTACACGGACAGCAAGATCAACGAGCTGCTTCTGACCGACAGCGTTCTCGAGAAGACCACGACGGGGACCAAGTCCATGGACGTGCTGGACAAACAGGCCGAGCTGGCATCGGAGATTGCACAGCTGGACATTGCCATTGCCGTGGCGCAAAAGCAGATCCACGAAGAGACGCAACAGATCAACCGGCTGAAACAGGCGCTCACCGCGGCGAAGCAGTCGCCCTATTACCTCATCGCATCTGGAGATAGCGCGGCGTACTTCGCGTTTGTGCCCTACGACAACCAGGGGCAGGTGTCCAGCGGCACAGCGGTGTATGACTGTTACCTGAACATGGTGGTGTGCAAAAGGGTGGGCGCGGTGAAACAGGTTTTTTCGGGCGAAGAGCATGCCACCCATCCCATCTTCAAGACGGACATCCGCGGTTTCCTGGTGCAAATGCAGCTGGACCATCCGGAATCCGCGAAATCGAAAACGGTGTTCCTGAACCGCAAACCGCTACTCTTCTGAGGAGACGCACGATGCCCTTGACCCAAGCAAAGGTGAAAACGCTTCAGGGAAAACTTTGCGCGGCGTTCACGATTAGCTTGCTGCTGATCCCTGCGGCGTTTGCGGGGGACGAAGAGCAACAGAGCTATTGCAAATACATAACCGAGGAGGCCGCGGCGCAGCGGAACCTGCTGCGAACGCCGAACGCGATTGCGGGCATGACGCAGCCCAACACGGGTTTGCCCACGCAGCTCGTGTGGGGAGTCTCCGGCAGCCTTTCCAATGTGCGGAAGGCCGGGCTGACGATGGATGAGGCGCGCAAAAACTGCGCGCTCTACAGCGCGTCTTCTTCGGCTCAGCGGGCTATCCAATATGCCTTGCCGAGCCTGGAAAAGGAGGCGCTACAACACCGGCTTGGGCTCATCGAAAAAGCGTCTGAAAACCTGGACGCGCTTCTTACCACCACCAAAAAGATGCTGGATGCGCAGAACGTGACCCGGCCCATGGCCTTCGCTTTGCAAACCACGAAAATCAAGCTGGAAGCGGATCGCGCCGACACGCAGGCGAAGATCGTCGCAATCTATGCACCGCAAGTGGGTGATACACCACTGAAGGAATTGGTCGCCGAGAAGCAGGGCAGCGAAGTGAACGAGCGGCGGGCGCTGGACAGACTGGCACGGCAGAATAGCTGGGACGTGGCGCTTTCGGTGGGCGCGCACCAGCAGATCAATCCGCTGGTTGGAAATCAAGGGGCTTACGGCGAAGTGACGGTAAGCTACAATCTCGCAAGCCGTGCCATCAACAAACACCTGGACCAGGCCGCGAGCGCTTACGATGAATGGAAGAAAGTGCAGGAAGGCGATGTCATCCGGAACGCTGAAATTCTCAAAGAGCAGGTGGCCGGCGGCATTTCCGTTCAGGACAGCCGGCTGAAAGCTCTGCAGCAGGAAGAGCAGCGGATCGAAAATAACCTTCTACTTTTGGGCGAGGCGGAGACCACTGCGGCCGTGGACTTTCGCAACCAGTTGAGTACGGCGCAATTGCTGCTGGAAGTCGAGATCGGCGATGCCAGTTTCCGGCTGGACCAGTTGAAGGAGTTTCTGGGAAAGAATTTCTAGGCGCAGCGGAGCGGCTGGAAAGTGTTTGAAGAGAATGGGGAACCGCCCTCTGGAGGTCGAGTACTTACGGGCGGTCGGCGCTTTCGAGGGCTTCCTGGACGGCGATAAAGGTTACCACCGCGGCGGCGCCGATGGCGTACCAGATAAACTTGCTCCTGGCGGCTCGGATCGGCGATCCGCCATAACCCTTTGTGCCCGCGCCCCGCGGGCCTTGCGCTTCCGCGGGATCGAGATACACGTGATAGGCGGCGCCCTCCGGAATCACGCGCACATCATCCTCCACCGCGAAAGACAGCGAACCGCGAGTGCACTTTACGACCAGCTCTTTTGGGTTCAAGAGCGTGACTTGCCCGATGGTGGGTTCGTCCACATTTGGGCGAATCACTGCGGAGCCTACGTGCAACGTAAACGATTTCGAACCGGACGTGGAAAATGTTGCGGAACCGATGGTGAGCGTGGCCGCGGGGCTGGCCTCCTCGGAAAATGTTGCGCTGCTCGAACTGGAGAGGAGCAGGCGGGCCGCGCCAACGCGGACTTGAACGCTGCCGGGTTGCTCGGTACTCAGACGGTCGCCGCCAAAAACCGTAGCGCCAACGGATGCCTGTGCCGCGCCAACGTGGGCGCGATTTGCGTAGACGATAGTCCCGAGCGAAGCGGAAGGAGCCCCGTAGAGCGGCGTCAGCAGGAACGTGAATGAGACGAATGATGCGAGAAGACTTCGAGTTAGTGCAAAGCAGTGAACGCGCGAACGCGCCATTACCGCCTCCAAGAGGGCCGGCTCAAGAATACTGAGTCCACGCCAGACAGTCAATCGGTAAACGCCAAAGGGACAAGGAATGTTGTGTCCCACGGAAGCGGAGGGACATTGCTGGCCGAGGCCGCGTTCCGCTGCTACAATGCCTGCCAGCGTATGGCCGACTGGAAACAGATCACCGCTCGCATTCGCCGCGCACGAACCAGCAAGGATCCCGCGGGCCAGCTTTCGAATCTTTACCAAAAAACGCGGGACGCCATGGTGGCATTCGAACTGGCGAAGTATTTCGAAACCTCGGGGCAGAATGCCGAGGCGGCAAAATGGTATTTCTCCGCGGCAGAGCGTTTCCGGCGCGCGGATTGGAAGACCAAGGCGCAGGAAGCTGCGGTGCGGCTGGGCGGTGTTCCGGGAGAGCTGCCCTTGGAGACTGCCATCACACAAAGCGACGACTTTCTGTTGACGTCCCCGCCGGTTACGGCGCCGGAGCCGGATCTTCCCTTCGAACAGCATGCCGAAGCATTGGAGTCTGCCATGGCGCTGACCAGCGAAGTTCAACAGGCTGCGGCGGAGGTTTCGCCGGACGCGGGCGCGTCAACGGAACAAGAACGGAAGCGCCATCGTCGCGGCCGGCGTGGAGGGCGCAACCGGCGGAAGGGTGGGATCGCGAAGGAGCCCGCGAGCGCTCCAGCACAGCGTACTGCGGAGGCGCCCGCAACACTGCGCGGGTTGCCGCCAGCGGTATTCAATGAACCGGCAGCAGAGCCCCCACCTTCCCGGGTGACGCACAGCAGGGCTATTCCCAGTTTGCCGATCGAGTCGATCGGAGAGCCGGGCGGGCCGAGCGTCAAAGGGCGCTATGGAGATCCGGGACTTTCTTCACGGCTTTCCCTTTTGGAGATGCAATTCCGTCGGTTGTTGACGTGCCCTCCGGTGAGCCTCAACGAAGCAGATACGGCGCCAGTGGGGCCGGGCGTGTTCGTGCTGACGGATTCGGATTTGACCAGCTACTACTACGTGGAAGCGTGTCAGACGCTGCGCATTGCGATCGGCAATCTACTGCGTGGCGGGTCGAGCCGCCGCGGCGTGGATTCCATCAAACCACAACTCGCCGAGCACCTGGGAATTCCGGAAGCGCGTGTGGCGAAATATTTGGCCGATCATTGCGTGGTGCGCTGGCTGCAATTGGATGAAGGCGCATCCCATTTCGCTCATTTTGTCGTCGCGGTGCTGCGTCCCTCCCTGAATGAGTGACTAAAACGGGAAAACTTGCAGGCCATTCGCACTAGGAGTAACCCCCTTCGGGGGGCTGAAGCTACCCGTTGGGTACCCCCTTTTTACCGTTCGACCCCTGATTTCGACCGTTCGGCGCAAGGTACTGGCGTCCACCCCCGGTAACCCTCAAACTATAGGTGTTCAAAGACTTATTGGACGTACCTAGGGACCGTGGTACGGTTTTGATGCATCCAATGTGTGAGCTCGGGGGCAATCGTTTGGGCTCTGTATCGAACGATTGAGCGGGCTCAATCTAAATCATGGGCCAAGTAGGTCGTACCTTTCGAAAGTGGAGGATAGAGGTTTATGCCGAATCAAGTAGGCACGCAAATCGCGAGAACGTTTGACTGGGTGGTTTGCAAGACTGCTGGAATCACGTTCAACACCATCCAGTATTTTAACAAGCGCAATCCGAATCCGTCCGTTACACCGAAATGGTCGGACAAGCCGCTGCTGAAGTCATGGGAGAAGACCAAGCCGACGCTGGGCTTCCCGCGGCAGACCGATTCTCTCTGCCCGGCTTGCGTGAAGGAAGCGCGCGAAGCGATTATCGCGGGAAAGAAGGATTGGCGCGACTTGATGAGCGAGAAGGTCGGCGAGATCAAGGCGCAGATCATCGAGCGCGACGGCCAAGTGTGGATGGTGAAGGATTGCCCGCTCCACGGCCACTATGAAGACATGATGGCGGTTGATTCCAAGTGGCTGAGCTGGATCGAACGCCAGTACCCCGGCCGCGACATTCCCGCGCACAACGACGAGGATCTTCACAAGCACGGTTCCTCGACGGTTCGCTACGGCCGCGGGTCGGTACTCACCGTGGACCTGACCAACCGCTGCAACATGATGTGCGATCCCTGCTTCATGGACGCCAACCAGGTTGGCTACGTGCATGAACTTGGTTGGGAAGAGATTAAGGAAATTTTAGATAACGCGCTGAAGATCAAACCACGCCGGCAAATGTCCGTGCAGTTTAGCGGCGGCGAGCCGACCATGAGTCCGTACTTCTTTGATGCGGTCGCCTACGCGCGCAAGATCGGCTACAACAGCGTGCAAGCCGCCACGAACGGCATCGAGTTTGCCAAGAGCAAAGAGTTCTGCAAGAAGGCGTTCGAAGCGGGCATGCGCTATGCGTACCTGCAGTTCGACGGCATCGGCAACGACGCCAACAGCCACCGCCAGATCGGCAATTTGTTCGACGTGAAGCTGCGCGCCATCGAAAACATGCACGAAGCGGGCATTGAAATCGTGCTTGTCGTGACCATCGTCAATAATGTGAACAACGACCAAGTGGGCACGGTCGTGAAGTTTGCGATGGAGAACCCCAAGAAAATCGCGTTCGTCAGCTTCCAGCCGGTTTCATTCACCGGCCGCGATGAAGACATCACTCCGGAACGCCGTCTGCGCCAGCGCTACACCCTTTCGCATCTGGCGAAGGACGTTAGCAACCAGGTGGGCAAGGTCGAGCCGACGCGCGACTGGTTCCCGATTTCGTTTATCAGCACGTTCGCCGGATTCTCGGACATGGTGAAGGGGCAGGACTCTCAGTGGGGTTCGCTCTCTTGCGGTTGCCACCCGAATTGCGGCGTGGGCACGGCGCTGATGATCAATAAGGAAACGAAGGAATGGGCTCCCGTTCCGCGCTTCCTCGACGCTGTACAGCTCACGAAAGATGTCACTGACATTACCGACGCCGCTCGCGGCAAGAATTTTTCCAACTTCATGATGGCCATGGCCCTCTTGAAGAACTATCACCCGTTCCGCGGACCGAAGGGGCTGAAGCTGTATGATCTCTTTAAGAAGTTTGACAAGACCTGGGCGCTGACCAAGGGCTCGGAAAAGAAATACGGCCGGACTTCCCCGGAGCGCACGTATGAAGACGCCATGAAGCGCCGGCAGACCGATCCGTGGAACTTCCTGTTCATCGCGGGAATGTGGTTCCAGGATTTGTTCAACTATGATTTCCGCCGCACGGAAATGTGCATCATTCCTTACGCCACGCAGCAGGGTGAGATTTCTTTCTGCGCCTACAACACTGGCGTGGGATGGCGGCAGATCATCGAGAACATGCATAAGAACGCGACCGTGGCGGAGTGGTACAAGAACCACGGCAAGCATGAGATTTACGCCAAAGGCAAGAGCGTCAATCTCGAGAGCTTTGAGCATTCGCTCAAGATTGACTCCGATGACGCCGCTCGCGTACGCCACTTGGAGCACGACGTTCCGGTGACTGCGGCGGAAGAAGACCGCGCGCGCCGCAAGAAGGCCTACGAAGAACAGGCCAAGGTTCGCGCGATTTACGAAGAGCTGGTGCTGAAGAAGCCTCAGCCGACGGTCGTGCAGATCGGTACGGTCAGCGACATCGCCAAGGCGGTTCCGGCCAACTTTGCCAACGCCGGCAAACCGGTCAGCATCGCCCCCGCGGCAGGCAATGGCAATGGCAACGGCCACACGAACGGCAACGGCCATTCCAACGGAAACGGCGCTCATGCGAGCAAGCCATCCGCCGAAAAGGCAGCGGAAGCTGTCGCCGGCGACTAGGTATCCTGTCCAACTCCGCAGATTCCGATGGCCCCCTGCTTTATCGGGGGCCGTCGCTTTTTGGTATGAAGGAATGATCTGGCCAGGCTGTTATAATGGAGAGGAGCCTGACTGAGGTCCCACAATGCCGATTTACGAATACATTTGCGAGGATTGCCAGACGCACTTTGAGAAAATTGTGCTGAATAAGGCGCAAGAGATTGCCTGCCCGAAATGCGCGGGGAAGAAGAATGCCCTGCAGCTTTCTGTTTTCAGCTCGGCGAATGGATCGAGCAACGGCGCTTCGGCCAAGCCATCGGGCGGATTCTCGGGCGGTGGCGGCAGTTGCTGCGGCGGCGGTTGCGGCTGCAATTAGGTCAACAGGAACATGCTTTCGATCGTTTTCGTTGTCGTCATGCTCGCCGTAGTTGGAGTTGCCTGGCCCCATCTGTGTTCCGATTGCCGTGACGTACAGTCGATGCGCGCGGGCATGACTTCGGAGGTTTCCACGGCGGCGATCATGGAGGGTTCAATGGAGGTGGCGGGCATCATTGAACTGGGTTGTCTGGGAACTGGGTTGTTTGGCCTGCACTCTCTGTGTGCTTAACTCTTTTAGAATGAACACTTGCGAGCCTTCCACGAACTGTTGATTCTAAAGGATTTAGGGACTTTTTGAACTGTTTAGAATCAATCAACCCTTCACAAAACAGGGGGTAGAAACGTCATTGGAATTTCAATCCAGCCCTCGGCTTCGCCGGGAATGGGAATTCGCCTATGTCGATAACCTCTCCGGAACAATTTGAAAAGCTGCGTGCCTGCGGGATGATCGTAGGGAAGGCGCTGCGCGCGATGGCGGCGGAAGTGCGCGCGGGCGTGACCACCGGGGAGCTTTGCGAGATTGGCTCCCGTGTGCTCGAGGAGCATGGAGCGCGGTCTTCGCCGCCGATGGTGTATGGGTTTCCCGGGGACGTTTGCATCAGCGTGAACGATGAAGTGGTGCATGGGATTCCGGGGGATCGCGTGATTCAGCCGGGGGACCTGGTCAAGCTCGACCTTACGGCGGAGAAGGACGGCTACCACACGGATTCGGCGGTGAGCATCGAAGTGGCGCCGGCCGATTCGCACGGTCCGGCGCGGGAACTGGCGCATTGCGCGGAGCGCGCGTTCCGGCAAGCGCTGGGTGCGGCGCGAGCAGGGAACTGCACGAAGGACATTGGCCGCGCGGTCGAGCGCGAGGTGCGGCGCCGCGGCTTTCACGTCATCAAAGAACTTGGCGGCCACGGCATCGGGCGGACCATACATGAGCCGCCATCGGTGCCCAATTACGCTGATTTTTCGGCACAGCACAAATTGACCGAGGGCCTGGTCATCACCATCGAGCCAATCATTGCGGTGGGTACGGGCGATGTTTCGCTGGACAAAGACGGCTGGACCTATCGCACCGTGGACGGCAGCCTCTCCGCGCACTACGAGCACACCATCGTCATCTCCAAGGGTGAGCCGGTGCTGCTTACGGCTGCCTGATTCGTTCGTCTCACTGGATATGATTCCCAATCATTCGGCGCTTCCACTTTTTGTCAGCGCGGCGCTGGTGCTGCTGGCCATCCCGGGTCCCGCGGTGCTCTACGTGACGAGCCGGAGCATCGGCTTGGGCCGCAGCGCGGGTCTGGTTTCGGCGCTTGGGATCGGCGTGGGCACGTTCGTTCATGTGGCCGCCGCGGCGGTGGGATTGTCGGCGCTGCTGATGTCTTCCGCGGCGGCATTCAGCGTGGCCAAATATCTCGGCGCGGCGTATCTGATTTATCTGGGAGTGCAGAAGCTGCGCGCGGAAGAATCGTTCGAACTTTCCGAAGAAGCCCACCGTGTCAAACTAAGCCGCGTCTTCGGGCAAGGCATTGTCGTCAACATCCTGAATCCGAAGACCGCGCTGTTTTTCTTTGCGTTCCTTCCGCAATTTGTGGATCCCTCCCGAGGGAACGTCGCGCTGCAAATTCTTTTTCTGGGAACGCTCTTCGCATGCATGGGGATCGCGGGCGACAGCCTTTGGGCGTTGTTCGCGGCAACCGTCGCGCGCCAGCTGAATCGGAATGTGCGCTGGCAGCGCACGCAGCGCTATGTATCCGGCGGGATGCTGATTTCGCTTGGCGTGGCCACGGCGTTCGCGGGTTCCGGAGTGAAGAAGTAGCGCGGCTTGGCCGTTCTGGCCTTCAATCCGGCGCACTCCTCAGTCTTCCGTTCGTCATTTTTTCGCGGGAATTGACGAGGTCAATTTTTGCGCGCCGAGCCAGGAAACCAGGTCCGGCTCAGCGAAGGCTTTCGCCCAGACTTCGTTGCCGACTTTGTGATACTCGGTGTATCGCGGCTGAGCACCTAATTTCTTCAAATCCTTCACCATTTGGCGCACGAGGTCTACGGGCACGGTCATGTCCGCATCGCCCTGGAAGATCCACAGCGGTACGTGAACAATGGCTTTGGCATTGGTGAAATTGTCGAAGGCGCAGAGCACCAGCGCGGCGGCCCAGCGATCGGGTTGCGCTTGCAGCAGTGCCCACACGCCGAGGCCGCCCATCGATTGCCCTGCGATATAAATTCTGGCGGGATCGATCGAGAACTCTTTTTCCACGGAAGCGAGAATCTCCAGCGCTATTCCCAGCTCGGGCGAAACCTCGTTTAACTCCGGCTCGGACCAGAAATGCTCATCGGGGCATTGCGGCGCGAGGACGAAAGCGCGAAGTTGCGCCTGGTTCACTGGTGTCGTCCAGATGTGCGAGCCATTCTCGTTGGCGCCGGAGATTTGCGTTTGGTTGTCATAGCCGCGGCCATTGGCGCCGTGCAGCCAGAGAATCAGCGGGTATTTCTGACTTGCGTTGTATTCAAGCGGCACATAGAGGCGATAGGGCATCTTGTTGCCCTTCTTGTCCGCGTAAGTCTCTCTGCGGAAGAGGAGGTCGTCCTTGGTCAGTATTTTTGACGGAGTTTGTCCGTAGCTGCCGGCAGCTGCACCGACCGTGAACAGAATGGAGAACAGGATAGTGAGGCCAAAAACGGTTCGCAGAATTCACCTCCTGAAAAAGCAGAGAGCAATTTCAAGTCATGCTCGAAAGCGAGAAGTATAGAACCACGGCCTACTGCGGACGCGAATAATTCGCGATGTTTGGTGGAATCGTGTTGTTGGGATTGCCGCGAGGGTCGGGGATGGGAGTCTGCGCCGTCCACTTCATGGGAATGACGCCGGTCCATCCAGACGAGGAATAGTCTTTACCATCATCCACGGCGAAGCCGGTGCGCATTTTAGCGGAAGCTTCGACGAGCGGCACGGAGAGAACCATCGTACCTTTCAGCTCTTGCTCAGTTGGCGGATGCACGGTAGCCCAGCGGCCGCGAATCACATATTCGACAAAATCGCGCATGGCGGCGCGTTTGGCGTCTTCGCCTTCCACCGGTTCGGCTTTGCCCATGACCACGACAGAGCGGTAGTTGACCGAGTGGCCAGTCGCGGTGGGAGCACACACGATGCCGTCGAGCAGCGTCACGCTGAGGCAGAAGGGCGCGCCGCTGCCGAGCGTTTTCATCAGGCGGCTGGCGACGGAGCCATGCAGGAAGAGTTTGTCGCCGACGCGCACGTAATTCGTCGGCACGACGATGGGCAGGCCATCGGTGATGAAGCCAACGTGGCAGACAAACGCTTCATCCAGAATGCGGTAAATAAGTTCGCGGTCGTAGCTGCCGCGATCCGGCTTGCGCCGGACCTTGGTACGTTCCGTGGGAGGAAAGTTGCTCATGCAGGGAGACTAGCTGGCATGCATGCTTTGCGGCAAGTGCCAATCTGGCTGGCGGAAAGCCGCGCAACGTTTTTAGAGATGGGCGGCCGCTATGCGCTCACTGCCGAAGCCCGCGCTCTATGGCACCATGCCCAACTGCTGCAACATAAACGCATAGTCAAACGCCACTTCTTTCAAGTAGTCGTAACGCCCGGAGGATCCTCCATGCCCCGCCGCCATGTTGGTTTTCAGCAGCAGCACGTTCTGGTCGTTTTTGAGGGTCCGCAACTTGGCCACGTACTTGGCGGGCTCCCAATACATCACCTGGCTATCGTTGAACGAGGTCTTGACCAGGATGGCGGGATAGGCGGTTTTCTTCAGATTGTCATACGGTGAATACTTCAGCATGTAGTCGTATGCTGGTTTCTCGTTGGGATTGCCCCACTCTTCGTATTCGCCGACGGTGAGCGGAAGAGAAGCGTCAAGCATCGTGTTCATCACATCCACAAAGGGCACGTGCGACACGACCACCTTGAAAAGATCCGGCCGCAAATTGGTAACTGCGCCCATGAGCAGTCCGCCGGCGGAACCGCCTTCGATTGCAATCTTGTCGCGCGCACCATATTTGTTGGCCGCCAAATACTCCGTGCAGTCCACGAAGTCGGTGAAGGTGTTCATCTTGTTCATCATGCGCCCGGCATCGTGCCAGGCCTTGCCCATCTCCCCGCCGCCGCGAACGTGGGCATAGGCCATGACCACGCCGCGGTCCAGCAGACTCAGGCGATTGCCGCTGAACGTAACCGGGAACGAAAATCCGTAGGAGCCGTAGGCGTATACATACAGTGGATTTGAGCCGTCGACTTTTTTCATATCCGTGCGATAGATGACGGACACCGGAACTTTTACGCCATCCCCCGCGGTCGCCCAGACTCGTTCGGATTTGTATTTGGAAGGATCGTAGCCTCCCGGCACTTCGTTTTGCTTGAGCAGGGTCGAGGTGCGCTTTTCCACGTCGTAGTCAAATACGGAAGAGGGTGTAATGAGTGATTGATAGGAGTAGCGGAAAAGCTTGGTCCTGAACTCACGATTGACCTGTGGAAAGGCTGTGTAGACAGGCTCTGGATAGCGGATTCGCTGCTTTGTGCCGCTCGCGAGGTTCACAATGGTGAGCTGCGGCAGCCCATTCTCGCGCTCCACCAAAACATAGAAGTCCTGAAATCCCTCGACGCCGGATAGCATCACATCCGCGCGGACGGGAATGATCTCCTTCCAGTTTTTCTTGCCGGGATCGCCGACCGGCGCCGTGACCAACCGAAAGTTGCGCCCTTTGTCATTCGTGCGGATGTAGAACTGATCGCCAATATGCTCGGCGTCGTATTCGATGTCCTGTTCGCGAGGCGAAATCAGTTTCCATTCGCCGGCGGGATTTGCCGCATCCAGGTAGCGGACCTCCGAAGTGGTGTGGCTACCGGATTCGAGCAGGATATATTTGCGGCTGCGCGTCCTCTCCGCGCCAAGATCGAAGCGCTCGTCTTTCTCTTCGTAGACCAGGTCATCGTTCTTCGTATCCGTTCCGATTTTGTGGCGATAGAGGCGATACTGGCGCTTTGCCGAATCTTCCACGGTGTAGAAAAGCGTTTGATTGTCCGCGGCCCAAACGATGGATCCGGTTTTTTCCACGGTATCGGGCAGGTCTTTGCCATTGCGCAGATCGCGCACGTGCAAGCGATATTGCCGGAAGCCGGTGTTGTCGGTGGAATAAGCCAGCAGATTGCCGTCGTCGCTGATGGTGTAGCCGCCCAGGGCCATGAATTTTTCACCCTTGGCCAGTTCGTTGACGTCAACAGTGATTTGCTCCGCGGCTTCCAGGCTTCCCTTCTTCCGCGCATAAATTTGGTACTGCTTGCCTGCCTCCCAACGGGAATAGTAAAAAAAGCCTCCCTCTTTGTACGGGACGTTTACGTCGGTTTCCTTGATGTGACTGAGCATTTCCTCGTACAGTTTTTTCTGGAGCGCCTCCGTCGGTTTCATCACCGCGTCCGTGTAGGCGTTCTCCGCCTCCAGATACTGCGCCACTTCCGGATTGGATTTCTCGCGAAGCCAATGATATTCGTCCAGCAGGTTCCCGCCGTTGATGTGGTTTTCGGTGTGGACTCTTTTGGCGACCGGAGGAGCAATCTCCCCCGGCGCATTCGCGTTTTTCCCATCGTCCGCCGTCGATGCGGCAGGCATCCAGGCTGCCGCGAACCACGCAGCCAAAATAATTCCCAGAGCAAGACTTTTGCGTTGCATCATTTCCACCCTCAATTTAATCATTCCGCACAGCGCGTCAACCTGGCCGCCATTCGGCGGCGAGACAGGATAGTCCAATTGACGCTGGTTTGGAATCGTGTACCCTGAGTGCCGGCAAGAATCGGGCTGCACCGCCTCATCGAGGGTTCCCATGGCTCCCGCAAGACCGGTATTCACGCGCGAAACATTCCAATTCTTCAAACAGCTCGGCCGGAACAATTACAAAGAGTGGATGGATGCGAATCGCGAGCGCTATCGAACGGCGATTGTGCAGCCGTTCCGCCGCCTGCTCGAAGAGCTTTCTCCGGCGGCATTGAAACTCGATACGCGGTTCGACACGACCGGGCGCACCGGCGCGAATTTTTCACGCATCAATCGCGATATCCGGTTCGCTAAAGATAAGACCCTTTACAAAACGAACATGTACTTGAAATTTTCTGTTCCCGCTCCGGACAAACGAGAAACCGGCCAGCTCTATGTGGGCCTCTCGGCGGACACCGTCACCGCGGGGTTCCGCATTTATTCCGGCGGGAAGCGCAAAGAGTCCACGCTTGCCATGGTGGCCGAGCCGCGCGTTAACGCGAATCCCGGCTGGATTGCGAAACAGAAAAAGCGCCTCGGCCGCCGCTACGAAAGCTACTGGTACAGCATGCAAAAAGGTGAATGGACGCAACACTCCGGCTGGCCAACGGCCGCTGCCGATTGGAAGAAAATCCAGGCCTGGATCGTGAGGCGCAAACTCAGTCCTGCAGCGGCTACTCGCGCGTCTTTTCCGGGCGAAACCGCGAAAATCTTCCGCGAAGTTTATCCGCTGCTGCGCATCACTTCGTTGCCGGACTAGGAAGAGGAAAGATCATGAGTAGCGCCGCCGAATTGATCAAGTCGCGAAGGAAATTCCTGAAGATGTTGTCGGCGAGTCCGCTGCTGGCTGGCCCGGGCTTGCTTGCTGGTTCCTTCGCCAATCTTCTGGCGGCGGGCGAAGTGACGGATAAGAAGTTTCTTGGCTGGCTTGATTCCGTGCAGCAAAACGACGAAGTGATTTCCTCGCCGGACCAGGCCTTAGAGGTGATGGATTTCGAGCCCGCCGCGCGCAAGGCCTTGCCGCCAGCGCACTTCGGCTATCTCGCGACTGGCGTTGACGGTGATGGAACCGTGCGGGCAAATCGCGACGGCTATTCGCACATCCAGATTCGGGCGCGCAGGCTTGTGGATGTCGCGAATATTGATATGTCGGCGAGCCTCTTCGGCACGAAGTGGAACACACCGCTGGTGCTTTCCCCCGTGAGCGGTCAAAAAGCGTTTCATCCCGAAGGCGAAGTCGCGGTGGCCCGGGCGGCCGGCAAGCAGGGTCACCTGATGATGTTGTCTACGGTCGCAACTTCGTCCATCGAAGACGTACTTGCTGCGCGGGGCGGCCACGTCTGGCAGCAGCTTTATGCAACAAACGTCTGGGAAGTCGGCCGTGCGATCGTCAAGCGAGCCGAAGCTGCGGGTTCCCCCGCGATTGTGCTGACGGTGGACCTGCAAGAGGGTAGCAACCGCGAGACACTCTTCCGCGCGGAGCGTGCGGATAAGAGAGAATGTGCCGCTTGCCATCCGAGCGCGTACACGGGCGATGCCCGCGGAAGGATCAGAGGGGGCTCCGGGACCTTCGCCCAATACGCAGCGCGGAAGCCGATGTTCGATGGCCTCGATCTGTCAAAGGTCACTGCCGCTCATCCGGCGAATATGAATTGGGATTTTGTGAAGCGGCTGCGGGATACCGTGAGCGTCAAGCTGCTGGTCAAGGGCATCGTCACGCGTGAAGATGCGCAGCTCGCGGTGGAACACGGTGTAGATGGCCTGGTGGTGTCGAATCACGGCGGGCGCGCGGAAGAAACGCTTCGTCCGACGATCGAAAGCCTGCCCGAAGTGATCGAGGGCGTGGTCGGCAAGATTCCCGTCATTGTGGACGGCGGCGTGCGGCGCGGCACGGACATTTTCAAGGCGCTCGCGTTCGGTGCGTCAGCGGTCGGCATAGGAAGGCCGCAAGCCTGGGGATTGGCGGCGTTTGGCCAGGCAGGTGTCGAAGCTGTACTCGAAATCTTGCGCCGCGAATTGAAAACCATCATGCGTCAGGCGGGAACGATCTCCGTGGACAAGATATCGCGCAATTACGTGGTCACGCGCGGCTCTTAACGGCAACCGCCGGTCGCTGCTTTACGGCGCCCAGAAGCGCAGGGCGAAGAGGTGCCACGACAGGAGAAAACCGGCCATCACGCAGCAGGCGGAAGAGACGAGCAGAGAATGAATCCGCACGCCGCTATGGATTTCTTCCTTAGGAGCGCGAAGCGCCAGGATGAGGCCGGCGATCGAGAGGAGGGGAAAGAAAAATGTTCCGAGGAAAATGCCCACGGTCCAAAGGTTGAAGGTGCCGATGTGCGTACCACTCAATTGAGTGAAGCAAAGGGGCACGAGCAAGAGCGACAGGGTCGCGAGCAGCGGTATAACGCGGACGGGGAGATGACGAACATCCTTCATGGCGCCCGCGAGTTTCAGAACCATCCAGATGAGCGCAAAGGGAAGCGTGCTCAGCATGAGCAAGAGGCAAAGAGAGAGAGCGGTAATGCGAAGGAAGGGGATCGCCAGGGAACGACGCTCGCTATAGGAGATTCCAGCGAGGCCGTTGCCGGCGACCGCCATGCCGGACTCGCTGGTGAAAAAAATTATCGTGGCTTCGGGATCTTTTTCACCGCGGAACAGATTCTTGCCGACGCAGAGCAGTGGTTCGGGCTGGCCGAATAATCCGGAACGGTTCAGTTTGCCATTGATCACGCGGAAGCGCGTGCCTCCAGCCAGGTTATCCAAGAACCCAAAGATTTGGTTTCGTGGCGCGCGCGGGGCGTAAAAGCCTGCGAGCTTTTCCAGATCGCTCGCCGGCGGATTGATTGCGGCTTGCTGCGGCTTCGGGAAATCTTTGGAAAGAAAATCGATGGCCAGTCGATTTGTTTCCGTCAGCGCACGGCCTGAACTCGTGCTGTTCAGAAGGATGACGTAACCCCAGTTCTGTTCCGGCATATAGCGATAGCTGGAGAGGAAACCGTCGATGCCGCCGTTGTGGCCGTGGGTCACGACTCCGCCTTCAACCGTCGAATAGTTCGCCAGGCCGTAGCCGAGCCGCAGCCCGTTTTTTGCCGCCAGGGTAGTTTCCGGAGTTTCCATGCGCAGAATGGATTCGGCTTTCACCAGTTGGGCGTCTCCCGCTTTTCCGCGGCGAAGGAGGAATTGCACCAGCTTCGACAGTTCGCCGGAGGAAGCCTTCAAGTCTCCTGCGGGGCGCAAGTACATGAACGGATATCCGACAGACTCTGGCGGATCGCCCTCGTAGCCTGTTGCGAGCAGCTGCTTGTCTGCGTCGGTGAACGGATAATCGGCTCTTTCCATTCCCATCGGGCGCAGAAACGTTTCGCGGATATAGCGATCGAACGGTTGGCCCGTCACTTTTTCGATCAGATAGCCGGCCACGGCGTTTCCGGGATTTGAATAAGACATGCGCGTTCCGGGCAGCCAGCGTGTGACCTGCGGCTTCTGAAAACGCTTGAAAACATCGAGCAGCGGAAAGTCGTAGCGGTCGCGCAGATTGTAGACTTCGCAGAATTCCATGTCGTCGAAGCCGGCAGTGTGCTCCAGAAGATTCACCACGCGCACGGGATGTGTGGCTTCCCACTTGTTCTGAAAAGGAATTTCGGGGGCCACGTCTTGCAAGCGGGCGTACAAATTGATTCTTCCCTCTTCCTGAAGTTTCAAAAGTGCGAGAGCGACAAATGTTTTGCTGATGGAGCCGGCGCGAAATTCCGTGTCGCAGCTGACGCCGCGTTTCGTGGCAATGTCGGCCAGGCCAATTCCGCCGCACCAGAGAAGATCGCCGTTCGCGATCAACGCGACGCCAGCTCCCGGTACGCGCTCTTTGTCGAGCACGTCTTTCATGGCTTTCTGCAATTCTTCGAGCGTTTTCGGGTGCATCAGGTCATTCTTCTGCTGCGCGTGGCATGGCGTCTGCATGAGGAGCGCGGCGATGAAACTAAAAAGAAAAACCAATCGCGAGGGCGTGGCATGCATCCAGTGCTCCTGACACTTTCTTTGTTCCGGTTACGCCAGCATTGTAATGTGGACTCCGGACAGCACAAAGAGGTTCGGCGCTTCGCAAAGCGCGCTTCTGGCGCGTATAACGATTGACGCTGAACGCCCGCTCGCATACGATTTCGCGGTTGCGATCAGACATTTCGAACTACTCTTCGGGGAGAGCGGCATGAAACGGTTCGTGTCAATGATTGTTTGGACGGGCCTCGCGCTCCTCGGTGCCGGCGCCTTCGGCAAAATCGCTCTCGAGCGCGGGGAAAGGCTGAACGCGATCTGGTTTGTGGCGGCCGCGGTTTGCACATATCTCGTTGCGTATCGTTTTTATTCCGCGTTTATCGCGGCGAAGTTGCTGGCATTGGACAATACACGCGCAACTCCCGCCGAGCGGCATGACGACGGACGCGATTTTGTTCCCACCAACAAATGGGTGCTATTTGGCCATCATTTTGCCGCCATCGCTGGGCCGGGGCCGCTCGTGGGTCCGACGCTCGCCGCGCAGTTTGGATATTTGCCGGGGACGCTCTGGCTGATTGCGGGAGCGGTGCTGGCGGGCTGTGTGCAAGATTTTGTGATTCTGTTCTGCTCCATCCGGCGCGATGGAAAATCGCTCGGCCAGATGGCGCGCGAAGAGGTGAGCGAACGCGGCGGATTCATCGCGCAGCTTGCAGTGCTGGCGATCATGGTGATTTTGCTGGCGGTCGTCGCGCTGGTGGTTGTGAACGCGCTCAAATCTTCGCCATGGGCGACATTTACGCTGGCAATGACCATACCGATCGCGCTTCTTCTCGGCGTGTACCTCCGATTCGTACGGCCGGGGCGGGTGCTGGAAGCGTCCATCATGGGAGTGGTGCTGGTGGTGTTTGCAGTGGTCGCGGGGCAGTGGGTGACGGACTCCCCTTCGTGGGCCCACATTTTTACGCTGAGCGGCGTCGCGCTCACGTTTGCGATCATTTTTTACGGATTTGCGGCGTCCGCCTTGCCGGTGTGGTTGCTCCTGGCGCCGCGCGACTATCTCAGCGCGTTTATCAAAGCCGGAGCGATTTTTTGCCTTGCGGGGGGCATTCTGTTTGTCCGGCCGCAGGTGTTGATGCCTCCGCTCACGCGCTTTGTTGACGGTACGGGGCCGGTCTTCGCCGGGAAAATCTTTCCATTTTGTTTCATTACCATTGCGTGCGGCGCGATCAGCGGATTCCATTCGCTGATTTCCTCCGGGACGACGCCGAAGATGATTCTGCGCGAAGGCCACGCTCGACTGATCGGCTATGGCGCGATGCTGCTCGAATCGTTTGTCGGCGTGATGGCCATGGTGGCAGCGTGTGCCATGACGCCGGGCGTCTATTTCGCCATCAACAGCCCGCCGAGCGTTGTAGGAGCGACAGGCGATGCGGCGGCTGCCACGATTAGCGGCTGGGGATTCCCGTTGCAAACGCAAACCATGACTGATCTCGCGCATTCCGTTGGCGAGATCACGCTTTGGAACCGCGCCGGCGGCGCTCCATCACTGGCCGTCGGCATGGCGCAGATTTTTTCGAACACCATCGGCGGAGCGCGTCTGATGAGCATTTGGTATCACTTCGCGATCATGTTCGAGGCGCTGTTCATTCTTACCGTGCTGGACGCGGGCACGCGCGTGGGCCGCTTCATGGTGCAGGAACTCGGCAGCCGCGTGTGGAAGCCCTTCGGCCGGCGCGGCTGGATGCCGGGGATTTTGCTTTCGAGCGCGGTCATCGTGGGCATGTGGGGTTATTTTCTCTATCAGGGCGTGATCGATCCGCTGGGCGGCATCAATTCGCTTTGGCCGCTGTTCGGCATTTCGAATCAATTACTCGCGGCCGTTGCGCTTGTGGTCGCAACCACCATTTTGCTGAAGATGGGACACCTGCGATGGATTTGGGTGACGCTGCTGCCGATGGCGTGGCTCGTCACGATCACTATGACCGCGAGCTATCAGAAAATCTTCGATGCGAATCCGGGGATGGGCTTCCTGGCAGCGGCGAACGTCAGGGCTGGGCAGATTGCCGCTGGAAAAATTCCCGCCGAGAAAATTGCCGAGACTCACCGCCTCATATTCAACCAGCGGCTCGATGCCGCGGTTACCGCAGCTTTGGGGTTGATGATTCTTGTCCTGCTCGTGGAAGCGTTGATTCAGTGGTACTCGATTCTCAGCCGTCGCCGCGAACCCGTTCTCCACGAATCGCCGTATGTCGCAACGCAATGGGCGGAGGGCTTTTCCGGCGCGGCCCATGGCGAAGCGCAAGGAGACGATTGATGCGCAGCGCGAGAAAAATCACCAGACGATTCCTGCGCCGCTTCTGGCGCGGGCTGCGGGAATGGTGCGGAGACGCGGCTTACGAGCGCTATCTCTGTTCGCGTGGCGCGCGGGAGAGTGCCTGCGCTCCGCTCACCGCTGCCGAGTTCTACGTCGAACAGCTCGACCGGCGCTACTCTCGCCCCAACCGCTGCTGCTGAAGGTTTTCCGAAATTGGCATTGTCGCCGTCGGGGCCTCAGGAGTAGACTCGCGATAATCCCCGGTAGGGCCCCATCTTTGACAGTTCCATGGAGGAATCATGCGATTGATGTCCCGGATAATTTTGTTTCCTCTCCTTGTGCTTGCTGTTGCTCTTCTGTATGTCAGCTCCGCAGCAGAAGAGAAGTCTGCAAAACCCGATTTTGATATGACCGCCAGCTACATCGAGGCTTGCAGTTGCGATATGTTCTGTCCCTGTTACTTCAACACGCACTCCACGCAGCACATGGACGAACAGCATATGGACGCGCACTTTTGCCGCGCCAATCTCGTTCTCAAGGTGGACAAAGGCCACTACAAAAACACCCAGCTCGATGGCGCCAAGGTATGGATCGCGACCGATCTGGGCAGCGAATGGAGCAGCGGCAAGGACTCCTGGGCCGTAGTCAACTTTGCTCCAAGCATTTCGGCAGATCAGAAAGCCGCGCTCGGCGACATCATCGGCCAGCTTTATCCTTTCAAGTGGGAGAAATTCGATGTGGACACACAGGATTTCACCTGGACGGTTGACGAAAAGACAGGCATCGCTCACGCCAAGTTGAATAACGGGAAGGGCGAAGTGATCCTGGAACGCGTAAAAGGCGATAACGCCCATCACGAGGTGGTTATGCACAATTTGACGTACTGGAAGGCGCAGTCCAATGATGGCTTCCGCATGTGGAAAAACACGCACGAAGCTTTCGAAGGTGCGGGGCACAAGTTCGCCTATGAGGGGACGAACGGTTTCCTGATCACCATCCATTTCTCGGGCAACGCCAAGACTGCTTCAGCAGATTAAGCTTCGATCGAATCCGAGCCGGGTGTTCGCGCTCCAGCGATTGATGGCGGCGCGAATACCCGGCTAGAGTTCTTCTTCCTCTTCGCCAGGGTGTTTCAGCACGGTGGTCTTGTGCGTGATTCGGATGCTGTGGTTGCGGATTGCGGAAAGAATCGCGCGACGTGTTTCTGCAGGCAGCATTTCCGGCGCAAACACGCCGGGCAGGTCCCGCGGGAAAAACTTGATGAATAGGGCGGCGACGTGAGCGGTCGCATAGGCCACCGGCGTGGTGAATCGTCCTTGCTGCCGGATTTGGTACAGCGTCGGAAACGTGCAATCACTCCGGATCAGCAAGCGCTGATCCTCTTTTTTGCCGTGCTTCATCCCCTGAACGAGTGCGGCGGCGGCGAATCGCGCGTTTTGCAGAACACCCTGGCGAATCAGTTTGGCGATCATACGCGGGGAAGAGGTTTGCGGAAAACGTTGCCGCGTCATGCCGCGCGACTTCGATAGTTTCCCCTGTTTGTGCCAGCGGCGCAGACGGTCGATTTCGTTTCCGCCAATCTTTACGTCCAAATCCTTCATGGGAATGAAGTGCGGGAGCGTGGCGACTTCGTCCTGCGCCGCGAGCACCACGCGCGCGGGACCGATAGGGTCAACGAACCGGAATTTTTCGATCTCCGAAAACCGCTTGCACAGGCGAAATTTTCCATCGCGATAGACTTGGGGGTGCGACACCGCTTCATCAAAGGAGACTTCCGGCGACCATTGGGAAATTGGGTCGTCGCTTTCGCTGCTCTCGTAGAGGCGGACGTGCACGGCTTCGACCTCATCGAGCAGCTCGGCGGCGCGTTTGACGAGCAGGTTTGTCAATCCGGGGGCCGCGCCGGCGTTGATCAGCGCCGCGCGGTTTTTCGCTTCGAATTTCTTCGTGTAGCGGAACTGTTCCGCTCGGAAGGGATGGCGGGTCAGGTGGGAGCTTAGATCGAGGTAATGCGCCCGCAGCCGCAGCGCTGCGCGCAGCACGATTTCATTGAAGACCGACGCCGAAGCATTGACGATGAGCTGGCAACCCCTGGCAGCCTTCACGATTCCGCGGAAATTCCGCGCGTTCACTTCCGTAAGAGGGATCGTGCTCTTCTTGCCGAGGAAGCGCCGCGCACGCTCCGGGTCACGGTCGCCGCACCAGACCGTATGTCCCTGCCGCTCCAGCAATTGCGCGAGGAGGGAACCGGTCGCGCCGGCCCCCAAAACGAAGATCCGCATGGCGTGGCCAAAACTCTATCACAATCCTCTGCGCCGTCCTCGTCCGTGGTTGCGCAGAGGCGCTGATTGCGCCCTATTTGCCCAGGGCGTAGACTAGGCTTTGTAACTCCGACCCCCGTGGCCTACGAGAGAGAGAACTCACGGCTGCCGGGGCGATGTCCTGGGAAGTTTCGGGACTGAGGGTTTGGGTGGAAACGCCCGGGCCTCCCGCTTGTGGTGAGCCTTTCGAGACTTGCCCGTGCTTGGAAAGGAGGGACCACACCGAAAATGTGTAGTTTTTCGGTGAGCGCCCGATTCCCAGCACTGGATCGGGCGGTTTTGTTGTACGCCGTGCATGTTCGGCAGCTGGCGGGTGCAAGTCCCGTCCCAACCTGATGGAGGTGAAGGGTAGCGAAGCGCAAGGGCGTCACTGCGAGGTGAGGTCTGAAGGAAGCGT